>Ga0163109_10004954_pt1 | contig 10073 bp, 7 predicted proteins | sample CRUFie1St13metaG_FD_108704 | JGI IMG/M metagenome (GOLD analysis project Ga0163109, IMG submission 108704) | Marine microbial communities from the Costa Rica Dome - CRUD Field 142mm St13 metaG | ecosystem: Environmental > Aquatic > Marine > Oceanic > Photic zone | place: Costa Rica: the Eastern... | reverse complement strand
TTGGTCGTGGGTCAATTGTTACTGCCATTATTCTTCATCTCCTGTAATTTCTTCTGTTGCTTCCTCTTCCTCGGACGGGTTTAGATGTGCCTCAACGAGTTCAAGTGCCTTCGTTTTGGTCATGTACCCACTTGGTGTATCAACGTTTTGTTTTTTCAACCATGTGAGTATATCCTTTCGACTCCATCCGGAATCAGGAATACCATCATTTCCACCGTCCACGGTTACTCCTTCGTCACCTTCAAGTCGAAAGTGGCTCAACGGTAGCGTGTGTCGCCATTCATTGAGCCACTCTTGACTTACTTCGACGGTTTCATCACGAATCCATTGACCTGCTCCGTGTCGAGCACGCCTCTCGTAGTAAGGACCAAGGTAGGTCACCGTAGGCATAGGAAACAACCTCAAACGAGTAGGATAGTTACCGTACCTGCGGTTGCTACAGCCGCAGTAAGTTCGAGGTCATCAGTCTTTGTAACCGACGAAGCACCCGATTGTCCGATAATTCCAACAATCTTGCTTACAGGTGTACCATCATCGAGGTCATCACCAGTGCCACTTGCACCACTTGAAATCGTAATAGTAACAGGCGCAGTCGTTACAGCACCCAAATCAAGGGTGAGCATTCGCATTGAGCCACCTGCTCGGTTTGTACTGTCGTTGTTGGTTGCAAGGAAACCAGCGAGGTTGCCGGGGTATGAACCCGTTGCAGTACCATCGCCATTTGCTCCATCCAACCATCGTGTTTCATCGACCGGTGAACCGGTTCGCATGTCCAAATCAACTGCTACAGCGAGCGATGCCAAGTTAGCATCAGTTGCAACAGTAAACTTCAATCCTTTGTTGTAGTAAGGTCCAGCCATATTTCATCATCTCCGTATTTTTTTTCTCCTCACTTCAAATCCCGAATGGAACCGTGACCTCCAAAGAAAGTGGTCCAAAGTTCTCCCATTGTGCGGTACATACCTTCTTGTCCAAGACGGTTGATGGCGAATGGGTCACCAGTTTCAATTCCGGACTCGAAGTACTGCGTTGGGATTGCAGTGGAGAAGTAAAGGTAGTCAGTGTCAAGGAAGTACATACGACTTAGAGTGTCAGGTTGTACATCTTTGGAAGGAATGATTGGGACACCGTTGTATGTAGCAACGATGAAACCTGCCTCAATACCGGGTACACCCTTTACACCGTTGTAGGTAGGGGTGACACGCTTCTCTTCCATAAATCGCTGTTGCGACTGGAGGAGTTGCTGTAGACGCATGAGAGTGTCATATCCAGTAAGGATAACCTTCGGGTTACCACCACGAGTCCAAATCTTTTGGAAAAGATTGTCAAGGTGGTCGAGTGAAAGAACACGGTCGCCAGCAGCGTCTACATCGTGTTCAGCGAGGGACCAAGAGTTTTCACTTCGGTCAATGCTGTACATGTCCTCGTTTGCGGAGGCGGATGCACCAGTAGTAACACGGTCGAGGGACTCGAAATCGTTCCCTGCAACAGTTCCCTTGTCAGCAGTCATCATCTTGTTGATGTGTTCAGCGTGGTGCTTACCCATCTCTTCCTTGAGGATTGCTCGAATGTCGCCAAGTCCGTCGTCTTTGTCAGCAAGGAACATTGCGGTTTCGCTCATATCGAATGTGTGGACAATCGTCTTTGGTTTTGCAGCAATGTGCTGGAAGGTAGGCTTGGTGGTGTCAGGTAGTGTAGCGTTTTCAGCAACACCGCCGCCCTTTGCGAAGGAAGGTCGTGCGGTGATAACTCGCCATCCACTGCGCTCCCAAGGTCGCTTTGGTAGGATGGAGAAAGCGTTGAACTCTTGGTTCAACTGGCTCCAAACCTTGCGTCCGTAGATTGCTTGGTATGTACCTGCGGTCGTAGACAGCATAGGTGCGTCAGCCTTGAGCAACTCGCTACCTGAGTAGGAGTAACCCATGGCGTTACCTGCGCCGTAGTAATATCGTTCCATGTCTGTAATGCTTCGGATGTAATCTCTTGCCATATTCTTCAACTCCTAATTTCAGGCTCCCCTCAACGTTTTGTTTGCAAGGTTGTGAACCTCATCCCATGACATGTTACCCAAGTCTTGAGTTGAAGGAACTTCAACATTTGCGGAGGAAACAGACTTTGCGATGGTGTGGCTCTCGGTGCTCAAATTATCAATGCGCTCGGAGAGGTCACCAATAGACTTGAGGACTTCTTCAAGAGGTCCACGAGCATCAAAGGTGCTTCGTTCTGCTTCTTGCTTCTCGATTTCGAGTTCCTTTGCAAGTCGCTGGGAAAAGTTTGCTTCCAAGTTGTTTCGGAAGTTTTGTTCAAGAGATGCAGCCTTGTAGACTTCGTAAGCATTCTCAATGTCGGCTTGGGAAACGTTGCCTTCATTGAGGTAACCCTTAGCGATTGAAGGTGCTCCCATTGCGCCAGCAGGTTCTTTTCCACCTGCGGCTGTAAGTGCGGAAATAGCACCAGTAGAAGGAGAACCACTTTCTTGTCCTCGACCACGTACTTGACCACCGAAGTAGTCAGCACCATCGACGGAATCAGGGTTATCGAATCCACCAAGTTGAGCCTTAGCCAAGTCATCAAAGTGTGCACGAGCACTACCAATATCGACTCCAGCCGACTTCAATGTGTCTTCCATCCAGTTGAGGTATTCGGATGTAATAACATCACCAAATTCCTCACCCTTCATGTACGCCATTTTGTCGTCATCTTTCTTTTCTTCTTTCATGTCTTCACCATCTTTCTTTTCTTCTTTTGGCTCGTCATCTTTCTTATCCTTGATGTGCTCACGGAGTTGAGGAGGAATTTCTCCTTTCTCCATTGCATCAAGTCGGGCTTCCAATCGTTCCATAACACTGTTCAAATCAACTTCACTTGTCATATTTGTGTCCTCCTTTAGTATACTGAATTGTGCTTCAGGGTTAATGCCCTTCTCACAAATAGTAATTTCGTGCAATTCCATCTTTGAAATCTCTTGGTAGTCGCCTTTGATGTTGTCAGACTTTCGCACTCGCTTGAATGCTTGTCCTCCAATTGAGAATCCACGAAGGTTACCCTTGCGAATCTCGGCGGCTACTTCACGAGCCTTCTCAATGTCATTGCGGAGTTGAACAACAACAAACATGCCAGTGTCGTCACATTCGGACTTCCACATACGGCCATTGCTGTCTACGTAAGAATCCAAGACTTCACCGACTTGGATGTTTGAGTGAGCGAGTTGTACATTGCGGTACTTTTCACTCTTCATGAACCCGTCAAATGCATCCTTAAGAGCACCACGAGTAATGAGGTCGCCTTGCTTATCGACAAGTTCAACCGATGCATAACCTGCAACAACCAAGTCAGACCCACTCTTGAGGAGAGTGATGTCCATAGAGGGTTGCTTTAGCGTCAGCATTGAACTAACGATTCTTTGTAACCATATTTAAACCCGTACTATACTTTGGAAAGTACAGGTTCATCGTCTTTAAAGTCCAAACTAAGGTGCTCACCCTCTTCAGTATCCGTTTCAACAGGCTTGAAGTGTTGCGGTTTTTTCTTTTTCTTAGGTTCAATATCATCGACCCGTTGATGATAGTCAGGTAGATTTTGCTCATCAGTAAGTTGTGTTGGTCCAGCAGGGGATTCGACAGGTGTTCCTAAATCAATACCAAGTCCCTTCGGTCCAGTCCATGTCATACGTTCTTTTGCAAGTTTATCCAATGTACGTACAATAACTTCCAATGCTTTTTTCTTGTCTTCGGGTTTGAGCAAAATATTCTCATCATCTTCTTCAATAATACCTACTGAATTTTCCTCAACACGTTTTGGTGATGGCTTCTTTGGCATTTCAAGGTCTTCAACCTTTGACTCCTTTTGCAATTGGCCGCTAAACAAAAGCGGGGCAAGTGGACTCCAAAACGGCTGTAGGCTTTCAGCCAGTGTTACGCTGTAATCGTTTTTGTACAAATCACCCATTGTACTCACTGGGGAATGCACGTACCACATATCACCGACTTCATCGACTTGGTACGTTACTGTATCAATGTCCTTTAGAATAACATGTAAACCATGTTCGTCGTATTCAACGTCGTGTGGGATATTGATAGGTAGGTAACCTTTGGTTAGCAAGTCAAGCGACTCGGTGCTCGCTGGACCTTCACCCTCACCCTCGCCCTCGATTTGACGAATCTGTACGGTGTAGACGTTTTTCTCACCACGAGTCTTCTTGGTAATGCCGCTTACCGATACTCGTACAATGTCACCAACCTTGTACGCCTTTTGCTCACGTCGTGCTGTACCTATGTCCATGTAGTGTTTACCGTCAATCGTAACGGCTCGATTTTGCAGTCCTTCATCATCAAGCAATGGACCTGCACCCAATTGGTATGTGTACGGTCCATTGCCTCGTCGGTCAAGTACAATGAAGTTGTAGTCACGAGTCGGTCGGTACAATATCCACTTTGGATGTCGATACTCACCTTTCATGTATGTCGATTTAGAATCACGCAACAAGATGTTATCGTGGTCATCTTGCATTCGCTTGACAGATTCTTTCAAGCCCTCATTGTCTGTCATTTTTGTATCGTGTGGTCCGGGTACAATGACATTTTCGTGGCTTTCAAACTGTGAACGAAGAATCTTGACACGCTCAAACAACAACATATCGCTAATATCATTGTTGTCGTAATTGATAATATCAATAATATTGAGGTCTTCATCCCCCATAATTCCGTCAATAGCGTAGTTTTTGTCGCTTACCTTCACCAGTGCTTCACGGTGGTTCTTGCGAAGACCAACCTTCTTACCCTTCTCATTCAAGGCAGTGACTTCATCACCGTTTTTAATGAGCATGACACGCTTACCGTCGTACCACTTTGACACAACCCATGAACCACTAAATCCACGTAGGTGTTCTAAATCACTCATTTCAAAGATACGATGCATTGGACGAATCAAAGGAGTCCACTGTGGGTCTTCTTCTTTCATCAACAACTCATCAGGATTGAGCATTCCTTGAATAAACTCCGTCATTTCGTTGAGATTCAGTTTGTTTGGGTCATGTCCGATTGGTAAGAACGTTTCAGGGTCAAGACCAAAGATAGGTAGATTGCTTTCTCTTGGTGGCGGAGCGTTACCCCATACTTGTTCTCGTAAATCTTTACCATGTACCATGTCGATAAGTTCGTACGGCACAGTATGGTATAGTCCTTCCTCGACATATGTACCTGCTACCATTTGACCATCGTGTGTAAATTCAACACCGACCGATGGTGCGGCGAGCCATCCACCGTGATGTCCACCTGCATCAAACGTATCAAAGATACTATGATTGTTAGGATTAGGCGCACCAACAGGCACTTGTGTCATACCGGGTCTTGCACTAATCGAAGTTGTAGGTTGTTCCATTCGTCCTTCCTGTTCAACCATTGGATTGTAATGCAATATCGTGTCCAAATTGTTTCGTGTCGTAGCGGCGATTTGAGGAAGACCTTTTCCTGATGAACCACGCTTGTATTGTTGAGCACCGTGTACATCATTTTCAATCATCTCCAATCCATTTGCATCAGCAAGTGCTGTGAATGAACCACCCATAAGTTGCTTTACACGACGTGGCAATGAGTGTAGTTGAGGGAACGACTTGAATGCACTTGGTTTCTTGACTTCCGAATAAATGGTATCGAGCGCACCATGATACCCATTTTCTTGAGCCAACTTTGAGAAACGCATTGCATCATTCAAGTCTTTGTCATCTTGTCCAAGTATACTTTCATCGTGAAGGTGCGTAATGTCACTGTTGTGCAAATCAGTTATGTTACCATGCATCAACAGTTGATTGACTGTAGAAGCAAACAATGGTGTGTTCATTTCATTTGACCTGTCGATAATTGAACGAGCATGTTCTTTCATTTCAGGAGTCTTTGGTAATGCCAGTGCTTCAAGCACTTCTTCCACGCTCATGTTACCGTCTACTTGGAATCCATGCTCTTGCAAATGCGATGCTACATTCTGATGGAAGTTACCATTTGCAGGGGGTTTATCGTACGTTATATCATCAAATGAAAGACCGTAACCAAGTGTTTGCAATCCGTGTACATCGTGCGGTACATGCGTAATGTATCGTTGTGCATCACGGAACATGCGTGCAGTGTTGTCAATGAATTTTTGCGGGTCGTTTGGGTCAAAAGCGGTAGGGTCGGCCTCAAGCATTTTTTCTTTTATCATTGGGGCAACTTGTGCTACCAATATACGGTGTGCTTTCTTGAGGTCTTCTTCATTTCGTTGGTCTATTTTCCAATGCGTTGTCATTTTACCTTGAGTGCTTTCAATGGCTTGTTGTTGAAGCGAGGTTAATTCAGCAACCTTTTGAGAAAGTTGTTGTTGGATAAGTGGCTTGTCAATATCATCTGCCTCAACCATACGCTGATTCAAATCATCAACTTCTGCTTGCAATTTTTCCTCTTGCTCAAATGCAGGGAGTGCTCCACCAAAACTCAAACCACTTGTAACAGCATCAAGAAGTGTTGGCTTCTTATGCTTAAACGAGCGACTACGACTTGACAAACTTATCAGTACATCATCCAAGAATTTATCAACAATTTGCTTTATTGGGGCAGTTTCATTCTTGTTAAAACCTAAACGTTGGTACAGGTCTTCAAAATCTTCTTTTTCCAAATACTCCATAATAGCCTTTGGATTTGTTGATTGAATGGTTTTTGATATTTCAGTTAAAAAACGCAATCCTTCACGTTGTTCACTACTTTGCAAGTAGTCTTTGACTTTTCCAAATGATGGTGATGGAACGCCCCATCCTAAATATGCAAGCATATCTTCGGTGGTTTCGCCACCACTTACTGGTTGAGCACCTCGTATGAAATCGTTAAACGGTATAACCGATTTTTCAGTAGGATTGTTTAAGTGATTGAATCGACCCAGTTGCATAATTTGTTTATGGGTGTCCTGTGCATTATTGACAATATGCTTATCGCTTCCATATGGTGCATAATTGCGGTATGAACCGTGATGTATGAATGGATTTCTTGTAAGTACACTATTGAACGCTTTGAGATGAGGTTGATTTTCAAACAAATTTTTTCGCTCACTATCAGTCATATGCCGTATTGCATATTCGTAGGGGGCTGAAAGCGACGATTTGTGTTCAGTAAAATTGTTCTTCGTCGTTTTACCTTCTTTGAATCCTGATTTTGATGACGCACTTGGTATGGGTCGTGAAACATTTGACGGTGAAAGTATATTTTGAATTGTTTTCAATTCATTGTGATAAACATATTTTTGTGAATTTTTATCGTATTGACCATGTTCTTGAGAGTGTTCAGGCATGAAGTGAGCACCCAAAGAAAGATTGTTTTGATTTGGTACAATAACGGTTTTTTCACCACTTTTACCAAAATCATGCATTTCACCGAGCAACGATACACTGTCATCGTCTGAAGTAGTAGCATGAATAATTTCGTTGTACGTAGGTAATGTCATACCCGCACCACCTATGCCTTGAAACGGCTTGGACCAAAAAGAGCCAAGACCGTAAGTGTGTCTTCCGTCTTCACTTGTGCGCCAATACGAAGGCTTGTCTTCACTTGGTGCTGGACCATGAACGGCTTTCAAAAACGATAAGTGCTTACGAATATCTTTTTCTTGTTGTTGTAAATTCATAGACGAAGAAGCATCTTCCTCGATATTTTCAATCCAGTCAAGCGGTACGAGTGGACCATCCATTTTCCCATAAACAGGGTGCATCGAGAGTGGTTCTCTTGTTTTAGGATGAAAACCTGCCATGAATAGAATGTCTTCAATGGGTAATCTTGCATGGTCTACTTTCATGGTTCTTTTACCAAATTGCACTCGTTCAGCATCTTTCAACTGCTCCCATTCTAATTCAGGAAGTTCGCCCGTTTGGTGAAGATTGAGTCGTGGTAAAAATTTCATTCTTTGCTTGTAACCTTTTCCAGCGTCTTGCCGCATTCCATCGTACAATTCATTAATTTCATTAAGAATAATATCAGCAATAGACTCATCGTTTGAACCGTATGGAAGATGCGCCCCTCTTGCCATACCTGATTGTAAAAAACGACCTGCTTCACTTGCTTCATAATCGGTATCGTTGTCTTCTAATCGAAGTGAAGCATTGCGTCCTAACATTCTCGGACTTCGTACAGCCCAATTCATTTCAGGTGTTTTACGCATAATCGCATTGTGCGTAAAACGAGCCGATGGAACTTTTTGACCGTTTGGTAATTCAATCAAGTGATTATCGTCCACACCTTCACGTATACCTTTCATAACCGCAGTACGTTCTTCAGGTGACAACCATTCAAGGCCAAGCATGTAACCATGATGTCCTAATGCAGTTGGATGGATTTTGTAATCATCATCAATTACCGTATCTTCACTTACCCATTGCCTCGCTCGGTCTTCAAAGTGGTCTTCACGCAGTTTTTGAAAAACATCTTTTGGGGTCATACCCATTGCAAGATACTCATCTTCTCGTTCAGTGTTTTGTTTTTTCCATCGTTGAAAATCACGTTGGTAGAGGTCTTGTTGATGTGAAAGCATTGAGCCATTTTGCAAAATACTTCCAAGTAGTTTGAATGTTTTATCTGTTCCTTCAGGTTGAAATCCAAATAGTAACGGATGTTTTTCTTTTGAAAGTTCGGTTAAGTAGTCTTTTTCCATTTCTTTTTCTTCATCCATGTAGCCGTTAAATACATGCGCTCGAAGCATTTCAACAAAGTGCGGCATACCTTTTACAGAATGCATACGAAGAAGCGGGTGATTGGCGGGGTGAAATGGGAAGTGATATTCTTTGTATGGATGACCTGCTGTTGGTCGGTACACAGGCCATACGGAGTGATGGTCAGCGTTTTTCTTACCACGTTGTAAACCATCAACCCAAATGTGGTTTGTCAAATCGTCTTGTGTGTCTTGCGTATTGAGAAGCAATCCCGCACCTGTGTCTGTTCCAGTATCGTATTCATACTCAAACTTATCTTCTTCCTCTTCTTTTTCTTTGATAATCGCATCAGCGATTGAATACAATGATGTGTAAATGACTTCACTCGGTGCTTTTTGCATGGATTGCCACGCAATAATGTATTCAGCCGCATTACGCTCAAGGTCAAGTTTGTCGTCCAACGACTTTAGCAAATCGGCACTTGCAATGTCAAGTTGGTCATACGACATACTTTCACCGCCATCATAGCGGCTGGAATGCTGGACATGCGTAGAGGTCAGCACCCATCATTTCAGGCAATTTGCAACCGCTTTGTTGGGTTGCACCGCATGAACGACAAATTGTTGGTACTGGGTTTCGCTCACTCATCTCACGCATCATTGCTTTGCTCGATGCTTTTACCAACACTTTCCCCATATAAACCACCTATTGTTTTCGCTCGCCCATTCTGTCTTCTCTATCTACACCGCCACCTGCATGTGGATTCATACGAGTTGAAAGTTGCTCCATGTTGGTAGCATCCTTACCCTTCTTTTTCTTCGGTGCGTCTTCTGTTTCGATAGTCCTACCGTTGGTGGTAAAGTAACCACTCTTGGTTTGTCCACCTGATTCAGCCATGAAAGCAGGGTTTACATCAGTAATTTTTTCAGGCTTAAAACCGGGTTCGGCTTTTGCCATTTCACCATGTTTTTTATCACATTGTGCTTTTTCTTTCGCTGAACATTCAGAATACTTTTTGCCAAAATTTTTCATGCAGTATTTGTCTTTGGTAGCCATGTCAGCCTTAGCCATTTTGTGACTTGGTGTACAACCTGCTTTGCACATTCCCGCTTTGTCAAGTTTACCGTCTTTACAATGAGGGCAATCTTTTGCTTTCATTAGTTCCAATTGATTAATTCTTTGTTCAAGTTCCCTTGCTTTGATAAGTAAAGGGGCTTCGCTATAACGTGGCTTCATTAGTTCATCTCCTGTTCTTTTGCTGTTGCGGCCATCTCATGAATTTCTTCCCATGACATGTTGTGGAACTCTTCATTAGTTTGAGGTACGGATGAAACTGGGTCACCCTTGAGAATTGAATCGTTTTCCATATCAGCACGAAGTGGGTCAAAACCCAAATCCATTGACAATGGAG
>Ga0163109_10004952_pt1 | contig 10076 bp, 8 predicted proteins | sample CRUFie1St13metaG_FD_108704 | JGI IMG/M metagenome (GOLD analysis project Ga0163109, IMG submission 108704) | Marine microbial communities from the Costa Rica Dome - CRUD Field 142mm St13 metaG | ecosystem: Environmental > Aquatic > Marine > Oceanic > Photic zone | place: Costa Rica: the Eastern... | reverse complement strand
ATGCTTCACAAAATAAAATGAAAAAGGATGATGTCCGTAGAATAATTTTGGAAATGAGTAGTATATTTACTCCCTTAAAAGTAATTGAAGACTTTAGTGATGAAATTACAAATTTTTTCAGTTATGATAATGGTGATGATATCCAATTTTTCTTAGATGAAATGAAAACATCTAAATTTCATGATGGATCACGCACTCCTTTTACAAAATGCTTGGAAACATTAACAAAATTATTAAAAACTTTAAAAGTTTTAAAAGCTAACATAAATGAAGATTCATGGAAACATCTTGTTCTAGAAGCCAAAACTATTTTAATAATAAATTTGTATTGGTTTCATGATTATAGAAAGCAGTCATGGATTGATATGCTTCCGAATCCTAATAGTTATGAAAAAAAAAAACCTGTAGCTGAACAAAAAAAAGAAAAAGAACAATTTCTTAATAAACTACTATATGAAGTAGTTAAAAATTACATTTTGTTATTTCAAAACAAATGTACAGATGACGAAATTGCATTCTTCCTTTATCTAATCAGTTATCAAGAAATGATAGATAATAAGTTTCAGCCTGAGAAGAATGAGCTTAATTATTATTGCCGTTCAAGTAAAGAAAAAAGGACTTCATATTGTTACCGTTCAAGTAAAGAAAAAATGAATTTATATTATCTAAATTTGGATATTAAGACAACTGATTATGTAGATCACTTAAATACAGTATTAAAAAATAGACTATCTGAAGAGGGATATTGCTTTGAATATCAAATATTAGATCAACAATTTAATTTATCTACACTTGATAAGTTAAAAAGTAGGTATAATGTCTTTAATATGAATGAGGCTGTACTATTCTACATAAACCATTACTATAAAGGATGGAATGAGAATTCGTTTAATGAATTTTCCCAAGTAGTTGAAGCTTTTACCAGTCTTGAAATTGCAGAATATTTTACCTTTACTGAAAATACCAGTAAAGGTGTTAATTGGGATAAACTTGAATTAACCTTGTTACCAAATTGTGATTATATCATATATAGACAATGTGTTAAAGGGTTATATCCTACAACAATTTTTGCACCTGATACTGGAGAAGAATATATTAACTATTCTTTAGGAAAGAATTTTCCTAAAATAGTTTCAGATAAATATGGAGGAGTTCTTTCTGAATTGAAAGGAGCACCAAAAGATGGTAATCCACAAACTGAAATTGAATATGATTATAAAAATTATGCATTTTCAGGATTTTTACAATCTCGAGAAAATCAAAATTTTCAACCATATTTGTCAAAAGATTTTCTCGATGATGAAAGAAAACATTTGATTTTAAATAATCCAAGAATTTACACTAAAGGTAATAATTTGTTGATTATTAAATCAGAATATCTGAAAAATATGAATTGTGAAAGTAAGAATAGATTTGTAAATAATTTGCAAATCTATGTTAATGCAATAGAAATCTAGGTAAGACAGATTTATTACATTTGTTTTTCCTTTAGATAACTAGCATTATCTAATAATTGATAATACTTAAAAAAAAATTAAAGATTAAATCAAGAATATACTAAGGCCAATACTTTAAAAATGGAGATTCCATCTACAAAAAACATAAAAATTAAAGATTATAAAGAAAATTACTCAGGCCAATACTTTAAAAATTGAGATTCTATCTCCAAAAAAACACAAAAAAATTAAAGATTATCATAAGTAACTAAAGGCCAATTAAATACTTTAAAAAAAAAGAAAAAAGATTATATACAAAAAGGCCTATATTAATTTAACAACAAGAAGATAGGGAAAGTAGATGTTAAATATCGAACCCCAAAAAATATAATAAAAAAATGAGGTGACGTGTTTTTACACCTCAAAAAAAAAACAAAATTTTTTGTTTTTTTTTTATTAAAATTTATTAACTATTTTTTTACAACCAACTCTATACTTATATGGCATACCTATTTCACTAAATAAATTACTTGTATCTGTATCAACTTCATTATCTTTTACTTTAATTTTTTTACCTGATTTGGTTCTATTTAAAGATTGATCTTTTGTAGTAAATTTAAATGAATTTAAATAACCATTATAATCACATAATCCTCTTAAGGAGTTTTCATTTTTACCCTTCAACATAACCTTTTTCCCACTAATCGGATCTATCATCTCACTCTGTAATGACGCTTTAATATTATCTTTAAAACCAGTCATATCTAATGATTCTGTTTGATAATCACCCTCAATTGAAACATCAGTTAATAAAGTCCTACCCATTTGACCTCTAGGACCTCTCAAACCCATATAACCTTGTCTACCTTCATAACCTTGTACCCCAGGATCTCCTTTTTCTCCTTTTGAACCTTTATCACCCATCAAACCTTTTTCTCCTCTAAATCCTTGAAAACCTACTGGTCCTTTTTCACCATCTATACCTTTTTCTCCTTTAGCACCTATTTCTCCTTCTAAACCTCTATAGCCTTGTGGTCCTTGTTCTCCTACATCTCCAATTGGTCCATTATAACCCCTATCACCTTGAAGACCTTGAAGACCTTTTACTCCTGTGTAACCTCTTTCACCAGTAGGTCCTTTAGGACCGCTTAATACATCAAAATCTTCAATAACTAAATTATATCTATTATTAATTAATTCATTATCTAATGAAAAATACTCTTTCATATATTATAAAATATTAAATTTAATTTATTCTAGTATAAAATTATAAAAAATTGAAAAATATAATTGCTAAATATTATTATAATTATTAACTAAGCTAGGAAAAAAAAATTGAGTTATAATGGATCTTAAATCAATCGAAAATTTAACTAAAATGGACTTTCAAACATATATAGATTGTTTTGATAGCTTTCCTAAAAATCTTTATTTTGAACATTCAAAAAACTTATTATTAAAAGAAAATCATATTCTTAACCAAGATATAAAAAATATTAAATATATTAGTAAAAATGGATTTTACACAAAACCTAGTGATTATAATGAAAAATTATTAAAATTATATATAGAAATGTTAGAAGAATTAATAAAGATTAATATATTTGACTGTTATGAAATTTTATATGATAATTTTAATAATAAATTACAATTCTGTGAACAACCACAAAAATTAAAAGAATCTTCTAACTTAGAATTAAGAAAAATTAGGAGGGATATTAAAAAAAAATTAAAAGAAGAACATTTACATAATAGGTATTATTTGATTTGGTATTTAAAAGTAATTGATTTTTTATTAGAAGTTTTTATTATATAGAAATGCAATTAAGATAAATTTAGGTTTACAGATTTTATTTCAAAAAAGAAAAACAAAATAAACGAACAATCATCGACAAAAACCAAAAAGAAAGCACCAACATTTCTTAATGAATTAACAGCAAAAAAATTTTAAACGATAAATTAATCATATAATATTTAATTTTAAATATGTATTATTATCTTCTTCTTTTTTACAACATCTAATATTAATTGCATCACCTTCTATTGATGGATGATAATTATCATCACAAACATAATCTTCCATATAAAATATATTTTTCAAATCTCTATAATATTTAGTACTTTTTTCTGTATTATCATCTTCCGTTAATTTAGCTAAATTATTATTACATCTTTCATCTAACATTAATTTACAACATCTACATTTTTTATTTTCTAAATCTATTTTTGTCAAAAACGATCCAAAAGGACATTTTAATTCTAAATTTTCATTATCAAAAGAATATTCTTTACAACTATCTAAATCGATCTTGGTATAAATATATTCACCTGGATCTCCCCTTGAACCAATTAATCCTGGTAAGCCTATATCCCCTCTTTTTCCTTTGACTCCTCTTAATCCGTCATACCCCTTTAACCCTTTGGGTCCAGTAAATCCCTTAATTCCTTGAGGACCTCTCGAACCTTTAAGACCTATAGGACCTTTAGGTCCTTTGAGTCCATCGTTATTTCCTTGAATTCCATTAAATCCAGTAGGCCCTCGATCTCCAGTTGCACCAACTGAGCCTTCATAACCTTTAGGACCTGTGGGTCCCATAGGTCCAATAGATCCGGTTGGTCCAGGAAGGAATCGGTTAGTTAAGTTAGAAATAGTTAAACTAGATACGATAATTAATATAAAAAAGTAATATATTAAGTTCATATAGTATTAAATATTTTTTTCTAGATAGATACATATTTTTTCAAATCATCTAAATCATTTCTAGGAAAATCATAAATTTGTTTAATTAAATAATTATAATCAGTAATATCGGTACCGTCGTCTTCATTTCTAAAAATTAGTGTTATTAAGCTTAGTATATAATACTCATAATTAGTTATTGAACCATATGTTTTATTAATTTCTGTTTCTTCATCATTTGCATAAATTTTAATTTCGTCAACTTTAAATTGATTACCTATTAAATTAAGCATATTATCTTCAGACATTTCTCTTATTGATTTAAAATTTTGTATTCCAGAAATAAGTGTTTGAATTAAATCAATATTCTTTTTAATAATTTCAATAGATCTAGAATCATATTCTTTTAATATAACATGATATTTATTAGTTGGTATAAAGTAATTGTCAAATGATAAAATATTAGTATTAAATTCAGTTAATATAACTGATAATTTTTGTATAACTTTATCTCTATTATTAATTTTTTGAATTAAATTATTATTAATCATCAACTTACAACAAGTAATATCCTTTATTAAATTATCTTTATTAAAAGTCATATCAAATATTAAAGAATCTTTCGGACATTCAAAATTATCATTTAACTTTAAACACTTACTCTTATCTGCTATAATGTCTAAATCATTCATATTACCGATTATTCTACTAAACCCAATTGGACCTTTATCTCCTATTTTCCCTTCTGGACCAACAGGACCTTTATCACCTTTCAATCCTTTATCACCTTTAATACCCTTAAGCCCTACAGATCCTTTAGGTCCTTCAGGGCCTACAGATCCTTTTGGACCTTGATCACCTTGTTCTCCTTTATTACCAATTTCACTTCCTTTTGGACCTTTTGATCCTGAATAACCAACTGGACCGGTAATTCCTGAAGCGCCTTGGTTTCCGTTATCACCTTTAGGTCCTTTTGGACCTGTTGGTCCTGTTTCACCTTTTGGTTTTTTAATAAAATGGTAAATAATAATATTTGAGATAGATATTAAAAATATTAAATATATTAATATATTTTTCATATAATATATTAATATATTTTTCAGGGATTAGTTATTTTTATATTAGTATAATAACAACTAGACCTATCATCGTCATCATCATTTATTAATTTAAATCCAGTAATTACATTATTCCAATTCATATTTCCATTCACATTATCTAATTCAATTCCAGATTTAAATTTACTAAATGCTTTATCATAACCTTTTTCCATTCCTGAACTTATTCTATAATAATTTAATTCATAGTTACTATTTAATGTTTGTACTTTTTTCTCTTCATCGATATTACCATTAATACCGAATTTTAATAAATTATTCTCTGCTTTATCGCCTTTGATTCCTCTAGGTCCATTTGGGCCACGTTCTCCTTTATCCCCTTCTTCACCTTGTTTTCCTCTATCACCTCTATCACCTCTATCACCTACTTGACCTTGAGCACCTTGATCACCTTGAGGTCCTTTTAAACCAGTTGAACCAATTGGTCCTTGTTTACTTCCATAAAAAAAATCTCCTTTTGAGCCCATTTCACCTCTTGGGCCTGTACTTCCTTTTAATCCAACTATACCTTTATTACCTCGATCACCTGAAGGACCTATCGAACCTTGATCACCGATTGTACCTTTATCTAATATATTTAGTATAAAATAAATTATTGTTATAGTTAATGATAATAAAATAAGCATATATTATATAAATATATTTTAATAATATTTATCATTATATAAAATACTAATTTCTTTTAGCGATAATGGTTTTGAAAACCATCTCATTTTTGATAATAGAATACCATCACAACTATATTCAGGTGATCCTCCTATAAATATTTCATCATTTTCATCTCCTAATTCTAAATTTTTATATAACATTTCTTCTTGGACAAGAGTACCATTTATATAGAAACTTAATTTATTTGTATTCCCTACTATAACTAAATTAAACCAATTATAATAATTATAAATTGTATCTCTTATGCAATGACCATGATTATCATCAACAATATTAAAGGTGCCATCATTATTATTTAGATTATTAAATCTGATATCTACTTTGGTGCTACAAGTGGACCAATTTTTTGGAGATATTAGTATAGCTGGGTTATAATTATTGTTAGATTTACGCCATAAAAAAATGGAGCGCCAGTTTTCATTATCAGTTGTTGTGATGTTAATCCAGGTGCTAAAGGTAAATGTATTTTTACTTTCTAAAGGTAGAATTCTAGCACCTAGTTTCATACCGTATTTGTTATCATCAAATGATATTGTTTTATCGACTAGTGTTATATGATTTAAGTTTTGGAAGAAGTCGCATTTGTTTGATAAACAGGTACAAGTATTAATATCGTTAATATCGTCACAAAGAAGTGTATTTTTATTAATAAATAAGTTATCATTGTTAAGGTCAATCATATTATTATTATTGAGAACTGATTTGCAAGTATTTTTATCATTAATATTTTCGCAAATGTATAATTTATTTCGATTAAGATAGATATTTTGATTTTTTAGATCTATTAAATTTATTTTGAAAATGTAGTTAATTAATAACAAATAGGTTATAGATAAAATTAGAGAGAATAATGATGTGAATAAGATAAAGTTTTCGTTATTCATATATATATTATATAAATATATTTAAATACTAAACAATTAAAATATATAAACATGGAAAATATAGAAAATTATGAAAATTTCGAAGATATGCCGCTGAAAGAAAATTTATTGAGAGGTATATTATCATATGGTTTTGATAAGCCATCATCAGTTCAAAAAAAAGGAATCGTTCCAGTAATAGAAGGAAAAGATTCCGTTATTCAAGCACAATCAGGTTGTGGTAAAACAGGTACATTTAGTATTGCATCATTGCAGTTAGTAGATGAGTCAATTAAATCTTGTCAAATAATTATTTTAAGTCCTACAAGAGAAATTGCAGATCAATCATTTATAGTAATTAAAAATTTATCAGAGTATTTAAATATAGATATTTCTCCAGTAATTGGGGGTAAAAAATTAAAAAATGATGAAGTAAGTAAATCACAAATATTAGTAGCTACACCAGGTAGAATATATGATATGATAAATAGGGGGGTAATTAATATGTCAACATTAAGATTATTTATATTAGATGAGGCAGATCAGATGTTAAATAAAGGTTTCAAGGAGCAAATTATTGAAATATTAAAATTTGTTCCAGAAAAATCTCAAATTGCAATTTATTCAGCTACAATGCCAAATGATATTTTATTATTAACAAAAGAATTTATGAAAGATCCGATTAAAATTTTAGTAAAGAAAGAAGATTTAACATTAGAGGGAATTTCTCAATATTATATTTCATTAGAAACAGAACAAGAAAAGTATGAAACTTTATGTGATTTATATAAATCGATATCAGTTGGTCAATCAATGATTTATTGTTCATCGAAAAAAAAAGTAATTTGGTTATCAGAAAAATTATCAGAGGAGGGTTATCCAGTTTCAAGTATTCATGGAGATATTACACAAATTGATCGAGATAAAATTATGAGAAACTTCAGAAAAGGGGAAACAAGAGTATTAATTACAACAGATCTATTAGCTAGGGGTATTGATGTAAGATCTGTATCGTTAGTAATTAATTACGATTTACCAGAAGATATGCAGTCATATATTCATAGAATTGGAAGAACTGGACGTTTTGGAAGAAAAGGATGGGCTATAAATTTTGTGATGAAAACTGATGATAAGTATATGAGAACAATTGAGAATTATTATCAAACTCAGATAGTAGAAATGCCAGATAGTATTCCAGATTTAATTAAATAATTTTATTTGTATATATATATGGTAGTATTATATGATGAAAAAAATATAGATATAATAACCGAAAATTTAAGTAAAATTAGTGATAAAGCAAGAAAATATGCATTAGAGAAGAAAATAGAACCATCATTAAAAACTTATAAAAAAATAATAAAAATTATTTCAAATTATATTGAAAAAAATAAAAGAGTTGTTTATGGTGGTTATGCATATAACGAATTAATAGTATATAAAAATGAAAAAGACAGAATATATTCAAAAGACGGATTAGATTTAGCGGATATCGAGTTTTATTCATATGAGCCAATTATTGATTTAGTTAATATAGGAAATGAGTTAAAAGATTTAGGATATAAGAATATTCAAGTAAAATCTGCAACACATTTAGAAACATTTACATTATATGTTGATTTTTATAGTTATTGTGATGCATCATATATGCCATCTAATTTATTTCATAGAATGCCTTTATGGCAATTTGGTAAATTAAAACTTGCACATCCAAAATTTATATTAATTGACATATTAAGAATGTATAATGATCCGATTCTCAGTTATTGGAGAATTGAGAAAAACTTTAAGAGGGCAGTAAAGTTATTAAAATATTATCCTTTAGAGACAAAAGGTCATTTTTGTAAAATTAATATTGATAATAATACAAATAATATTTTAAATTTTATAAGAAAGAATATTATTAATGGAAGTAAGTTATTAGTTTTTGGATATTATGCATATGATTATTATAAATATAAGGCTACAAATAAAGAAAGTCCTTTATATGTACCTTATTATGATGTTATTTCAATAAATTTAAAATCTGATGTAAATAAAATTTATAAAGATTTGACAGCATTTAATAAGGATATAATAATTAAAGAATATCATCCATTTTTCCAATTTCTAGATAGTAGAGTTTCATTTGAGTATAAAGGTAAGGAGGTATTAAATGTATATGGAAATAATTGTATGTGTATACCGTATTATAATTTAGAAAAAAAGAAAATTAATATTGTAACTTATCCGTATTTAATATTAATGTTATTGATAAAATTTATGTATTATCATATAAATAACGATAAAAAAGAATCTAAAAATTATGATTTTATGTTAGAGAATATAATTAATTTAAGAAATAAATATTTAAAGGATAATAATAAAACAGTTTTAGATAATACTCCATTTGAAGAATTTAGAATTAATTGTTTAGGAGAAACAATGGATCAAAATAGAAAAAAATTCTTAACGATAAGTTCGTCAAAAGATAGTTATGAGAAAAAGAAATTATCATTTAAATATAATATTGATAACCCACCAAAATTAAATATAAATGAAATTTCGTTTAGAAATTTATCTGGTAATATAAATAATACAAATATTAGAATAATTAATCAATAAAAATATATTAATTTTATATATGAAGCTATATAAAATTAATTATAATATGATAGGAGGAAATGAGTATAGATCAGAATTTCCTGATTATCCTGATAATTTAAAAGAAATAAAATTATCTAAGTGGCCACCTAATATTAATTCAAGTATTAATATTCAATATGATTCTTTCAATTTGAATGGTACAGTTGTTGAATATATATGGAATGATACTGCGTGTATTATTAAATTAGATAACAATAATTATACAGAACCATCATTATCATCAAATTCAAAATATAATAATGGTGTTGGATATTATCTTTTATTAGGAAATCATTATTGGAAATACAATTCTAAAAATAATGTTAGTGTAGTTCCTAAATCAAATGAAATAGAAAAACAAGTGAAACAGAGTCCATTATTATCTGAGAAGAAAAATCATTATTTTTCCGAGAATAAGATTGATTTTATTTTAACAGATAATGATAATGTTTTAAAATCATTACCTAGAGATAAAATTGAACTACTTAGAAGAAAATTGATTGCTTTTGAAAAAATAGATGAAAAGGATATTAAAACAATTGTTAATAAAAGTGTTGCTGTTAATAATTTAATTAATAATAATGATGATATAATTAATGAAGGTAATAAAATTATTACTTGGATTGATAAAGTACTAAAAAAAGAAATTTTTAAAGATTTAGTTACTCAAATTCATGATGATTAT
>Ga0163109_10004950_pt1 | contig 10078 bp, 7 predicted proteins | sample CRUFie1St13metaG_FD_108704 | JGI IMG/M metagenome (GOLD analysis project Ga0163109, IMG submission 108704) | Marine microbial communities from the Costa Rica Dome - CRUD Field 142mm St13 metaG | ecosystem: Environmental > Aquatic > Marine > Oceanic > Photic zone | place: Costa Rica: the Eastern... | reverse complement strand
TTTTGGGCGCCACCTTGCCCACCGACAGTGTGGCGCTGTCGTTTTGGTACCAGAGTGGAGGAATCGCCAATGGCGCGGACGCAGGAGAGGACAGCTTGGTGGTGGAATTCAAAACGGGGTCCGGCGACGATCCCTGGCGTTGGGTGTGGTCCACGGAAGGAATTGCCAACGACACGGTGTTTCACCCGGTCGTGATTCCCATCGACATCAACCTGTACTTCCACAACGACTTTCAGTTTCGCTTCAGGAATTATGGGGCCCTAGAAGGCAATGTGGACACCTGGCACATCGACTACGTACGTGTCGCAGCCCAAGGCAACGAACCCGCTCCATTGTTCGAGGAAGTGGCGTTCGTGGCGCCTCCCTCCAGCTTTTTGGCGGCACCTTGGACCGCCATGCCGTGGCCGCACTACACAGCCCAACCAGAGGCTTACCAAAGGAACTCACTTGTCACACTCCACCGGAGTTTTGGGGAACAGCTGAACCAGCAAGAGAATGTGGGGCTGAAGGTGGAACGCGCGGATGCCCCTGGAGACCTTGGCGAATACACGCCCCCGGGTGGGGTCATCCTCAATGTGGCTGTGCAGGGGTTGTTTGAAACGGATTACCTCGGAGACTTGGACATTCCCGACCTGTTGTTTTCGCCAGCTGTCAGCGATTCGTTTGCCACATTCCACGTCAGTTGTTGGGAAGACGAAGTGGGCGCTGCCAACTTGACGAACCAGCTCGGAGTTCCTGACAACGACAGCCTTGTCCACGTTCAGACGTTCAGAGATTACTACGCCTACGACGATGGCACTGCGGAAAAAGCTTATGCGGTCGAAGGGCCTGTGCCTGGCTGCGAGGTCGCCGTCGGCTTTGACATCCAACAGACGGACACGTTGGAGGGTGTTTGGATTCACTTCACCCCGTTTTACGATGACGCTGCGGGCGAAACCTTCACCTTGAAGGTGAGGGAAGATGACCCGGACAATCCCGGCCAACCAGGTGACGATTTGGTGTCCCAATTCACAATCCATGAACCCAACTATTTCGCCAATGCCTACGACGGGTTCACGTACGTTCCTTTCGACGTCCCCATCCCTGTGGCGGCCGGCCGCGTGTACGTGGGGTTCGTTCAGCAAGGAGAGGAGCGCATCAACATCGGCCTCGACAAATCCACGAACACCAACCTCGACCACCTGTGGTGGACCTATCCCACGGCCCCGTCGTGGTTGCCATCTGAAATTGAAGGCTCATTGATGATTCGGCCTGTGCTCAGGGCGGGGAAGGAGGTGGTCACCCATGTGAATGATGTGTCGCGCCAAGGTGATGCCCCCATCTTGTTTCCCAATCCCGGAGGGCTCGAGTGCCATTGGAGCGTGGTCACAGTGACCTCCGTCCTTGTGATGGACATGGCGGGTCGTGAAGTGGCCCAGTTGTCCAACTTGGCTCCTGGTCGTCACACATGGACGGCCCCTGGACCGGGCGTGTACTTGTTTGTGGGTGAAACGGCCGATGGCAGGACGTGGTCCCAACGCTGGATTTCCCGCCCATGAGTGCGTCGGAGACTCCCGAGGAAGGGCATATGGACGGCCAGTCTGAGGAACTGTTTGAGCATCACCGCTTGGTCGCAGATCCAGGCCAAACCCCACTTCGCGTGGACAAGTTCATCATCAACCTCGTTGCGCACTTGTCCAGAAACAAACTCCAGACGGCGGCCAAGTCGGGGTACGTCCGGGTCAATGGCGCGCCCGTCAAAAGCAACCACAAGGTCAAGCCCGGTGACGTGGTCACCGTCGAGCTTCCCTTACCGGTGTTTGAATTTGAGTTGTTGCCGGAGCCGATGGATTTGGACATCCTCTACGAGGACGACGATTTGTTGGTGATCAACAAGCCCATGAATTTGGTGGTGCATCCCGGCCATGGGAATTACTCTGGCACCCTCGTCAATGGCATTCTCCACCATTTCCAAAACATGCCGAGCTTGCCCAACCAGCCCGAGCCGCGGCCCGGATTGGTCCACCGTTTGGACAAAGACACCACGGGACTGATGGTCCTGGGCAAATCGGAGCGCGCACTCACCGAGTTGAGCGAGCAATTCTTCGAAAGGACGGTCGAACGTCGATACTGGGCCTTGGTTTGGGGTGACGTTGCAGAGGACGGCACCGTGACGGGGCATGTTGGACGTTCCTTGAGGGACCGCCGCGTGCAACAGGTGTTTGAAGATGGTCGCGAAGGCAAACATGCGGTGACACATTACAAAGTGCTGCAGCGGCTCGGACCTGTGACGTTGGTGGAATGCAAACTGGAAACGGGCCGCACCCACCAAATCCGAGTCCACATGAAGCATGCGGGCCATCCGTTGTTTGGCGACCCGAGCTATGGCGGCAACGTTGCCGTGAAAGGAGCGCCAGGAGGAAAGTACAACGCGTTTCTGCGAAACATGTTCGAGGCTTTGCCGCGCCAAGCCCTTCATGCAAAGACCCTCGGGTTCACCCATCCAGGGACCGGCGAGCGCATGCAGTTTGAATCTGAACTTCCGGAAGACATGGCCAACGCCTTGGCCAAATGGACCAAGTACATCGAGGCCTCCGGCATCTGAATCACTACGCTTGTTCGAGGCGTTCCACGTCTTCGAGGGCCTTTTCCCAAAGGTTGATGCTCTCTTGCATGTCTTTTTGGACGGCATCGTACGCGTACGCGAGTTCAGTCACCTTGGAACGGTCTGTCGGGTCGGCCTCGGCCATGGCGGCGTTGATCTCTTGCTGCTTGGTCTCCAGCTTGGCAATGTTCTTCTCATGCCGATCCACTGCGTTTTTGGCCTTTCTCAGCTCCTTTTCTCGGGCCTTTCGCGCTTTGTAATCGTCCCCACCTTTGGCTCGCTTGGGCTCTGTCGCAGAGGCCTTGGGAGATGGTTGTCGCGACACCTTGACGTTTTTGTTGGCTTCATACGCTGTGATGCTCGCGGCGTGCTTTTCGTGCAAGAATTGCTTGATGTCCCCGATGTATTGTTTGAGCCCAGTGGGCGTGACTTCGTACACGAGCTGGGTCATGTCGCTCAAGAAATCGCGGTCGTGCGACACCACGACAAGCGAGCCATCAAACGACTGAAGAGCTTCCTTGAGAACCCCTTTGCTTTTCAAGTCCAAGTGGTTGGTGGGCTCGTCCAAAATGAGCACGTTGTAGGGGTGAAGAAGCAACTTGCACAAGGCCAATCGGGCCTTTTCACCTCCTGACAGCACCTTCACTTTCTTGTCCACGTCTTCGCCTGAGAACAAAAAGGACCCCAGCAACCCACGCAATTGTTTGCGGATGTCTCCCACAGCCACTTCCTCCAACGTCTCCATGACAGTGAGGTTGCCGTCGAGCTCGTCGGTTTGGTTTTGGGCATAGTAGCCAATGTCCACATTGTGCCCCACGTTCAAATCTCCTGCCGTGCATGACTCTTGTTTCAACAGCATGCGGGTGAGCGTGGTCTTTCCTGCGCCGTTCTTGCCGACGAGGGCAACCTTCTCTTGCCGGGCCATGATGAAGTCCAAGCCTTCGAAGACGGTGAGGTCGTCAAAGCTCTTTTTCACTTCCTTCGCCTCGAAGATGACCTTTCCAGAGCGCGGGGCAGGGGGGAAGCGAAACCGAATTTGCATGTTTTCCGCCGCGTCCACTTCCACCCGTTCCAACTTGTCGAGCTTTTTGATCAAGCTTTGGGCGAAGGCGGCCTTGTTTTTCTTGGCCCTGAACTTGTTGATCAACACCTCCGTGTCTTGGATGTATTTCTGCTGGTTTTTGGCGGCTTGCTCTTGCCTTGCGCGCTCGTCTTCGCGCCAAACTTGATAGGCTGAATACGGCCCTTTGTAATCGTACAGCTTGACACCTCCAATTTCCACAGTGCGCTTGGTCAGCGTGTCCAGGAAGACCCTGTCGTGGGAAATCAGCAGGATCGCGCCAGGATGATGGAGCAAGAACCCTTCCAACCACTCAATGCTCTCGATGTCGAGGTGGTTGGTCGGTTCGTCCAAGAGGAGCAAATCGGGCTGCATCAGCAGCAACTTGGCCAATTCGACCCGCATCTTCCAACCACCGCTGAACTCGGCCATCTTGCGGGTCATGTCTGAGGGCTTGAATCCGAGTCCCTGCAGGATGCGGTGGGCTTGTTCCTCTGTGCTTGAGGCGCCGATGGCGTCCAGCCGTTCATTGGCGTCACTCAGTTCTTGAATGAGTTGGGAATAGCTGTCGCTCTCGTAGTCGGTCCGCTCGGCCACTTCTTTGGTCAACGCTTCCAGTCTCACCTCAAGCGATTGCATCTCGGCAAATGCCTGCATGGCCACTTCCATGACGGACGATTGTTCGTCGTGTTCCATCTCTTGGGGCAAGTAGCCAATGCGGTACTCCTTGGGGGTGTTGACGTGCCCTTCCGAGGGCTTTTGTAGGCCAGCTATGATTTTGAGCAGCGTGGATTTGCCGGCGCCATTGCGTCCCACAAGGCCAATGCGGTCTTTGGTTCCAATGGCCAAATCCACACCCTCAAACAACGTGCGGTCCCCAAAATGGACCCCCAAAGATGTCAAGTGGAGCATCGTGTGCAAGTTCGCTCATGGCATCCCGTGGAACAAAAAAGGGAGGCGCAGATGGCCTCCCTTTTTTGTCAAAGTTCCTTTTGAAATCAGTAATGCCAGATGTCGTGTTCCAAGTTGAACAGCTCTTGCTGAATGCGCTCAGACTCTGCCAAAGCGTCCAAACCTCGTGCATAAGAGACAATCATGCGGTTGAAAGAGTTGTCTTCTTTCACGATGTAGCTGGAGAAGTAGCGTTTTTGAAACAGATCCTCGTAGGTCCGACGTTGGGCATCGTTGAACATGTTGTAGACCTCGCTGTTGGCGAACACATAGCGGCATTCGGGGTAGTACAGCCAAAACAGTGGCCTGAATCCGATGCTGTTTCCGTCGACGTCGAAGTCCTCCATCATGGGGGCAATGCCCAAGATGCGAACGTAACGCTCACTTCTTTGGCGGTCCCAAATCCAGTCTTCTTTGATTCTGTACCTCGTCACTTTGTCAGAAGCGAGTTCGTTGGTTTGCGGCACAGTTCCGATGACTTCACCGTAGTCGTCGTACTGCTTGACCAACGTCACCGGATTCAAAATCTTGCGGATGCTGTCGGCAGACAGGGGGAAGGTGAATTCGTCGTCTTCGCCCAGTGGTCCAGCACTGTATGCTACAAGAGATCCCTCGACGAGCAAAGCATCGCGAATGACGTCAAACAGGTTTTGACGGTCCTGGATGGGGTCGAGCGGGAAGTAAAACGGGTGGTTGAACTTTTGACGCAAGTCAATTTCCTGCCAAATCCGGCGCTTGTACATCACATCTGCCTCGCGCAAGTGAGGGTAGGGGATGACGCGCTTGGTGAGGTTGGTTTCCTTCACGTAGGCACCATCGAGCACATTGGGAGTTTGCGCTTCCAAAGTGTTCACCATCGCAAAGAAGGCGAACATCATGGTCAGGCAAGTGCACAGGAACTTTTTCATGTCTTGCAAATTAACCGGTGATTTTCAATTTCATCGGGGGCAGATCTCTTTCTGTCCCGTCGGGCATGGACACCAAAATGTCTTCGAGGTAAATGACGTTGCCGCGACGCAGCCGTTTCAAGGCTTCTTGTTGGTCGGACGTCAATCGGTTGTTTCCTGAAGGGAGGTCAGAGAACGAGCCGTCCTTGGAAACCTTCAAGGTGAAGCTCTTCACGCGAACCTTGACATCAAAGTCAAACCCTTCCATCCGAGCAGCCACCGGAGCGAATGACTTCACTTCAGCCATGGTGATGCCTTTGTCGGATGGGCGTTTGCCCGTCCAAAAGGCCACTGGGTCTGGAATGCGCTTGACGCGGAAATTCTTGGCTGGAAGAGATTTTTTGCTGCCATCTGGCAACTCCGCGGTCACGGTGATGTTGGCCTCTCGCACAGAACTGTTGGAACTTGGTTCCACCGTGTAGGTGCCGTCGGACTCCTTTTTGATTTTGTGTCCTCCATCGATGCGGACATCGATCTTGTCTTGTGGCACCCCTGGCACGGACACTTCCACAGGGTTGGGCACCCCGCGGTAGAACACGTTCATTTTGGTAGGTGACACCACAAGTGCGGGTTCAGCCACGGTGATGGTGGGGGTGTAGAATGAGAACGGTTCGATGTTTCCGTCTGGACCTTGGTAACGGATCAAGCCCTTGAAATTCATCTCACCGAGGCTCATGCCACGCGTCGGAATGCGAAGCTTGCCCATGCCGTCGGAGCCGATGCTCAACCCCTCCAAGCCTTCGTATTCGAGGGCAGTGGAATCGCGTCCGTCCCACTTGGCTCCATCGACATAGATGTCTGGAGCGTTGGTGGCGTCGTACGCCGCCAACAAAACGTCCGCCCGGAAGGAATCTCCACGGAGGATGTAGTTGGATTCGGGCACGACAAGCGGCTTCAACGTGGTGAACTTGTACGATTTGGCCTCAATACCTCCCAACAACCAAGACAAAACGTCTTCTTGGGCGTCTTGGACGTCCACAATCATCTTGGACATCAGAGGCATGACGGCAGCAAGGGGCACGTCGAAGAAGTTCGCGGCTTCCCATAGCACTTCTTTGCCGTCTTCCATTTCGTTTTCGAATGTGAAGCGGTCGTCAAGTTGAACTTTGATGTATTCAGGAAGTTCGCGGGTGTTGCCTTGGCTGTCCACCAATTTCACCTCGCGCAAGTAGTCGCGATACGCTTCCAAGTTGGCCCGAAGCGCAGCTGCACTCCATGGGTCGTTCTCGTCAAATTTGGGCTTCTGAGGTTCAGAGCCCACCATGAACGCGGTGAGTTCTTGGTATTCGTCCTTTTTTTGGATCACGGCCAAATTGATGGTCGTGTCCATCCCACTTTCGTCTTTTCCAATGAAGTCGACAAAACCATTGGCCTCCGCTTCGGCGTATTTGCCCTCAGATTTCGCCATGCAACGGCCTTTGAGCTGGGTGATGTAGTTCACCAAGTTGTCGCTTCGTTCGCGCACCTCGCGGGCTTTGTCCATGAACGGACCAACTTTCTCTTTGTTCTGGGCGTACTTCACTTCGAGGGTGGTCAGCGTTTCAGAGACTTTTCCCTTCAAAGTTTGTTGAGTATCCTGCAAACTGTTCTCCACTTTCACAAAGCCATTCAAGACTTCCTTGGAGATGTTCAAGGCCAGAAGTGCGGTCAGGACGAGGTACATCATCCCAATCATCTTCTGACGTGGTGTTTCTTTTCCTCCGGCCATGGCTTAGAAGCTTAGCTGCGTCCGCCACCCATGGCGTTCAACATGTTGCCGTAGACCGTGTTGAGTGAGGCCAAGTTCTTCGCCAATTCAGAAATGTTCTCCTTGTACACTTTGGTATCCTCGATGGAGTCGTTGAGGTTTTGGATAAGGTCGCCCATGCCTTCGAACAGTTCTTTGTTTTTCTCCAACTGGGCCAATTGACCTTCGTACATGGAGTTGAGGGAAGAGAGGTTGGCGTTCATTTTGGCCAAACCGGCTCCGGTCTCCGCACCTTCTGCGCTCGCCTGAACCAAACCGGTCAAGCCCTGGCTCACTTCTTCGTAGGTCGTGCTCAATTCGTCCACGCGGTTGGATGCCTTGACCAAGGCATCGCTGTACCCTTTGGTGGCCACGGATGCATCTGCCACTTCGCCCATTTTGGATGCCTGCTCACCCAAGTGTTTCATGCCATCGCCAAGTTTGGAGATGATTTCAGAGTCGATGTTCGCCTTGGCGAGCATGTCGTCGAGTTGTTGGGTGGGGGTCTTGTCGACCCCTTCGCCAGTGGCAAGTTGTGGGTAAACCAAGGACCAATCGGGCTCTTCGTGTGGCTTTTCAAACGCCGACATGAAGAAGATGAAAGCTTCCGTACCCAAACCGAGAATGAGCATCAAAGAGGCTCCCTCCCAGTGTTGGATTTTGAAAAGTGCTCCGATGATGACAATGGCGGCGCCCCATCCATAGAGCTTGGCCATAAAGTTTTTCCACTGCTTGCTTCCTGGTTTCATGGTTGCGGGTTTGTGTTGGTTTCAATTCAGCTTACGCTGAGCAGGTCGGTTTTATTGTTCAAAATGGACGTGCGGTTTCAATTCACGCCCGATGGAATCAATTCCATTCTTCTGGGAGGCCAGACTTGCCTCGGCCCAGGTACGACATGACGGAACGGAAGCCAATGCTGGCTTTGGCCGTGTCACTGTACTCGAAGGCACGCGTGCCTGTTTGGCAGTAGTAGCCAATGTCTTTCCACGATCCGCCACGAATGACCTTTCGCTTCAAAGCAGGAGGGTCGTCCACTTTGGCGTGGTACACGTAGTCTGGAGCCAAATCCCATGAGAAGTCGTACACCGTCTCGTCGAAGGCGGTGTTGGTCCATTCGGCCACGTTGCCACTCATGTTGTAGAGTCCGTAGTCGTTGGGGCTGTAGGATTCCACGGGAGCAGTGTAGGCGTTGGCGTCTTCCACATAGTCGCCGCGCATCGGCTTGAAGTTGGCCAGAACGCATCCTTGTTGGTTTCGAGCATACGGGCCACCCCAAGGGAAGGGCGCCAAGTTGCGTCCTCCACGTGCAGCGTATTCCCACTCAGCTTCGGAGGGCAAACGAAAGCGCTGCACGAAGGCCTCGCCGTTCTTCATTTTCCACTCGTTCATGATCTGGGTCCGCCAAGCATTGAATGCTTTGGCTTGTCCCCAGGTGACACCGACAACAGGGTAGTCGTCGAAGGCGGGGTGCCAGAAGTACATCTCAGCGTAGGGCTCGTTGTACGCGTAGGTCGCGTCGTGGATCCAAACCAACGTGTCTGGATACACATTGATGATCTCTTCCACCACAAACTGCGCTCGATCGCTGTGACGGCGTGTGGAATGGAGTTGATTCAAGGTGTTGACCTCGCCGTATTCTTCATCTCGTGAACTCTTGCCAGCAGCGGCATCGAGGTTGACCCAGTAATAGCGGAAATTCAATTTCCGCGTGTCGATTTCCCGACGGTTGTAGAATTGGTCAGAGCCCTGCAAAAAGAACTCGTCGTAAAGGAGATCAAAAATGTCTTCGTCCTCCCAGTCGATGGGTTCTTCCCAATTCAATTTGAATCCCTTGTCGATGAAGCGGTCAAGCTCTTGACCTCGGTTGTTTTCGGCGATGTAATAACGGTCATCGTCATTGTCCGCCAACGTTTGGAGGTACAGCGAGTCGCGCACGTAGTGTACGAATTGACGGTATTCGTTGTTCGTGATTTCGTGCACATCCATGTAGAATGGCGGAATGGTCACCGTCTTCGATCGCGTGTTCAGGGCAAAAGGAACATCTTGGTCACTTGGCCCCATGGTGTATGAACCAAAGTGAATGTAGTTCATTCCATAAGGGTTGGACTGTTCCCAGTACTTGCGGGGTTGAACCCCTACAAGCTCGCCTTGGGGCCCCATGTAGCACGCCGACAAAAAGACGGGTGCCAAAAGGATCAACAGGAGCTTTTTCATGGATTGGGTTTCTTGCAGAGTTGTTAGGTCAGACTACAACGCTCGGTCGGCATGGTTTCGTGTGCCTTCCTTAGAGGAACCGAGGGTTGGCGTATTTGTTTTCGACAGGAGTTGTCGTGAATTTGAAGGCGTAAGACACAAACACTTCGTGTGAGCCTGAGGAGTACGTACGCAACGCGCTGGTGGTTGCGTCTAACGAGTACCCCACTTTGATCATTTGAGTGCTCGAGGAGATGCCTTCCTTGGTGCTCCATCCGTACTGCACTCCAGCCGATGGGCCAATGGCGTCACCTGGGCGGTAGGTGATGCCTCCCCACAGGAAGTCATCCCACAACACGTTCACATTGACGTCCACTGCGGTTGCATTCAAGTCTGTTTTGGCCAATACGTTGCTGCGAAGAACCAATTCGTCGCCGCTGATCGGGTAGTTGTACCCCCCCATAAAGTAGTAGTGACGGGTGGGCAACACCATCTGGAGTGTTGGCATTTCTGTCTGCGCCACATGGGTCATCGAGAACCCAGCGTAGTACTCCTTGCCTTTGCGCATGAACACTCCCAGGTCAATGTCGACAGAGGTTCCTTGGCCTTGGCTCTCA
>Ga0163109_10004949_pt1 | contig 10079 bp, 8 predicted proteins | sample CRUFie1St13metaG_FD_108704 | JGI IMG/M metagenome (GOLD analysis project Ga0163109, IMG submission 108704) | Marine microbial communities from the Costa Rica Dome - CRUD Field 142mm St13 metaG | ecosystem: Environmental > Aquatic > Marine > Oceanic > Photic zone | place: Costa Rica: the Eastern... | reverse complement strand
TTGATGCGGCTATTATGTTTTCAGATATACTTGTTATACCAGAATCACTAGGAATGCAGTTTGAATTAATTCCTTCAGTTGGACCTGTTTTTAAAAAATCATTTTCAAGATCTGATTCAATAACAAGTTTAAATTTTGATGAAAACTATTTTAATAATATATACTCAGGTATAAAACAAATTAGACAAAGCTTAAACAATGAAAAAGCATTGATAGGTTTTTCTGGTTCACCTTGGACTATTGCTTGCTATATGGTTGAGGGTAAACCAAGTAAGGATTATAGAAATCTTCGTTCTCTAATTTATGAAGATCCAAATACATATCATAAATTAATGACAAAATTAACTGATAGTATAATTACATATGTTAAAGGCCAAATAAATGCTGGTGTTGATGTAATACAAATTTTTGATACAAATGCAAGCTACCTATCAAAAGAAAATTTTGAAAAATTTTCCCTTCCATATTTAAAACGTATCATAAAAGAAATTAATGATACAAAAACACCAAGTATTTTATTTGTAAAAGGTGGCGGCTATTGGCTTGATTTACTAAAAACTATAAATGCTAACGTCTTAGGAATTGATTGGACAATTCCTATAAGCTATGCTAAAGAAATTTTAAAAGATGATGTTTCAATCCAAGGCAATTTAGACCCTTCTGTATTATTAGCTCCAAATTCAGTAATTGAATTTGAAGTTAAAAAAATTTTAAAATCCTATGGTAACGGATATCGTCATATTTTTAATCTCGGTCACGGAATAACACCAGACATACCTTTAGAAGCTGTCCAAACTGTAATAGATACCGTGCATAAAGAAAGTCCAAAATATAAATGAATTCCAATAAACAAAACATAATTGAAACTTTCAAAGATATTCAAAACCATATATGTAATGGACTTAAGGATCTAACTAATCAAAATTTTGAGGAAGATAAATGGAAATATAATCAAGGAGAAGGAGGTGGTATAACTCGAATATTTTCAGATGGTCCTATAGAAAAAGCCGGAGTTAATTTTTCATCACTCAGCGGAAATCTTTCTGAAAAAATTGGTAAAAATATTATTGGAAAAGGAAAAAAATTTTTTGCTACAGGTGTTTCACTAGTAATTCATCCTGATAACCCATTCATACCAACAATACATATGAATATAAGATACATAGAGAGAAATAATAAATGTTGGTTTGGAGGAGGTATTGATTTAACCCCGTTTTATATTGAAGATCACGATATTAAAAATTTTCATAAAAAATTAAAAAATATCTGCGATAAGCATCCGGTTGCAAATTACTACGAATTCAAAAAGCATTGTGATGATTACTTTTTTATCAAGCATAGGAATGAAGCTAGAGGTGTTGGTGGTATTTTTTTTGATTATCTAGAAAAAAACTTTGATCAAACTTTTAATTTTGTCAAGGATGTTGGTTATAATTTTAATGATATTTATATACCTATCTTTAAAAATTATAAAGATAAAAAATTTTCAACAAATAACAAAAAATTTCAACTTTATAGACGAGGTAGATATGTTGAATTTAATTTAGTCTACGATAGAGGTACTTTATTTGGACTTGAAACAAATGGAAGGATTGAATCAATCTTGATGTCTCTTCCTCCTTTAACATCTTGGAAATATAATTGGAAACCAATTCAAAATTCTAAAGAAGAGAATCTATACAAACAAATCATACCTAGAGATTGGATAAGTTCATAAATGAAAAAAGCTGTTTTAATTATCAACCTTGGCTCTCCTGATCAGCCCACAATATTTTCTGTATGGAAATTTTTGAAAGAATTTCTAAATGATGGTAGAGTAATTGATATACCTAGTATAATAAGATTTTTTTTGGTCAATTTTATAATAATACCACTAAGAGTCAAAAATTCAACAAAAGAGTACAAGAAACTTTGGAAATTGTTTGGATCATCCCCTCTAATTTATTATACAGATAAATTAACTTCTAAATTAAATGAAAAATCTAATGGTCAATATAATTTTTTTTATGCAATGAGATATCAAAATCCTTCTATAAAATCTGTTTTGAATAACATCTATGAAAAGAATTATGATGAAATTATTATTCTTCCATTGTATCCGCAATATGCATCTGCATCTACTGGTTCTACAATAGAAGAATGCTATAATGTGATGAAAACATGGTGGAATTCACCTAAAATTAAAATAATAAATCAATTTTTTAATGATAAAGGTTATATTGATTGCTTCGTTGAAAACGTAAAAAAAATTAATTATAAAGAATACGAACATGTTCTATTTTCTTATCACGGTTTACCTGAAAGACACGTTGATAAAACATATACAAATAAAACTCTTTGTAGAGATAATGATTGCGAGGATGGGGTAACCGAAAAAAATAAATTTTGTTATAAAGCAATGTGCTATGAGACCTCTAATTTAATAGCTAAAAAACTTTCATTAAATAAAGAAGATTATACTGTCACATTCCAATCTAGACTAGATGATAAATGGTTAAAACCTTATACAGATAAAATAATGCTAGATTTAGTTAAATTGAAAAAAGATAAGGTTTTAGTTTTATCACCTGCTTTCGTTAGTGATTGTTTAGAAACACTAATAGAAATAAGTAATGCCAACAGAGAAGAATTTATTGAAAAAGGTGGTAAAGATTTAAAACTTGTTCCAAGTTTAAACGATAATGACCTTTGGGTTGATACTATCATAAATATGGTAAACAATGCATAGTCAGGATGTGGTAATTATTGGTGGTGGGATATCTGGCTTAACGTCGGCGTACCAACTAAAGAAAAACAATATTTCTTTTACACTATTGGAATCATCCTCAAGATTAGGTGGTGCAATTGAAACAGTAATACGAGAAAATTTCATTTATGAAAAAGGTCCCAACACTTTTTTATTGTCAGATAAAAGAATCTTGAATCTGTTTAATGAATTAAACTTAGAAATTCAAGATGCCAGTCCTAAATCAAATAACAGATATGTTTTCAAAGATAAAAAATGTGTAAAAGTACCAATGTCAATTTTATCATTTATATCTACATCACTTTTTTCAATTAAAACTAAGTTTAAAATAATTTTTGAATTTTTAAATTATCGTAAATCATTAAGTCATGAAGAAAGTGTATCAGAATTTATAACTAGACGATTTAACAAACAGTTACTCGAGTACGCAGTTAATCCATTCATAGCAGGAACTTACGCTGGTGAACCAGACAAATTAAGTATAAAACATTCATTTCCAATGCTTTATAATTTTGAAAATAAAAAAGGAAGTATTATTAAAGGAGTTTTATCAAATAAAAAATCTAAATTTCAATTAAATAGACGTTCAATATCTTTTAAAAATGGTCTAAATGATTTAATTATCAAAATATGCGAAATATTGAATCAACATATTAATACCCAATCGAGAGTAATTGATATCTCAAAAAAAAATAATTTATTTTCTATATCATATTCTTGTAATGAAGAAATAAAAACCATAAGTGCTAAAAAAATTATCTGTACCATCCCTACCCATGCATTAAAAACTATAAAATTGAATAATAAAAATAGCCACCATTTTGATAAACTAAGTTCCATATATTATCCTCCAATTTTATCAGTAACGATTGCTCTCAAAAAGGACAAAATTTCGAGAAAATTTGAGGGATTTGGTATTCTTATTCCTAAAATTGAAAATATGAATATCCTTGGTGTATTGTATATATCGAGTATTTTCCAAAATAGAGCCCCTAAAGATTCTGTTTTATTAACAATTTTTATTGGAGGTTCGAGACAACCAGAATTAGTGAATTTAAATGACGAAAAGATATTAAAATTAATCAAAGGTGATTTTACTAAAATTTATAATATCGATATAAAACCCTTATTTATTGATAAAAAAATATGGAAAAAATCTATTCCACAATACAACCTTGGATATGATAACTTTATTGACTGTATGAAAGATTTTGAATCAAAAAATTCTGGTTTTCATTTTTCAGGAAATTTTTTAAATGGTATTTCACTACAAGACAATATGATCAATGCTTTAAAAACATCAAATAAAATTATAGAAAATATAAAATCATGATAAAAAGACCATTAAGACTAAGAGGTTCAAATATAATACGATCAATGGTAAAAGAAAATTCAATCACACTAAATGATCTGATTTATCCTCTTTTTGTTATCGAAGGCAAAAATAAAAAAAATCCAATTAATTCAATGCCTAACATTTATCAATTTTCAATTGATAAATTACTATTTGAAATTGATGAGTTAATTACCCTAGGAATTAATAACACATTACTTTTTGGTATCACTGAAAATAAAGATAAAGTTGGATCTAATTCATTTGATAGTAATGGAATAATTCAAAGAGCTACTAAAGAAATAAAAAAAAGATTTCCAAATTTTTATGTTATTACTGACTTGTGCTTCTGTGAATACACAGATCATGGTCACTGTGGCATCATTAAAAATAATAAAATTGATAACGATTTGACTCTCAAATATTTACAAAAACAAGCATTATCACACGTTCATTCAGGATCAGATTTATTAGCCCCCTCTGGCATGCTTGATGGTATGGTAAAAGCAGTTAGAGAAGTTTTAGATGAAAATCAATACTATAATATTCCAATAATGAGTTATTCTGCAAAGTATGCATCATCATTTTATGGGCCATTCAGAGATGCAGTTGATTCGTCTCCTAAGTTTGGTGATAGAAAAAATTATCAAATGGATCCAGCAAATAGTACTGAAGCGTTGAAGGAAGTTTTAATTGATATTGACGAAGGAGCAGATATAGTAATGGTCAAACCAGCAATGAGCTATTTAGATATAATCTACAAAATTAAAAAAGAAATTAATATTCCTTTGGCAACGTACAACGTCAGTGGAGAATATTCAATGGTAAAAGCTGCAGCTGAAAAAGGATGGATAGATGAGAATTTAGTAAGAAATGAGCTTCTTATTTCATTCAAACGTGCTGGATCAGATATAATTATATCTTATTTTACCAAAGATTATGCAATGGATTTAAAAAATATATAAAAGAAAAAATTATTATGTTAATTAAAAATCAAAAATCAAAAAATTTATTTAATGAAGCTAAAAAATATATGCCAGGTGGAGTTAATAGTCCTGTTAGGTCATTCAAGGCTGTTGGAGGCACTCCACATTTCATAAAAAGAGGTAAGGGTGCTTATATATATGATGCTGATGATAATCAATTATTAGATTTTACAGGTTCTTGGGGTCCTTTAATATTAGGCCATTCAATCACAAAAATTAAACAAAATATAAAAAAAGCAATTGATGAAGGTACCTCTTTTGGCACACCAACTTTAAGAGAGACTGAATTAGCAAAGTTAATAATTAATGCAGTACCATCGATTGAAAAAATTAGATTTGTTAATTCTGGTACAGAAGCTACTATGAGTGCTGTACGTCTAGCAAGAGGATATACAAAAAGAGAATTAATTATTAAATTTGAAGGATGTTATCATGGCCATGCTGATATGTTTTTATCAAATGCAGGGTCAGGATTAGCAACATTCGATCAACCAACCAGTCCTGGAGTACCAAAGTCTGTAGTTGAATCTACAATAACAATTGATTTTAATGATTTAAAATCAGTTGAAAAAGCTTTCAAAAAATATCCTAAGGAAATAGCTGCTGTGATAATCGAACCAATAACAGGTAATATGAGTGTAATAAAACCAAAATTAGATTTTATTCAAGGCTTGAGAAAACTGACAAAACAAAATAGTTCGTTATTAATTTTTGATGAAGTAATGACTGGATTTAGGGTATCCAATGGTGGTGCACAAAAAATTTTAGATATTAAGCCTGATATTACTGCACTTGGAAAGATCATAGGTGGTGGTTTGCCAGTTGGTGCATATGGTGGTTCCAATGAAATAATGTCTTATATTTCTCCTGAAGGCCCTATATATCAAGCTGGGACTTTGTCAGGGAATCCTGTTTCAATGTCAGCAGGTATTGCAACATTGGAAGAATTAAAAAATCAGAATATTTATGAACATCTAGAAAAAGTTTCTAAATTTTTGTGTACAGGTTTAAAACAGATTGCAAAATCTTATAATATACCAATAAAGGTCAATCAATTTGGATCAATGGTTGGAATATTTTTTTCAGATAAAGAAATACATAACTTTAAGGGAATATCCAAATTTCATATAGACACTTATAATCAACTCCACAATTTTTTTCTCAAAAATAATATTTATTTTCCACCATCGGCTTATGAAGGTTTATTTATTTCATACGCTCACAAAAAAACACATATGAACTTTGTTTTGTCCATTTTTGAAAAATTTTGTAAAACATTGAATGAATAAGAAAAATAGTTTTGTCTGCTAAACATTTTAAAACTTATAGTAAAACGCAAGCCAAGGTGCCTGATAATGTATACCAATTCTTAAGTTTTCGTTATATGGTGGTGTATACATAAAACCAAAGTCAAAATGTATAGGTTTTGTATCTTCATCATTCATTAAATTATACCAAGGAGCATAATACTCATCATATGCAACCTCTGCCATAAGTTTTAATTTTTTATTAGCATCTATATCGATAGCCAAATAAAAGCGCTGCATTGGATCATATTCTTTATAATAAGTAATACTAAAACCAGCATTATAATTAATTCTTCCTTTACCCGTTTCCCTTAAATTGGATTGAGTAAAAGCTATAAAAATTTCTCCCCAACTTCCATCAGGTTCATCATTTGGGATCATATCTGTAATATATTTCCACTCACCTTCTGGACAATCTTCACAAGCACTATCATCTTCTACAAAAGATCTTTTATTTGGACTACCTCGCATATGATAATGAAATCCGATTGAAGCAGCCTGAGTTTTATTTACATCGCCTGATTTAAAGAACATATATTTGGGTCTAAAATTTAAATCTCCTCTGAAATAGCCTGTCCATTTTGAAGAAACTTGAAATTTATCTGTTATGCCATAAGCCCATGATAATCCACTAAAATAAAGTGAGTTCTCCTCTAAAGTAAATCCTATAGGATCAAACCATATATCAATCAATTGGTCATCAGGATAATAAAATCTGTTTGTATTGTCATTTTTTTGATTGGTTTGGTTTATAAAATCAACTATATCAATGTCATTTTTAAGAATTTTTAATTCACCAAAATTTGTTTTTATTTTAAAATCTTGTTCACTTTCATCAATAACAATTCCTGTAATATTGTCTCCATTTTTTAATTTTATAAAAATCTTATCAGCTTTAATATCACTTTTATTTATTTTTAATTCACCAAAATTTGTTTTCACAATATATGAATTATAATCCTCACCGATCAACTCTCCTGTAATCTTGTCTCCATTTTTTAGTACAAAAGATCTTATTTTTTCATTTGACAATGTCATAGAAATAAAAAGTAAAAATGTTAATATTTTAATCATATATCCATCCTCTGTAATCATTTGTTTATCAATATGTAAAATTATAATGAATTTATCTAATTTAAGAAATTAAATATAAAAAATTAGAATAAACATAAATATTTAGATTATAGATAAAATTTTAAATTTAGTGCTAAATATTAATTGAGAATGAGATTCATTATCATTTAAATGTAAATTTCATTTATATTTAACTATGTCAAATAAACATAAAAACACATTTTTAAAATTAAAAGATAATTGGCAAGCATTAAAAAATGATAAAAACTTACGAATTAGAGATGCAGCTATAAAATTAGGTGTAAGTGAAGCTGAATTATTGAGCACAGAAATAGGTGATAGTACATCGTATTTATCTATTGATAATTATTATGAATTTTTCAAAAATATTTTAAAACTGAATAAAGTTATGTTTTTAGCAAGGAATGACTTTGTTGTACATGAAAAAATAATAACAGCATCAAGTTATATCTTAAAAGAAAATTATATTACATCAAAAAATGGTAATCGCTTAATCGATATAAACTTTAATAATATTAAATATGCTTTTTTTCAGAAAAAAAAACACAAAAAAATTGAATTAAAAAGCTTCCAATTTTTTGACAATAATGGTAATTCTATAATTAAAATATATCTAAAAGATGATAATCATAATCCATTTGATAAAATCGCTACTAAATATAAAAAAAAGTATTTATATGAATTACAATCAAAAGATTTAGCAGTTCAAAATAAAACGAACTATTACACATTTCAAGACATAAATGTTTTTTATAAGCAAAGACAAACTAATTCAAATTCTTATAAAATTTCTAGTGAAAATTTCAGATCAATTATTGATAAAGTATCTTACTATAAAATTAAAATTCAAATCATACTTGTATCAAAATATATTATTCAATATCATGAAGACAAATTAATTAAAATAGTTGATTATGGGCCTTGGTATAACATACTTGATAAAAATTTTAACCTACATATATTGGAGAAAAAAATTGATCATCTAGAAATTCATAATTTGTCTTATAATAAAATTGACTATCAATTAATTAATGTTTTAGATCAAAATGATAATACAATTTTAGCTTTATCATCATCAATTGGATATGAAAAACAATTTTCAAATATTATTAAGGAAATTTGATATGAAATATAAAACACAAATATTCTATGTATTTTTAATTCTAGTTAGCATTTTTTTTGTAACTAATTTTAAAAATTCTACAGAAGAAATTAATGAAAATGATAACCAAGAAAAAATTGTAACTATTGGAGGCAGTATAACCGAAATCGTTTTTGGATTAGGTCTTGGTGATTTAGTCGTAGCAGTTGATCAATCAAGTACAATACCCTCAATTGTAAAAGATTTACCTCAAGTTGGATACATACGAAAAATATCAAGCGAAGGTGTTCTATCAATGATGCCATCAATGGTATTAACAAATACAGAAATAGGACCTGAAATTGCAGTCAACGAAATAAAATCAAGTGGTATTAATATGAAAATCTACAATGCCCCAAAAAATTTAAATGAACTAAAGAAAAACATCATTGATATTGCAAATGAATTTAATGCTAATGATAATGCTGCATCTTTAATTGCATCGATTGAAAAAACAAAAATGATAATTGATCAAAAAATAAAGTCGCACAATAAAAAACAAAATATGGTATTTATAATGAATCCTTCTAATTCTTCCTACACTGTAGCTGGTGCTAACACAACCGCTGACTTTTTAATAAACGTTATGGGTGGAAATAATATTTTTTCTGAAAATTTTTCTTATTACAGAAATGTAAATAAGGAGGAACTTATAAAATCAAATCCTGACGTTGTATTAATTGCTACTCACTATGATAGTACAGAAGCAATACAACATTTTACAAATAATGTAGATTTTAAAAATCTTAACTCAGTAATAAATAAAAACATCATTCCAATGCCTTTATCAAACTTAACTATGGGTCCAAGCTTCATTGAAAATGCTTACAAAAACTTATTAAAAATTAATTTCAATGAATGATGGTTTTAATAACAGAAGTTTCTTTTATATATTATTATTAATTTTAATAATAGTTTCAATCACCTCACTAATATATGGGCCAGTTGATTTAAGTATCAAAAATATATTTGATATCATAATATCTAAATTAAACATTACATCATCTAATGATGATTTGCCTTTTAACAATATACAAGAAACAGTAGTTTGGAATATAAGACTACCAAGATTACTTTTAGGTATTATTGTAGGATTAGCGCTCGGATCCTCTGGAGCAGTTTTACAAGGTTTATTCAGAAATCCTCTTGTTGATCCAGGATTTATTGGAGTATCAAGTGGTGCAGCAGTTGGTGCTATGTTGGCAATCATGTTTTCATCATTTTTTTTTAATTTATTTAAAATTTCATCCTTCTTGCTACTACCTGTATTATCAATGCTTGGAGCATTTATAGTAACCATTATTATATATAAACTATCAAAAGTAGAATCAAAAACTAATATAATGGCAATGCTCTTATCAGGAATTGCAATTAATGCATTCGCCGGCGCAATTATTGGGATATTAGTAAGTATATCATCTGATGCTCAATTGAGAAGTTTCACATTTTGGACGCTCGGAGGTCTTGATCG
>Ga0163109_10004948_pt1 | contig 10080 bp, 10 predicted proteins | sample CRUFie1St13metaG_FD_108704 | JGI IMG/M metagenome (GOLD analysis project Ga0163109, IMG submission 108704) | Marine microbial communities from the Costa Rica Dome - CRUD Field 142mm St13 metaG | ecosystem: Environmental > Aquatic > Marine > Oceanic > Photic zone | place: Costa Rica: the Eastern... | reverse complement strand
GTTGATACACCAGAAAAACGTACAAGAAACCTAGAGGAAAAGGAGTTGGGATGTGAGGCAACGAATTGGCTCAAAGAGGCACTGGATGGTGCCATTAGTGGGGATGACGATCTTGTTATTCGCACTGAGCTTGTTGGTGGTGTTGGCAAGTATGGACGTTTACTCGGATGGCTTTATGTTGGGGATTCAGGAACTTCCTTGAATGAACAAATGATTGCCGAGGGTTATGCCTGGTCATACGACGGTGGAACTAAACAAAAAAATTTTGAAGAACTTAGAGAAATTCGTCGTGCCAATGGCACGTTGGTATCATGACTTTTAAAAAGAAAAAGAGAAGCATTGGTTGGCACGTCGAGCAGAAACTTGACGACACAGCAATGTGGCATAAACGAGTTATTCGTGGAGTCCAGCAGAAATACGATTTAAGTAACTATCAGTTGCAGTGGATTGCATTTGCTAAAGGACTCATCATAGGATTAATCATACTTTGAGGGCATCATGCAAAAAGTAATTAACGTATTAGCACTTTCGTCTTTCGTTGTATCTGCTGCTATTGTTGGTGGTGGAACATGGTTGTATCTTAACAAAGATGTTTTGCTTGAAGAAGCAAGAGAGAAAGCAGCAGCTGCGGCAACAGAAGCAGTAGCAGGAGCACTTCCTGGACTTATTGATTCTGCTATGCCAGCAATGCCAGAAATGCCTAAGGCAACTGGTGGTGCTATTCCATCTACTGGTGTAGGTTTTCCTGGAGCGGGGGTAAGTTTACCATGAAACCATACTGGGAAACTAACAAAGAAGAACCTGGAGATTACTATCCAGAACCAAAACCAGCAGAAGTAAAATCTGAACAACCAAAAGAAACAGGTACGTCACCATTGAAGATGGTTGCTGTTGCTGCAGGAGCACTCTTTGCAGTATCGCATATTGGACTTTTGGGATATATTGTTAGAAGACCTGAACCACCAAATGTTCCCCAAGTTCCTACTATAAACATTCCTAGGGGAGATTATTCATCTTATACTATCAAAGCAGGTAAGGATGGATATGAAATTGAGTATCGTGCAAATGATCCTGCAATCCTAGAATCTGAAAGGTCACTGGACCTCGATAAAACTAAGAGTGGATTCTTCGGTGGCAATCAAACTGAAGTAAGATCTGAATATCGTCGTGACCAATTCACCATGGATGGCACCCGTAATATTGGAGGTGCAATTGACGATGAGGGAAAGTTAACTGCAAAAGACGCAGAGTGTTTAGTGGCGGACGCTGGAGCACGAAGTCAAGGTGCGATGGCAGGTAGTGCTATTACTGCTGGTGTTCTTGTTCCTGCAGTTGCTAATATTCCTTATGTTGGATGGTTAGCAGGTGGATGGGCATTACTATTAGGTAACAAAGCAGGTCAAGAGGCAGGTTCAATGGTTGGTGGAGTATTTAACGATTGTTAAATAGTATTAAAACACAAACACATGTCAGAGTTTCACACTCCACATAGAGACCCTTGGTTCTCTATGATTAAAGAGTGCCAAGATGCTGTAGATAGACATACTCAAATGTATTTGGAAACTTATGATGTATTTCATTTGAATCAAGCAGACTTGATACGAGTATACATGTGTAGATTGAAAGAGTGGATTACTAAGAATGAATCGGAGATGAATGATGCCAGCAGAGATTCCTAATATTAATACTACAGAGATTAAAATTGATACATTACGTATCAATGATATTAGAGTTCCTGATGTTTTGACTTGGGATACAGATACCTCCGTGTCTATTCCTTATGCTGCTCCAGTTGTTGTAGATATTGGTACTCCTATTGTTGATATGCCTGGGTGTGTTGAGGCACATGAAGTTGATGAGAATAATAGATTAGAGGAGGCTGACCCTAAGGGCACTAAAGTATTTTGTGATGCTGGTGTACCATCGTTCAACCCTATTGATTACAATAAAGGGAAACTAAAGTTTGAAAGAGAAGTACCTGTACCACCAATTGAATCACCACCAGATAAAAAAACACCAGAACCAGCAGAAGTAGATACACCAAAGACACCAGATACAAGTGCTGTTACAGCAGAAGTAGAATGTCCTACTCAGAAACAATTATCAGAGGAACCTGTTGGTTTCATCTTCGACAGTGGTAGGAAAGTTGTTACTGGTTATAAGTTAGAAGGAAATCAGTGTATTAGATTAGTTGAAGATGTTCCAATTATTCAACAGGCCATAAATGGATTACCCCCAACTAGTGTTGTTATCACTACTGGGGGTATTGCTGTGGTTGCTACCACTTCAGCACTGTTGGCAAAACCATTTGCTGATATTTTATTGAAGGTCATCAAACCTACAGTTAAGAAGGTTTTGAAAAAGATTGCTGCAATCCGAGGTAAGAAACCTAAGGTCGAATCTGTATCGGACCGCCGAGCAGAGCAGAGGATTCGGAATGAAGCGATTGCAAAGCTTCGGTCTGTTGCGGTGAAGAGTCAGAAGAAGAAGAAATAGGTGGAATTGCATGTACGTGAGGTTTGATGTAAGTAACATCTCTCACTACCACATCGGCACATATAGAAGCATAAGGGCTTTTGGGGTGGAAACTAATTCCAGATTTTAGTAATTCTCCACAATTTTTAAGTCTCGCAATCTCAAAGTCTAATCTTTTATTAGCAGTGAGTTGTTGTTGCAATTTAATTTGTGTTTCTGCTGCCTCTTTACAGAGTGCTTGTGCTTTTTTATCCAGAGGTGTTGACCATGTTAGTGAGAAACCAACACCTAGACTATAGTTATCTTTTTGTCCAGTCCTAGTAGGAACTTCATATAATATAGAGCCAGGATTATCTGGTGCTCCGTCTGGAATTTCAATTCCATCAGCATCAAATGCACCACCCAAATCTCTCATGTCATATACTGGAGATGGATAGTATTCCTCCCATGGTCTAGAGATTGATGTTGTGCCCGTTACATAGGGGGTAAAGTTTCTAGTAGCACCCTGACATTGCACCCCACCGCCATAGGTGTTGGTGATGTAAGGCCCCTGCAAAACTTGGATGGCCTGATTAGTAACACTACCTGAAGAATTAGCAACAGGAGCAGCAGTAGCGGAGACGCCACCAACAGTTTCTGCCAATGATTGAGATGGGAAAAGTCCACTAAGTATTATTGGGAGAATATACTTGTAGTATCCGTGACGCTTGTGACCTCGGTCACTCTTTGAATAATTGTGTGATTTGAAAGACCAGGGCTTTTTACAGTCTCCGTGAACTGAAATGCTGCTCCTGGATTTGTTTGTGTGAATGATGGTTTTGAACCCACTCCTGTCCATGTTGAATTCACTCCTTCAATAGTTACATTAGTTGTATTAGGCGTTGGTGAAAGGTTACCAGATGCTGTTACACCTGAACCTGTCGCAGAGTATTGATACCCAGTATTGTAATCCATCGAATTGATGGTTTCTGTTATCGTTTGTGTTGTCTCCGTGTGGCTGGTCATCGAGCCCTGTGTGAAGTTCGGGACTACGGGGACCGCCAGGGCAGGAGCAAGTGTGACACTTGCACCCACCACAGACAGAACAAACGCCGTCGTCGTCTTTACGACTTTCGTCGCAGTCTTCATGACGTTCCTCCAAGTTAGTCAATAACGGTTACTTCCGAAACGAATTGGCCGATCGCACTAGATCCAGCTCCGCCAGCCGTTACTGTAATTGCACCAGCACTGGTTACAGTACCAGCTAGTGAACCAGCAGTTCCTGCTGTGTAAGAAGTAACAGAACCGAAGTTGGGAATTGCACCTACGGTAGCTGCACTTGTGGGTACAGCATCAGCCTGTGTATAAGATTGTGTGAAACTAAATGCGGAACCAGCAGTATCTTGGGTAGCAGCAATCGTGCCAGGAGAATATACACCAGAGGTGATAGTGCCTGCCGATACAGTGCCTGCTGTACTACCGTCAGTAGTATCAATATTACTACCTGATATACTGAAGCTTGAACCGATCCTTGAAGCAGTCGAACGCGCAGCATCTACAGTCAGTTGAACACTAGATGCATGTTTAGTAACAAGTCCGCCAGCATTTGCTGCTGAAGCAGTCATCAAGAGCATACCAAAAGTAATCGCTAGTCTCTTCATTTAAAATTCCAAGTGCGTATTCACGTCTATTTAGCAAACTATAAATATTTTTACAAATATTTTTGTTTCCGCAATGACAACCCGAACTGCAGCAATTGTCATCGATAATTTTCTCAATGAAGAACAGTGGCAATGGATACAAAATAATATTTCAGACTTTATGAATACTAATAATTTTGTTGAAAATATTCATGAACCATACAAGACTGGGTTGAATTGGATTATTGATAAGTTAAAGGAGTTGAATATACATCAAGAACATTGGGAACAAACTATTCCATCTTGGTCTTTTATTAATACGTTACCACCAGGAATTGATAGAGAGTCTTCTGGAACTGGGTATCACATTGACTTTGGTGGTTTCATTTATTATATTCACCCTACATGGGATGAATCTTGGGGTGGTAATTTAATGCTTCAAAACTGTGATGTTGATAAGATTGTTCCCATGCCGAATAGATTTGTTTGGATAAATCCAAAGGTTCATCATGGAATTGAAGTTGTCAATGATGCCGCAGACCACAATAGAATTACTATTGTTGGATGGCCAGAAGGTTGTGTAGAATATAGTGATGCTACAATGCAGATAAATACTCCTATGGGAGACAATGTTTGATAGGAATGGGTAGTTCTAATACATTTTCAAAGGCACTCAGGCATTTGAAGGTATCTAAACCTTCAAGTCTTCATGAGGAAGTTCCTACAAATAATACGCAGAGTTTATATAGGATATCGCCAGATACGACGGTTGAGACGCACCCTGGAGTAGACCAACCAGATTTCGGTCAGGATGGTGATGGTTCACCTGGATATGATGGTAAAGATACTTCAGGTCTTTTCATGCCTGATGGTACAATAAAAACTGCAGAACCACCTGGAGATACTTCTTATATTTTAGGTCCCATGGCATCGATGTGGTATGCCTGGGGAAACTTTACTCAGATTGGATATATCAGACAGTCTGACCGAAAGATGGTCAACTTAGGAAGAATTACTGGAGAGTTGCAGAACTGGGATAAAGTTAGTAACTTTACAAGTTATGGACAACTGACTTTAGATCAGGCAGTTTGGTTTTGTAACGAACCAAAGTATTTGAATGGATATGCAAATTATCGAGCATTCTATCCTGGTCCACCATCAAATACTCCAGACGAGTTTGGTAGATACTATTGCACACTTACTGGAACTCCTAAGAATACAAAAACAAGAAATAATACACCAAACACAGGACCTGAAGGTGGTGGATTCCCATGGGGTCCAGGTAGTAATCCTGGTGGTCCGAAAAAACCTAAACCAAATACTCCTAGACCACCCGACCTTACTCCAGAAGGAGAAACAAAGGTAAACAATGGTGAACCATTAACTCCAGATGACTTCAATAATCCAGATGATTATGAAGCATTTAAAGCAGGTGGTGGAAATGCTGCGTTAGCTAATGGTCAAACTCCTGCTGAAGTTGTTGGGCAAGGTGATGCTAATTTAACTCCTGATAATAATACTCCTACTCCTAAAGACTCGGGAGGTCTTAAACCTGGGGAAGAACTGGTTAGTACGGGAGACGGTACTTATGTTGGTTTGGATGCCAAGCAATTAGCAGCATTTAAAGCAGGTGGTGGAAATGCTGCTATTGAATCTGGTAAGTCATTTCGTGATGTAATGACTCAGGGTTATAAAAATCAAAAGGCTCAAACTCAGAAGGCTGCAAATCAAGATAATCTTAGGGACTTGATGAATAAAGCACCAGGAACTCATACTCCTGCAGAAAAGCAAGCACTTTTAGATGCTGGACTTGATGACTTTGTAAAGGGTGGTGATACACAATCTCCCTTAGGTAATCTAGCATTGTTGGGAGCAACTTTTGGTCTTGTTAAAGGTGCTGTAGGAGTGGGTCTTGGTGCTCTTGCTAAGGGATTGGGATTAACTAGTGCCGCAACTCAAGTCGCACCTTTCATTGGTAGTGCCGATAGTGCTAGTGATTATAATAAACAGTTAGCAGCGAAACTTCCAAGTTCTATTCTTTCTGGAGTTCCTGCAGAAATTAGATTGACACCTAGTGCTGCAAAAGACCAAATTAATAGTCTAGATCCAGCAGCAGTAGAAGAATATTTAACCATAGGTGGTAAGGCACATGAACCTAGTGCTCAAACTACTGTAAATCCAACTCAAGGACAAAAAGGTCCATTGTTTGGTGACAGTGACTGGGGTGTTCAAGGTGCATCAGAGATTCATTATAATCCTAGAACCGATACAATTACTATTACTAGTGAAAAAACATTAAGAACAACTAGTGGTGGAAATACGGTTACAAAAGATGATACAGGTAAGATAACAAGTTTTAGTGATATTCCTACTCCACCCCCAGAAAGAGTTGACCAGATAGTTTCAGGCGTTTTAAGTAATCCTATTATTGATGCTGCTCTTGGTGGTCTTGGTAATGCATATAATGCTGTTACTGGACAGAGAGGTGATTTTCAACCTGTTGAAATTGGTCCAAATCCTTGGGATATGATAAAGAATGATCCTGCAGCGAAAGCAGAGTTTACAAAAGAACTATCGGAACTAGGCAATAGTATTACTACCGATGGAGTTCAAGGAACAGCATCGAATGTTGTTGCTATTAGACAGGCACTTACAAATATGGGGGTTCCCCAAAGTGAAATTGAAAAAGTTGGAGGTGCATTGGGTCAAGTATATTCTCAAACAAATTATAGTGGTGACCAAATTCCTGATAATATTAGAAGTATACTTAATAGCAAAACTAAAAATGAGTCATTCAAACCACTACCAAGACTTCCAAGGAGAACTAATAAAGTTCCTACTATCAATGAGACCAGTCACACCCTAGATGTAATTAGAAACGTCAAAAACCCTGTAGTTATTGAAGAGAAGAAGGAGAAAGTAAAACGTCGTCCTAGAGTCATTGGTTCAGAACCAAGGACTATCAACTCTGGTTTGATGAAACAGGCAGAAGTTCCTGCGTCATTCAAGAAACCAGAAGAGAGAATGTGGGGCAAGTATGAAAGAGAGCAAAATGCAAGAGCATCTCAGGACAGAAAGAACGTTGTTCTAGACCATCTTGGTAGTGCAGACCAAGCATGGGAATATCTTCTTGATAGAAATGCTGGTAAAAGAAGTTTCTCTGGATATTTTGAGAAGGATGGAACTCCAAGAACTATCTTTACTGGTGGTAAGGTGAAGAAAGTAACCCGTGAAGAAAAGGTTGGTTCAGATACTCTTATCTTCTTCACTGACGAAGAAGGTAAGAAGGGAAGTATTCTTCAGTCTGAGTACAATGAACTTCAAGACCAAGCACATACACAGCAGATGTTTGCTGAGTATGAGGCAACAGTTGCTGCTGAAAAAAATTCCTTTGATGTGATTGCACATAGACTAGAACTAAAAGCAGAAAAGAATCCTACTAATGATAAGATTCAATCAATGCTTTCCAGTTACAGAGCATTATCTCATCTTAGGAAAGAAGAGAAAAAGCAAAAAGCACACTTCACTTCTTGGAAATCTTCAATTGATGGAACGATTACTAGTAACTTCCAATCATGGGTTGACTCTGTAGGCCAAGAGACTGCTGATGCGGTTAAAGTGGTTGATGAAACTAAAAGATTGCTTGAAGGGATGACTAGTGGAGCATTATTTAAAGCAACTCTTCCTCCACAGCAAGGAGATTTACAAACCAATTCTGTAGGATCAAGTAGTGCTTATACTGAAATAAGAAATGGTTCAGTTAGTGGTTCTGGTGTTTCTCTAGATTTTTCTGGCAGTCCAGTGGTAGGAAATACTCATACTAGATGGGCAGAATTTAGACCAACAAATGCCACCCAATTTGATACATTTGTAACTAACGTTACTGTTGGAAGTGGTCCAGACCAATGGTATGAACCAAGAGAGCATGGAGGAAATCCAACTCATAATTTTCCTGGTGGATTTAGAGTGGTGATGTATTCAAAGTCTAGAGAGGGTGACTATAATTCATATGTTGCAACAGAATTGACATCAGGAACAAATACAGTTACCATCCCATCAAATCTTAGAGTATCTGATTTAGTAGTTTATTATATTGGAATAGCAAACAGTGACCCATTGAACGGTGGAGTAACTGGAACACATACAATTTCTTCTGCATCTTTCCGAAGAAGAACCCCTATGAATGTATTTGTTCCACTTGATAGTCCAGAGGCAATTAACTTTATGAGAACAGCACCAGAAATGCAGGGACTAAATCCTGCACAAAGACTTAAGAAACTTAAGGATATGCTTGCTGCTGGTAATGAGTATCTAATTAAGATGCTTGGATTTTCAGGTTCTACTGCAACTCCTGGACCAGAAGACTATCTTGATGGTGATGATGAATTACTTAATGATGTAAGTCCTGAAGAGCAAGCAGAAATTAAGAGGAATCTTGCTAAGTTGGGACCTGAGTATGCAAAAATTGCTGCTATTCCTGCAGCACTTCCACTCCTTGCTTCACCTGCTGGGCAAGCAGCACTTGCTCTTGGTGCTGCTGCGGTTGGTACATTATTGATTCAGGCTGGAATTAATGTTGGTGGAACTGATTGGGATGCTGGACCTGGAAGAACTACAGTAGGACCTTTACCAGGAACAGGAGGCACTTCTGGTGGAAGAACACTGACTCCCGACCAACAAGCTGAAGTCGAAGCAGCAGGTAATGAACTTAGAGATGCTCGTAGAGCATTGGATGATTTGCCAGATGATGCTACTCAATCTGAAAGAGATATGGCACAGGAAAGATTAGACAGAGCAACCAAAAGGAGAAAGGCAGTTAGGGACAAGCACAAGCAGGAAAACAAGAATAGGAAAAACTAATAGTGTTTGATAAATAATAATAACAAAGGAAATCGAACAATGAAAGGGAAGAAGAAACCATCATTTGATGAGTTCATGAAAAAAACTGGTTACTATGATGGAAAACCTTCTCCCATGGGGTTTCCTACAGAGGAACCACCCAAGATGGTGAATGGGTATCATCCAGACCTTGTTACTCCTGAAGGACAGGAGAAGCAAGCAAAGAGATATAATAAAATGGACCCGACTACTGCACAGACAGCAATGATGGCACCAACGGGAAATCCGAAGATAGATGCTAAGGTAAAGAAGGCAGCACAGATGCCAAAGTGATAAGTGGCACAGGGGGGTTTGACCCCCCTTTTTTTATGGGGTATAATACAGAGGTCAAGGGGGGAGGACCACCTCTGACTAGTAATCAAGGGGTTGACAACCGTACAATCTCATGGTACTATAAATAGGTCACGTTATGAAATAAAGACATTTCTTAACACATCTTATCATACATGCCTCACCGAGACTAAACAGCATGTCTAAACAACAGTCTCTCATACCTTTCCCTGAGGGTGGGAAAGGAATACTATAACCAGTGTTCCCCGCACTATTATCTAACCCTTTTTGTTCAAATGGCTAATTCAATTCTTTCAAGGCAACAGCAAAACTCAACGTGGGAATCATTCTGCGAGTGGGTAACCAGCACCAACAACCGTCTTTATGTTGGTTGGTTCGGAACTCTTATGATTCCAACCTTGCTGGCAGCAACTGTTTGCTTCATTGTTGCGTTCATCGCAGCACCTCCCGTCGATATCGACGGCATCCGTGAACCCGTTGCTGGTTCACTTCTGTATGGTAACAACATCATCTCTGGTGCAGTTGTTCCTTCTTCTAATGCAATCGGACTCCACTTCTATCCCATCTGGGAAGCAGCATCACTCGACGAGTGGCTGTATAACGGTGGTCCTTACCAACTCGTAGTCTTCCACTTCCTTATTGGCATCTTCTGCTACATGGGTCGTGAGTGGGAACTTTCTTATCGTCTAGGTATGCGTCCTTGGATTTGCGTTGCATACTCTGCACCTGTTGCAGCAGCATCCGCAGTCTTCCTGGTCTATCCTTTCGGTCAAGGTTCTTTCTCTGATGGTATGCC
>Ga0163109_10004946_pt1 | contig 10084 bp, 4 predicted proteins | sample CRUFie1St13metaG_FD_108704 | JGI IMG/M metagenome (GOLD analysis project Ga0163109, IMG submission 108704) | Marine microbial communities from the Costa Rica Dome - CRUD Field 142mm St13 metaG | ecosystem: Environmental > Aquatic > Marine > Oceanic > Photic zone | place: Costa Rica: the Eastern... | reverse complement strand
TTTTTGTCTGAGGATCTGCAGGAAGAGAATGAGATTAGTTCGGAGGGTTCTGGTGTTCTGGACCAGAGCGCCACTTTCAAGGGAACCATGACCGCGCAGGTGGTTGAGGTATATCCCAACGGAAATCTGCTTATTCGTGGCGAAAAAATTGTCAACTTTTCTACGGGATCTGAAGTAATCCAGGTGAAGGGGATCATTCGGCCCGCTGATGTGCAGCCTGACAACTCAGTGCAATCCAAGCGCATAGCGAGCGCGCAGATTACCTACAAGGGTGTGGGATCAAGCGCAAACGCTCAGCGCACCCCATGGGGCACGAACCTTTTGTTTAGCCTGTGGCCGTTTTAGAGGAATAAAGTTATGCGCTGGTTACTAGTGAGCTTAGCAATAATTACCAATTTGGCTGTTGCGGACCGTATTAAGGACCTTACGAACGTCGCCGGTGTCCGATCCAACCAGCTAATCGGCTATGGCCTTGTTGTTGGCCTCAACGGAACCGGTGACGGTGGTGACGTCCCATTTACGGGACAGTCGCTTCGTTCGGTTCTGAGCCGGCTAGGTGTCAACGTGGATGGTGTCATCTCAGATTTTGATGTTGCTGGTGTTCAGGCCACAAGCATAGCGGCGGACAATGTCGCGGCCGTTATGGTTACCGCGGATCTGCCACCGTTCGCTAAGCCTGGCCAAAACATTGATGTCAACGTTTCGACTATCGGAGCTGCTGAATCCTTGAGGGGTGGAACACTCATCCTGACCAGATTGCGTGGCGTAGATGGTGAGGTCTACGCGTTGGCCCAAGGCCCACTGACTTCGACGGGTGTGGAGGTAAATGGAGCGGGCGATGAGATTGTGATCGGTGTCCCTACTGCTGGACGTATCCCCAACGGCGCGTCCGTCGAGCGTATGGTGGAGTCTCCCTTCAATCGCTCTGAGCATATTGTGTTGAATGTCAGGACAGGTGACTTCACGACCGCTAAAGAAATCGTCGACAAGGTGAACACTGTTTTCGGTGAAGAGACAGCGAAAGCAATTGACGGTGTCTCTATCGCCATACGTGCGCCAGAGGATCCCAACTCTCGGGTGTCGTTTTTATCCTTAATCGAGAACCTGGATGTCAACCCAGGAGAGCCCGCAGCAAAGGTTGTGATTAACAGCCGCACCGGTACGGTCGTGATTAGCAGGAACGTTCGCGTGACGGCCGCCGCTGTGACGCATGGCCCGATCACGGTAACCGTGGCGGCGACCAATGAGGTAAGCCAAGCGAACCCGTTCGCGGATCAGGGACAGACGATGGCGATTCAGAACGCTGATGTGGGTATCAGTGAGCCTAATAATAAAATGTTTCTGTTTAAGCCCGGTATTGATCTGAAAGAAATCGTCGACGCGGTCAATCAGACCGGGGCGACGCCCTCGTCGTTGATAGCCATTCTGGAGGCGCTGAAGTCTTCCGGGAGTCTCCGGGCCGAGTTAGTGGTGATCTGATGACTGATGCGATCGGACCACAAACATCCTACGACTTCGCGGGCCTCGGTGAGCTCAAGGCAAAGGCCGCGAATGACGCCTCGAATGATGCCGCGATTAAAAAATCCGCACAGCAGTTCGAGGCGATGTTCCTTCAGATGATGATGAAGTCGATGCGCGCGACCATTGAAAAGGGTGGTCTATTCGATTCCCAGGCATCTGAAACATTTGAGCAGATGTACGACCAACAGATCGTGATGGCTATGTCGGAGCGTGGATCTACCGGGCTGGCCCAGATGGTTGAGCGATTCATTCGACAGTCGCAGGGCAACGGTCAGGATCAAGAAGATAACGACCAAAAATTTTTGGTTGATGGTCGTAAACCTGATGCACTACCTCTTAACGTTAGATCGGACGGATTCCGACTTCCTGAAGGGGCAACACAACAATTTTTATTGAACCGCGGTCGTTTCTTTATCGGGGGGAGTGACTGATGTCAGATTTACTGGGTATCGGTTCTAGCGGTATTGGGGTAGCTCAACAGGCACTGTCTACGGTCTCGAATAATATCGCTAACTTGAGCACGGACGGCTATAGCCGCCAGACGACTGAAATTCGTCAGGCGCAACCGAAGGATGTCGGTAATGGGTACATCGGAACCGGCGCCTACTTCGATGGTGTCGCTCGGCAATACGATAGTTTTTTGGAATCGTCGCTCCAGCAGGCGACCTCGGATCTCGAATCACAGGGCGCTGCTGTCGAGTATGCTAACCGTCTGCTCGATTTACTCGGTGACGAAAAGATCGGACTGACTACGGCACTCAACAAATTCTTTTCTTCGGGGAAGTCGCTCTCTACTGATCCGGCCTCGCCGGCCCTACGCGGAGTGATGCTCCGTGAATCTGAGGCGCTCGCGTCAAGATTCAATGGCCTCGCCGGCCAGCTTAGTGACCTTGGAGACCAATCACTGTCGGCCCTCGAGGCAGACGTTAGGTCCGTAAACTCGCTCGCGGAGCAGATCGCTGAAGTAAACCGGCAGATGTTGAAAAAAAGCTCTGAACGAGATCAGGCGCCTGAGTTACTAGACCGTCGTGATCAGTTACTCCGCGACCTCTCAGAGTATGTTCAAATAAGGACATCTTTTGATAAACGAGGCTCAGTGACGGTTTCTCTGTCTGAGTCTTCGACCAAGGGCAGGATAGTATCCGGAATTAAATCTTCTTCTTTGGCTATCGATCCCGTCGCCAATGACCGTGGGCGCCTCGAGTATAAGTTGCAGGGCGAGCTGAGTAATGAGCCCCTAACCGGATTACCCAGCGGGAGCATAGCGGGCTATGCGCGTTTCTACTCGGAGACGTTGGTTAAGGTGACGGGCGAACTGGATACCCTGGCCGATGTTTTAATCGATGAGGTTAACGCAATCCAGACGACGGGGCTTGACGGTGAAGGGAACTTAGGACAGGAATACTTCCAGGTTGTCCCATCCTTTGACATCGACCGTGGTGCGTCCTCTGGCGACTATGAGGTCCAGGTTGTGGTAAGCAAACCCGAGAACTTTCAGGCGAGTCAGGTCACGGTGCTGTATGACGGGTCGCGTGGTCTGTGGTACTCGACAGGGAGTGACGGTAACACTACGTTTTCGAATCAGCAGGGGCTACTTCAGCTCGACGATCTTACGATTCAGGTGACGGGTAATGTAAATGTGGGGGATCAATTTACCTTGACCCCCGACACTGGTGCTGCGCAGGGTATTCGTCTGGCGCTCGATGATGGGATAAAAATAGCGACGTCCTCTCTCTTCAGGATTACGCCCTCGGCCACCAACAGCGGTACCTTCGATCCCAAGGCCTCGTTCTCGGGTGTCGAGACACCAAGCGGTTCGCGTTTTGATGTCGACGAGCTTGAGACTGGTCGTCCGGTTACTGTCAACTCGTCTGAGGTGACTCCCGTCACCGTGATCCCGGCGGGGAAGCTCAGTGTGGACCTATTATTTGACCCCGAGACAGGGTCAGATAATGCGCTCCAGATTATGACCACTGACGGTCGTCATCTGATTGGGTCTGCTGCCCTCGGGGCACTTGACTCGATGGTCGGGGCTCTTCCGCAGTTTGCTACAAATGCGACCTACAGTGATTCTTATCTGAATCAGAGCGGGATGCTCGGTTATAAGGATTTTCAGTTACTTTATGGGGCCCGGTCGGAGGCGGTAGAGGTGACTGATTTGTTGCCGCTGCATAGTTTATTTTTTGAGGCACCATTCGGCACTGATTTTGGTGGCGGCGGCCTCGACTTTACGTTGGAGCCTGCGACCACATTTGACCGACTCGGTGTGACCAATTCAGCGTTTGCTGACCCAGCACTGGGAGTAGTCACCGCGGTCAACGATACTCTATTCTTGGGCCAGGGCGATTCTGTTGTCGAGCTGGCGACATTAGAGACTAATTATAACGGCCTGGCCCAGACTCTCCGGGTAAGATTTTCCGATACGTTGGCCTCTGGGACCGTATCAGACGAGTTGGCGGCCCGGGTCTCAGAGCTCATAACATTCAACAACGGCTCTGACCTGACAGATGTTCGGAACGTGGTCGCTAAGCGCATCACCACTGAGCTCTTCACGAGCGACCTCAGCACGAATCTGGCACTGAGCCGCGACTTTGTATCCTCGGACCTGATCGACGAGGGCAGGGTTGCGTCTGGTGACCGACGATTCATGGCGACGCTTATTACGAGGGGTATTGGTTACGCGGCGGGCACTGACCGGGTAGTGATCGACGATGGCGACGTCTCTATTAACGGGATCTCACTGGGGGCCCTCACGGTTGGTTCCTCGGGAGTCTTATCCGCGGACGACGTGAAGGCGTGGATCGACACGGCCAGTTCGGGTGCGAATATCCAGGCACATAACGTGATTGAAATCCCTAGCGAGGGTCTTCGTCTCGGGGCCGGTGCAGGCCTCCAGATCAATGGACACAGTATCCCTTCTCTCAACACAGAGTCACTGACCCGTTTTACGTCTGACGACGACTTGCTTGCATCAATTAACGCGCTTACGGAAGAGACGGGTGTGTTCGCCCAGAAACTTAACAGCGGTAACTTTATCCTCCGTAACAATAATTTGGGCGGGGCCAATATCGTTATCGGCGGCTCGTCCAGTGGGCTCGGCGGAAATGCTCTCGGTATCGCGAGCAAGAGCTATATCGGAAATATTTCGATGGGCCTTGGGTCTGACGACGGCAGTCCGATAAGCCTGGACTTAGGCGCCTCGGGTAAGCCTTCGGATCTAAACCTGCTTGGCCTTGATACACAGATCAGGCTGTCCGGTGAAATCGATGAGGATCTACTTGTTTTCGTTACCGGATCGGGCCAGAGCCAGCTGACCGCGGTTACGGTTGATTCAGGGGTGACGGTCGCTGATGGTCTTCGTTCGCGCCAGATCGAGTTCGAGTTTGTGTCGTCTGATCGTTATCGGGTCAGGGACGTCAGGACCGACACCGTCCTCGCTGAGCGTTCGTACGAAGGTGAGCTGGCTCTCCACTATCAAGGTATTCAGGTGGCTCTTGATAATCCCGCGAAAGTGGGCGACTCATTTGTGGTTGATGGTAACAACCTCGGTCCCGACGGATCATTCGATGCACAGGGTAACAACGTCAATATCCTCCGTTTGGTCGATCTAGAGTCTAAGGGAGTCTTGGATGGCGGGTTAACGCTGACCGAGGGCTATCTTAGCTTTGTCGGTGATGTGGGCAATCTGGCGACTCAGTCACTGATCGCGCGTGACGCGTTAGAAATTGTTCAGTCACAAGCCGTAGAGGCCCGCGATCGTGTCTCGGGTGTCAACCTTGACAAAGAGGCGGCCGACCTGATCCGTTTCCAGCAGGCCTACCAGGCGTCCGCCCAAGTGATGCAGGTCGCGACCCAGTTGTTCGACACAATGCTACAGATTCGATGAGGATAAGTTATGACTATCTCGACCACACTTCTGTTTAGCCGCGCCGTGAGCCTGATGGGTCAGCAGCAGTCGGATCTCGCCAGCCTCCAAGAGAAAGTCGCCACGGGGAAAGAGCTCGTGCGGCCCTCCGACTCACCAGACCTAGCGGTGAACATTTCTCGTATCAAGGCATCGATTGATGAGTTGGATGCCTATAAGAATTCGTTGAACGCGGTCAATGACCGGCTCACGGTAGAGGAAAGCTACATCGGCGGCGCTAAGGATGTCCTGATTAAGCTCAAGCAACTCACGCTTCAGGGTGCGAATGGGACCATGTTTGGCCGGGACCGGGAGGTGATCGCGATCGAGGTCGATGAGCTGATCTCGGAGATGAAAAATCTTGCCAACGGTACCGACGCCAAGGGTAACTTTTTATTCGGTGGATCGCGTGTCTTGACAATGCCGTACGCGGAAGATGCCGAAGGCGTTATCCGTTATCAGGGCGACAATTTCAGATCAAATATTGACTACACATCATATCGCCAGTCATCGATCGGCAGGAACGGGCTCGATGTGTTCAAGCCAGTCTTGTCCGGCGGTTCCACCGAACCGGTTGCCGGCGTGTACGAGGTAAAACTGGGCGGCACTCTCGAGCCGGTAGATACGTACACGCTGATGCTCGGACAGACCGCTTTTCATTACGAGGTCCGGCCGGGCGACAACACTGAGAAAGTTCTAGATAGGCTCGCTCATCAGATCAATGAGGCGAGTCTCGATGGTTCGGTCTCTGGGATAGAGGCATCGGTTCAGGACGACACACTAAAGATCACTGCGTTAGATGGCGTGGCCCGACAAATCGCGGTTGGGACCAGAAACGCGAGCGACCCGACCGATGACTTATTTTCGTCGGTCGAAGCTCTTGAGGGGTCATCCTCGGTAGTCGCGTCACTGTCGGGAACGATGGAGCGTGGTGACGCGGTCAGCTTGAAGATCGGGACCCGGGCGATCACTTACCAAATCAAGGGCGACGAGGGTGGGCTGAGCCCAACGAACCCGGCCGCTGTGATTGCTGAGGTCAAAAAAGTTACGGAATCGTCAGGATTATTTACCGGCGCCGCTGGCCTCTCAATTGACCCAGAGGACCCGTCAAAGCTGCTAATCGAGCCACTCACCAGTAACCTCGGTCGGGTCGAGTTTCAGGCAGTCGAGCGGACGAACATTAATGATCAGTCGGCCACTGTCGAACTGATAGAGGAACCACGCCCGGCGCTTCCTGAGCGGGTTGAGTTTTTTGAGTCACTGCAGGAAATATCAAAGGTCCTCAGGAGCGGGGAGCAGGATCTGATCCAGCGAAAACTCGACCATTTGGACCAGATGCTAGATATCGTGACCATGTCGATGGCTGATATAGGTGCGGAAATGGGCTCGATACAGGATGAGATCTCGATTAATGAGGACCTGAAGCTTCAACTCGAGGCGACCCTGTCGGGCCAAGAAGATCTCGACTATGCGTCCGCGATCACTGAGTTACAAGCGAAAATGATGTCTCTAGAGGCCGCACAATCATCCTTCGCGAAGATTTCTCAGTTGTCGGTCTTCGACTACATCAGATAACTGGCCGGCAATATTTGTCGGTTTCTCGTCATGAAAACGAAGAATTTAACTGGAATGCTTGGGATAGGATTATCGGAAAGGCAGATCTGACGGGGCATTACAACGATTTTACTGCGATTTCTGTGTTTTGGCATATTTATCGCATGAGCAAATTTGAGGAAAGATTTAACCGACACGGCAGGGGCCGTAGTCGGCAAATGAGGAGCACACACTCATGGCACTAACGGTAAACACAAACGTTTCTGCGTTAAACGCACAGAGAGCGACACTAGACTCTCAGAACGAGATGGCGTCGGCGATGGAACGGCTGGCATCAGGTAAGCGCATCAACAGCGCTGTCGATGACGCTGCCGGTCTCGCGATCGCTGCCAGGATGGAGTCCCAAATCTCGGGCCTCAATCAGGCGGTCCGGAATGCCAACGACGCGATTTCCTTGGTATCAACCGCCGAGGGCGCGCTTCAGGAGACGACGGCCATTCTTCAACGAATTCGTGAGCTTTCGATACAGTCTGCGGGTGGTGCTCCCTCAAACGCTGACCGTGTCAACCTCAACAAAGAAGTCATCCAGCTCCAAGAGGAACTCGCGAGGATCGCTAACACGACCCGGTTCAACGGTGGCCTACTGCTCAACGGTTCGTTTGTCGACACAGATTTTCAGATCGGGCAATCGAATAATGAAGAGATTACAGTGTCTATTGGTGACATCAGGCCCGAGCGGATCGGTGCGTTCACACAACGCACGGTGCAGCACGTGGGGCTGGTCTCATCCGGCGTGTCTCTTGAGGCTATCGATAACGGCGTTAACCAGCAGACCCTCGTCGTGCAGGTCGGTAACGAGGTGCCTCGTACGATCTCTATCAACAAGGGCGACGATGCTCGAACAATTTCAGACAAGATCAACCAAGCCGGAGCTCAGGTAAACTCGACCGCTGTCACTACATCAAACGTATACATCGATGGCTACGGCTCATTTAGTTTCAAGATTTCATCGAGCTCGGCGCCTGACATCGAGGACGTGATCACGGTCGGTGCGACCGCAGGCTCGCAGGCGGCGTCTCTCGCCGCGGAGGTTAACCGAGGTTACTCTGAGCACAACATCTCCGCCACCATTGAGGTTGATGATGCCGGCGTTGAGTACGTCAAGATGGTCCAGGACGACGGGTATGATATTAAGATTCAGGACTACGTGACTACCGGTAACTCTTCGCTTGATTTTGATGAGGATGGGGTCGACGAGTTGACTGGCGGCTATGGCAGGACCGCGACCATCGTTGGTGGTTCGATCACGATCGACGCGCCTGCGTCTTTTTTGATCTCTTCTGATGACGTCTCGAATACGATTCTCCAGGGGACACGTGCCTCCCTTGAGGTTGTCGGTGTCAGCAGTGACCCCGCGCTTTATCAGGACAAGTCTTTTGATATCAACGTCAGCGGCGTCACGAAGACCGTGAATCTTGCTGCACCGCCGCCGGCCGTGCCCACCGACGCGACCAGTCCCGTGATGGCGGTCGAGTTTGTCGCAACACAGCAGTTGCAGGGCCCATCGAGCCAGCAGATCGGCGCACTCAGACAGAACAGCTACACGGTCACGACCATTGATGATACGACGACACCGGCCAGAGGATCAGCGGATGTCCAGTTTTCTTTGAGCGTGAACGGCGGCAGCGCGCAGGACCTCGACATGGCTGCGGCGTTGGCTGCGCTCGATTATGAGAGTGGTGACGAAGTTAGCGCCGCTGATTTTGCGGCGGCGATGCAGACCACGATCTCAAACAATCCATACTTTAACAGCGGTGATGAAGCTGTCACGGTCACGTTAACCGACTATGGCCAGATCAAGCTCGACGTCGCCGGTGGCACGGGCGCGATCACTTTCGCGGAGAGCTCTAGGTATAGCGCAGCCTATGCCGTGTCTTGGACCGGTGCCAGTGATGTTAACGCCACGACCGACCAGATCACGATGCTGGACCACGGATACACGACCGGGGACTCAGTCACCTACAGTACCTCAGGCGGCACGGATACCGGGCTCACGGCCGGAACCTATTTCGTGATCGTGGTTGACTCAAACACCATCCAGCTCGCATCTACGTTAGTGAACGCGAATGCGGGGACCGCTGTCGCACTGACTGGTGACGGTACGGGTGAGCAAATCTCGCGGGCCGCGGGCGATGGCCTGGCTGCGGCTATGATTGTAAACACTGCGCCGACAGATGGATCGACGACAGAGTCTGCGACAGATGGTTCGCTGACCTTGGGTGAGACACTCAACGATGCGACGACCAATACCAACAGCCCCTACGGCCCGGTGAATCCTTTAGGTATTACTGACCGGGTCATAACCGCGGGCGCTAACGACACTTTCACCCTGGCCGTTAATGACGGCGCGCCTACCGTGATCGAAGTCGCGGCCGGCACTTATTACGCGATGGAAGAGCTTGCGATAGCGGTGCAGACCGCGATAGATAGCAGTCCGTTTTCTTCGACGGGTACGTTCCCGATCACGGTCGAGGCGACCACTGATGAGAACGGTGACTGGGGCCTCAGTTTTGGTTCGGTCGATGGGCATAGTATTCAGGTCGGCGGAACCAGCTTCCTAACAGATGTTTTGGCGCTCAGTGTCGCTGATCCGTCGAGCGCTGCTGATGTTGATATCGCGAACTCTTGGACCAGCGCGACCGACGTTAACGCCGGCACTAACCGGATCACGATTAGTGGTCATGGTTATAGCACGGGTGATGCGGTCGTTTATAACGCAACCTCAGCGGACACCGGACTTGTGTCAGGCACTACTTATTATGTTGCCGTCGTTGATGCCGATACGATCGCGCTTTCAACGACTGAAGCGAACGCCCTCGCCGGGACAATTATCGCTCTGACGGGCGATGGCGCGGGCGAGCAGATCTCGGACGGCGCGGGGGAGAGGAAACTGTCAATTGCCGCGGGTCCTATCAACGAGGCGGCCACACGATTAGCGATCAACGTCAACGGTGGTGGCTTTTATGACCTCGATCTTGCTACCCACCTGACAGATGCGGGCGTAGAGGCTACGGCTACCTCGGTTACTGAGGATCAGTTTGTGAC
>Ga0163109_10004944_pt1 | contig 10086 bp, 10 predicted proteins | sample CRUFie1St13metaG_FD_108704 | JGI IMG/M metagenome (GOLD analysis project Ga0163109, IMG submission 108704) | Marine microbial communities from the Costa Rica Dome - CRUD Field 142mm St13 metaG | ecosystem: Environmental > Aquatic > Marine > Oceanic > Photic zone | place: Costa Rica: the Eastern... | reverse complement strand
TTCTTCATCATTACCTTCTTGGCCATCCAGTGGTTTAGACGAAGTTCATCCTGTAGAAAAAAAAGAAAGACCTTCAACTAAAAGTTTTGAAGATGCTAGAAAAGGATTATCTGATGTGTTAAAAAAGAAACCGGTATATCCAGAAAGTAGATCAGTAATTAAATTTAGTGATTATAAATCTAAATTGACACCTAAAGAAAAAGCGTCACTCAAAGCTAAAAGTAAAAAGAAGGGTAGAAGTAGATAAAAGATTAAGAAGCCATTAAAATATTAAGAAGTCGTTAAAAGGATATGAAGTTGTTAAAAGGATATGAAGTTGTTAAAAGATTAAGAACACATTAAAATAAATTTGATTAATTATACTTTTTATATATTAATTTAGAAATGAATAATTGTTCAGGATTAATTATACCTTTTGGTAAATACCGTAATACAACACTACAAGATATATACAATAAAGATCAACAATATTTAAAATGGTTGAATACTCAACCATGGTTTAAAATTAAATTTACATCTATTCATAATTCATTAGAAAAATTCCTTGAAGAAAATAAAGAAAAAATAGTAATTAATCCAGATACAATAATAATTTATACAGATGGTGCTTGTAAGAATAATGGATCTAAGAGCAAATATGTTTCAGCAGGTGTTGGAGTTCATTTTTCTCAAGATAATTACGTTCAAATGAACGATATTTCTAAAAAACTAGATATTGATTCACCAACTAACAATAAAGCAGAATTAATAGCAATCTTATTTGCTTTACAAGAATGTCATAAAAATAATATTGAAAAAAAAATAATTATTTATACAGATTCACAATACTGTATAGATGCGATAACAAAATGGTATGATCAATGGGTAAAAACAGATAACCTGAAAAATAAAAAAAATGTAACATTTATTCAATCTATTAAAGATATAATGAAAACATTAGATGTTTCATTTATTCATATTAGAGGACACACTAAGAAACAAGATAAACATTCTATAGGTAATGAACGTGCTGATAATCTTGCTACAAATTGTTTGTAAATTGATTGGATAATATATATATATATATATATAATATATATTATATATATATATATGGAAGTAAATACAACATATAATGAGAATGAATTTTTTGGTCAAATGGAACACTTATATGGTTTAATCATTACTAGAAAAAGGTCTGTATTTAATGTAATAGATAATTCTACGGGGGATATTACTTCATATAATAAGGATAATTTTATAAATTTATTAGAAAATAAAGGTTTGTATGTTAGTATAAATGGTGGTTTGTTTAAGAGTTATAAATATACAATAAATAATATAAATGAAATAATAGTAAATAGTAACCCAGCAACACCAGCAAGTGATCCTTCTGTTAATTCACCACCTATAGTTCCGAGAGAAGAATTCACTGTTCCGGAAATTAAACATAATCCTAACATACAGGATACTGGATTTACTGTAAAATCTCAAGATAACTTATTTTTTGATTATAGTGAATATAATCCTTTGAATTTAGATGAGGACTCTCTTATAGCTAGAGAAATATGTATTCAAAGTTCCAAAATAGATAAAGGTAGCAGGATCCCCACAATTAATATGGGGCGTAAATCATTAAGAATAATGTATGGATATAGTAATGATTATATAACAGTATATGGGGATAAAAAAAAAAATATATATTATTTAGCTTTTAGAGGCACCAAAATTAGCGATATAGAAGATTTAAAAACTGATTTAGATTTATTAATAAATGGAATTACCAGCTTACCTGAAGGTTCACAATCTGAAGGATCACAACCAGTAAAAATATTAAACTATCGTATATATGAAGGTATATTAATAACTGTTAATTTAATACGTAAAGTAAAAAAATGTAAAATAATATATACGGGTCATTCATTAGGGGGTATTATAGCCTTTATTTTAATGAAATATTCCAAAGGTAGTGAAGGTATAAAAAAACCGTGGACGACTAAAATAGATGGTGAAGAAAAATCGTGGATATATATAAAATCACAAAAAGAAAAAATATATGATATAAAAGATAAAATATTTAAAACTGATTTTAAATGTATAACATTTAATACAGCAACTCCATCAACAACTAATATATTATATGAATCTATTAATTGTTCTAAAAATAAACATTGGTGGTGTTCTGAAACAATACATCATATTATTATAGGTGATGAAATACCAGCTAATTTATATAAAGAACTAGATAAGATACCTAATAATTATATTAAATTATATATTACTGGTTCTATTAATGAAAAAATAAAAAGACATAAAATAAAAAATTTCAGATGTAAATTTTCCGATGGTTCTGTATCAAAACCGTGTACGGGGTTAATACCTAATAGTAAAATAAGTGGAGGAGCAAATAAAAGAAAAACAAGACGGGCAAATAAAACGAGATGTTCTAGCAAAACAAGGCGTGTTAATAAGACAAGCCGTGCTAATAAGAAAAGGCGTGCTAATAAAACAAGGCGTGCTAATAAAAACAAGTAATATCATGTAATTGAATAAAAAATGAACTCATTTATAGTGAGTTGTCGGGTCTATTCCTCATTATTATCTGACTCTTGTACTAAACATAAGATACCACAAAATTAGTAAAGGTATTTATACAGCCATAGGAGCAGTAAGTCTTCCATAACTTTCATAACCTTCAATAGTAAACATATCTTCTGTAATACTATCGATATCCACTAAATCATCACTTATAGTTAATTTAGGAAATGTTTTAGGGACTCTTTTTATTTGTTTTAATACAGATGTTTCGTGATCTTCATATATATGGGCGTCTCCAATAACATGATGTAAATATCCTGGTTTGTATCCTGTTAATTTACATAATATATATGTTAAGAATGCATAAGATGCGATATTGAACGGAACACCTAAGAACATATCACCAGACCTCTGGTAAAGTTGGCAACTTAGAGTTCCATCTAATTCATTAACATAGTATTGAGATAGAATGTGACACGGTGGTAATGCCATTTTATCTAAATCACTTACATTCCACGCATTTAATATAAGTCTTCTTGATGATGGATTATTTTTAATTTCTTCAATTAACCATTTTAATTGATCGACACCTTTACCTGTATAATCAGTATCTCTACATTCGTACTCAGCTCCAAAATGTCTCCACTGAAATCCATAAATAGGACCTAAATCATCTTCTTCATATGATAGACCACGACTAACCAAGAATTCTTTAGATCCATTACCAGACCATATATGAACATTTTGTTCTTTTAATAAACGATTATCTGTTGAACCATTGATAAACCATAGAAGTTCTCTTAAAATTGTTTTGTAGCCCATTTTCTTAGTTGTTAGCAAAGGAAAATTTTCTAAATTAAATACCATCTTTTCACCAAAGGTTGATTTAACTAATCCATTACGGGTTTCAGTTGGAATACCATTAATCATTATATTATCCATTAATTTAAGGTATCCCATTTCATCATCATTTATTAATGATTTTCTTTGATAAACTTTGAATGATATATTTAAATTCTTAATAATATAACTTTTTGTTTCTGGATTATAAATTCTCGCATCGTCAGTTTCAACCCTATCTTTTATGAGTCTAAAATAACTTAAAATGGATGAATAATCAAAATACTTAGAATCCTCATTACCCAACCAATCATCATCTATTTCGCTAATATATAGTTTATTTAATTGTTCTGGATATTCTCTTAAACATTGTTCATAAACAGTTGCACCACCTATAATGAATACTTCACCAAAATTATCTTTGATTTCTTCAATATGATTAAATGTTGATTCTAAAGATGAAAATCTACAAATATCATCTATATCGGTTAGGTGATCTTTACTTAATATAATATTATATCTATCTTTTAATGGTTTGTAAGGTAAGCTTACCCATGTGTTGTAACCCATTACAATAATATTTTGTTTAGGAAGACTATGACCTTTTGTAACATTACTGAAATAATGTAAATCTTTACTTGATTTGATATAGAGGTCATTAGCTTGACCTAGAAGACCATTCTTATTAACACATGCGATCAAGTTATACATCATTTTAATATTCTTGAGTAAGTTTTTTTTAAATATATAACTTATATATATGGGAAAGCGTAAATATATGAAAGGTGGGTCATTAATAAACCAATCAAATTCAATAGTAAATATATTATTAGTTTTATTAGTCGGTATACTAGCTTATAATTTATTGAACCAACCACAAGTAATAATACAAGAAAAACCCAAAGTAATCATAAAAGAGATAGTTAAAGAAGAAGATGAAGAAGAACCATATAGAGAAGACCTTTATAGACCTGATAGAAAAAGAAGAATAAATAAACCTTTTAATTATCCTACAAGAGGTCCTCCTGAAGAATATGATATGGTTGGATTCTTGCAAGATTCAGATGATCCTAATAAACTTCAACAATTATATGGTAGGAGGACATATCCTAATTCAAATTCATGGAATTATTTTGTAAAATCGGATCAGTATCACCAAATACCTATACCGGTTACATTAGATGGTAAAAATTGTACAGATGAAACTGGATGTAAAGAATTACAAAATAATGATAATATTAATTTACTTAATAAAGAACATACCGCTACTATTTATAAACCCGAACCGTATTATTACAATCCACATGTAATATAGTCTAATCTAATTTCTTAGAATTCACTTCTTCATCAGAACCTTTATCAGTTTCTTCAGCACTTGATTCAGTTACAACTGGTTCACCCGTTAATAATAATTCTTCTTCAGATTTATTAACTTCCTCATCTTTATCATCTTCATTTGATCCTTCATTTGAATCTTCATCTGAACTTTCATCGTATCTACCTGGACTATACATATCTTCTAAATAATCATTAACTATTTCTTTACTAATTTTAATAGATCTTATACAAAACCAGTTCAAATACTCATTAAATTTAGTGGGTATCCAATGGCATACACCATACTTATAATAACCTTGGGTAAAGAAAACTTTATCGTCTATATCATCTAAAAATGATTCAAACAAAGGATTTTTTTCTTCACAACCCTCGTAATACTGATACAACATTTCAACTACATCATCTAACATATTAATGATATCTTTTCTATGATAACTTTGAATATAATATTCATATGATGTATGTATTTCATTTAATAATTGATTTATAGTGAAATACAGAGGATATTCTAATTCTTTTAAAGAATAGATTGTGTCGAATGTTTCTTCTTCTGATGACTCAAAACTTAAATGATTAAGTTTATATTTATTTGTAATGAAATTATCTCTTTTACTTAAAAAAATTAGGTTATCCATAGCTACTTTACATAAATCTTTATTCTCCATAATTATATTTATAAATTATAGATAGTTTTTAAATAATTATTAAAAAATTAATTTATTGTTAGTTTTACTGTTTTTCTTTTTTACTCTGTATTCTTGCTACAAGAGGATCTAGAATTAGTCTAGAACCGTAATACATAAATACAGCAAAGATTACAGCATGTAAAAGTCTAGTGCCATCCTTGCCTACTTTGAGACCTAGTGAAACTAATTGTTTTTCAACAAAACCAATTAATTCATACGTAGATAGAACGTAGAATACAACACCAGCATATACTGATACTTGAACCATTCTTTGCGACCATTCCTGTAAAAGAAGAGATTCAGCTCCTCTAACAGTTGTTCCAACAGTTGTGCTTAGAAAATCCATTACTCCAGTCATTTTATATAGTAGTATAGAAAAAAAAAATCTTTATTTTGGAACGTTGATTATATTTTCTACTTCAGAACTTGGATTTACTAAAATATTTTTATTAATATAAATTCCATTCAAATAAATGTATTCATATTTTTTACACTTTTGAATAATTGAATGCATCTGTTCCATATTTTTGTGAGTTTCTAATAAAATACAATCAAAACTTACTTCTTCAAATAAGGCCCATACAGGTTGTTTATAACCAAATAATAAAATATGAAAACTTGAATTTATTTGTTTTACTTCTTTAGCTATCTTAGTTTGTTTAATTTTTTCGGTAATATTATTACACTTGTATTTATCTTCTTCTAATGATTGAATAAAATCACTATGAATACCCAATACATGAATTTCTTGAATATCTGAAAAAAGTGATTCAATACTTTCTTTAACCGGGTTGTAATCAATAACTATTTCATCAATTACTTCTTTCTTTATTTCATAATCAAAATCAGATTTCTTTAGATCTAAAGCAATAGGTTTATATCCTTGAACATTACGAATACTTAGAATTTTGACTGTATCATAATAATTATCCATTTTTCGTTGTAAGCCATGATTATCAGAAAAAAATCTACCTTCACAACTTAAATCAGACCACTTGAATCCACCGTTTTGCCAGTAACCTTTTGTATGAAAAATAGTTGATTCATGAATATTGTAAGGTGATTCAGACTTATATAACTTAGAATAATCTTTTGAATGAAAATCGTGACATAGTATGTTGCTACAGTAAACACATTCAACTTTATTTTTTCTTAGAAACTTTAACTTACGTTCTAAGGACTTTGTGTTATAGCTAGTATCATAGTCCATATGGAACATATAATCGTTAGAAGACATACCAACTCCATAGTCTCTCTTGAAACCATTTGGTAAAGACTTAGTTTTAGTTTGATAGTTTTTCAACATATCATCTTTATCTTTATCAAATTTTATTTTTTCTATAAATTCTATAATTTCTTTATCACTTAAATGGAGATATAATATTCGTTCATCATCTAAAAATTGATCCATTAGATTATCTATACCATCATCAACTATGATTAACTCTAATTTATCTTTAGGATAATCAAAGTTTTCAAAATTAGATTTAATTAAAGGGATAAACTCTTGTTCTCCACTTAATAATGTAATAATAGATATGTTAGGTTTATCCATTTATAATAAAAGATAAAAGATAAAACTTTAAATAAACTTATTTATTTCTAAATTAGTTAAAGGTATAAAATTTATCTTCTTCTAGTTCTTGAAGGTCTGCGTTTTTTACCGCTTCTTTTTCCTTTATTACCCTTTCTTTTAGAGTTAGGTTTCTTTTTTTTCATAGCTCCGTATAATTCTTGACTACACTCATTTAACCGTTTAGCACCTTCTCTATTCATAATTTCACCCGCCAACATACCGGGGTATAATCTTTTAAGAATTCTTAATATATCTTTCTTAGTAGGTTTTTGAGTTAATCCAAATGAATCAAATAATTCATGTGGTGATAATAAAACACCATTTCTGTCGTAGAATTCAGGGGGTAATTCTTCTGTTTGTTGAGTTTCTTTACAAGTTCTCTTACATTCTTCTTTAGTTTGTGCACCTTCTCTATTGCCGGTGGGCACACAAGAACCCCTCGCGTCACAGTAATACATACCCGGTGCTATGATTGTCTTCAAATTCCGTTTAATACTTTTTCTCCCACCTAACCAATGTTCATACTGATAATATAATTCATTAAATGTAAATATTCTATCTACTACACCATCACGGGGTAAATCATCTTGACACTGAACCAGTAAATTTCTTAAATCATTCATACTTTCTTCTACTTTTTTTTGATTAGTATCATTACATGGTTTTCTTAATGATACTTGTATAGCAAATATTTTATCATTAAAATTTCTATACCAATTTTCTTCTTCACTACAAATATTACGAGGTTGTTTAGCTGATTTAGACTTAGATTTAGATTTAGACTTAGATTTAGGTTTAGACTTATTTGTCTTACTTTGACCGCACCAAGATTTATATCGCTGTTTTAAATCTTTAAATCTTTGAGTCTTTTCCGCTACATTTACACCTTTACTTTTACATATATTTAACGCTGTCTGTATTTCTTTTAACATAGATTCTAACTGCTCATGTGTTCTTTTTCTGTATGGACCATCTAAATAAACACTTATTTGATCAGTATAAAATGAATATTTTTCATCATAATTAGCAAACATATCAGAACATTCTTCTTCCATATCTCCTTCTTCCATATCTACTTCTTCATCACTTTGATCTGAACTACCAATATATGCTTTAAATTTATCTTCTAAATTTAAAAAAGATTCTTCAGAAATATAATTATCTCCTTTTATATTATTTATCTGACCTTTATTACTAAAATATTGTGTTAATGCTTGATATAAATCGGGTCTACCATGTTGTTCAAACACTAGTCTAATATTTTCTAATTTTAATTGTTTAAATCCACCATTACTAATATTATTCTCTGTAATTTTCCATTGTGATAAAAACCACTTATGTAAACCATCTGTGCTTGCTCCCCAATTAGGCTTTCCTCCAACAGTCATTGATAACCATTCAACAATTTTACTAGGGATAATAACTTGGCCTTCCATTTTATACTATATATAATATATATATTATTTTGTAATAATTTTAGAATGACCTGATTTAGTTAAATGTGCTAAATCATGTTCAGTTAAATCTTTTTTATCTGGACAATTAGAAATCTTTTCCCTCAAATAACAGACAAATGTTAACCTTGTATATTTTTCATAGATACCTACTGTGCCTACTTCGGGATTATCTTTGAACGCGGGTTCCAAACCTTCATTATACGTTTTATCTTCATCTGTTTAATAAATAGGTGTATTTGTATGCCATTCATGGACATCCATTGCTAAGAAATCACCTCTCCTAACATCAACACCAATACCAAATTGAGGGAAACATGTGTATCCGCCATGGTATCTCCCTCTTTCAATAACTGTTAGGTTACCAAACCCTTCTTTATAGTCTCCAGCATCACGATGTAAAGCAGTTCTAAAATTTCGGTTAATGGTTATAGTAGAGAAGCAAGTTTTAGGAATCTTCAAATGAGACTTTTCTAATGCTTTACATAGTTGTTTATTGTGTGCTTCGGGTATTAACTTTTTAAAACATTGGTCAATTCTTTGAATAAATGGCAATCCATCATTATATTTATCGTAATTAACTCTGGTAAAATGTGTTAAACGGCAAGGTAATTTAGCAAAATTCTTGGATTCTTCATAAAATCCTATTGGGTTGGATGCCACTTGATTATTCACTTTCATACTTGACACTAAATTATTTGATTTAACTATCTTGTAAATTAAATCTTCTTTAGAATCTTCATCTAAAACTTCAAGATTTAAATCAAGTGTTCTTTTTTTTACGTTTTCAAAATCTAAAAGTTCTAATTCTTCCTTTAAAATTTTACCTTCGGGTTTGAGGTAGCCCGTAGACCACTTTTTTGTGTGAACTACCGCTCTTTTACTGAAGTATTGACCCTTGACATCAATAGGTCCAGCACTCGCTCCTCTACCTCTGCTGGGTTTTGCTAAATCCTTATATGATTTCCATCCTAAATCACATAATTCATCGCTTATCTGATTTTTACGATATTTTAATAATAAAACTTCATTGCCTTCATCATCTAAATAATATACATCGATGTTATTACGAATTATAGGATGAACTAAATCATCTTCAGTAAACCATGTTCCTTCACGCTTAGCAATATCTTCATCAGACATAATCTTGGACACAATTAATTTCTTAATTCTGGGCATTATATCTTATGAAAGAAAAAAATTTTATAAAAACGAGAAATATATTATTTAGTAAATTTATCTTCCTAACAAGTTGTCCATCTTAGCCATTCTTTCTTCAGTTAACCCTCCTGTAGGTTGTAGTTGTGTAGAATTATTTGACTTTCCAATATCCTGTCCATCTTTAGCCATCCTTTCTTCAGTTAACCCTCCTTCAGTAGAAACTGTATCAGAATCAGTGTTAGGTCCACGTGGTTTTGTAGGTTTAGTATTAATTATGGGTGAAACAGTTAATGCTGATTCTTGTCCTGGATTAAAACAACCTGGGACAGGTTTATGTGTAGGTTCGTTTGTTTCATTATTAACTACTTGTACATGGTGCTTATTACCTGTTACACAATTACCATCTTTACCTACTGGAACAAAACCCTCAACACCATTATTCATACACATAAATAATACAGCACCCACAAATACTACTATTAATAATGTTGTGCTATCTGCACCAAGAGATTTA
>Ga0163109_10004943_pt1 | contig 10086 bp, 7 predicted proteins | sample CRUFie1St13metaG_FD_108704 | JGI IMG/M metagenome (GOLD analysis project Ga0163109, IMG submission 108704) | Marine microbial communities from the Costa Rica Dome - CRUD Field 142mm St13 metaG | ecosystem: Environmental > Aquatic > Marine > Oceanic > Photic zone | place: Costa Rica: the Eastern... | reverse complement strand
TTTTGATAAAATCATATCTCCAGTCATCAAAATACTCATAAAGAGACCAATCACAAATTTTTGGTTGTAATTGTATTAATTTCTCCCTTATTTGCAATAAATTTTTATCTAGAAAATATGCTTTCTTATAAATCTCCACTGCATTTTTGTAATCATATATTTCTTCATAACATCCAGCTAAATTTGAATAAGCAAAAGCATTATTACAATCATTTTTAATCCCCTTTAAATAGCAGGATATTGCATTTTGATATTCATTTCTCTTAAAGTAAATAGTTCCAAGATTAAAGTAAATGTTTGAGTTCCCAGGATTAGTTTCTAAAGCTTTCTTCAAAAAAAATAATGCTTTTTTTTCATAGCCATTTGATATGTATATATTGGAAAGGTATAAACATAAATTAGGATCTTCATATCCTGAGTCTTTTAAATTTAGAAATATCAACTCTGCTTTCGAATAATTTTTAGCGAGATAATATTTCTTGCCTTCTGCAAATTGATTATCTAAATAAAGTTGTTTAACGTTTCTCCTCTTTTTAGAGGATCCTGTTCCAAATCCTTTTGACATTAGAAACTTTCGTTTAATTGGCTCTTAATATTTAGAAATCCCATCTTTTTATAAATTACTTAATTTTGATAAGTTAAGCGGAGAACGTGTACGTAAGACTGTATTTAGAAGTCAAGTTGTGATCCTATCTAACAAGATCATAATACAGAATTAGACCAATATTCCAGAGACATCCCTGAGACAAATTTTAATAAACATTTTTATATTTTTAAAATTAAATTTATTAAACATATTTGTAGCAATTAGTATTTAACCTATCTTCTAAAAATAGATAATCAAATTTTGATGCTTTCAGAAAACTTGAGCATGCTTTGTCAAACTCTCCTGCATCAAGTTGGGTAACTCCTAAATTATAAAATATATTTTATTCTAAGGATCAATTTCAATTCCCTTTTCATATTCAGAAATTGCTCCTTTATAGTAATTTATATGATCTTTAGTAATGCCCTATTCATATAAAATTTATGAACAAGGGGATTTAGACTGATTGCTTTTGAAAAATCTTTTAGGGCTACTAAATTAACATTTAATGATTTTCTACTAACTCCCCTATTAAAGTAAAAATCTGCATTAGAAGGTTCTAATTGAATAGACATTGAATATTCAGATATAGATCAAAGAAAATCTCCTAACTTAAATCTTAAAATTCCACGTTCATGAAGAACATAGGATTTGTTCCATTTTTTTTCAATTTCTGCATTGTAATCATCCAAAGCACCATATTTGTGTCCGGCAAATTACTTAGAATTTTTCCCTTTAAAAAATACCATCGCATTATATGGTTTTAATTTAGTTGATTCTAAGATATTAGATATACTTTCCTCATATTCACCTAATTCTCTTTTCTTAATTCCTCTATCAAAATAAAAATCGAAGTCTTTCTTTATTATTTATTCAGATACTGGAACTCTCTGACTAATAACTAAAAGAGGGTTTTGAGAATTAAAAAGGAACCCTCCAACTATTAATAATGGGAAGTTAATAGAAAGTATAAAAAGTTTTTATCTAATAAATTTTGAAATCTTCAATTTAAGTTAAAACTTTTTATTAACTCTAAGACTAATTACTAAATATGTTTATGATTTAGAAAATTTATTAGATAAATGAAAACCTTTCTAATATCTGGTCTGATAGATGATTAAAGGATAAAAAGAAATATCCAAATGAAATTGATATCTATGTAATTCAAAATTTATTTAAATGGCGTCTTACTTATAAATTACAGAGACATAGCAAGAAAATATAACGAGGTTATTAAGTAAGTTTTATTAGAAACAAAAAAAACTAACAGTTTAATAGGCGATTTGTTAACTACGAATAATAGAGCGCTTAAATTCTAATTTTCACTTTGAGTACTTGATAAGATAGGAGTCATTTAAAAAAATATATTCCACCAAACCGAGAGAAATATTATGAATTAAGAATATTTCTATGATTAAATTTTATTTATCTAACAAAATGAAGCATTTATTACATGAAATCTGAAGCGCGCATTAAAGATTCGATAAATTTCTAAAAACTAAATTATATTTTTGGGACTTGAATATTAAAAGAATGAAAAGAATTGAATTTATAAAATATATTTTTGAGAAAGGGAGTATAGATGCTGCTGTTATAGAAAAATCAAAAAATATTGATGATTTTCCTTCTGCTTATAAAATTATTCTTTCTTTAAGCGGTAGTGACTTTATAAGGATTATTCTTAACCCTCAAAAATATGGAGAAATTGATTTAGCAAAAAATGACTTAAAAAATCATAACCTTATAAAAGATAGCGAACTTAAGCAAGATGCTTTCAAGTTTATAAATGAACTTGCAAAAGAATCAAAACTAATATTCAAATATAAAAAACATTCCCCAAAATCGGATAATAGCAAAAAAGGTTCAAGAACTAATATTATTTTGGGCATAGATCTCGGGACAACAAATACTCTTGCCGCGTTCATTGAGAATGATCAAGTTGTAACTATACCCATGAAAAATGGTTCCAGGTTATTACCATCATGCATTTCAATTAATAAGAAAAATAATTTTGATATTGGTGAAAATGCTATTAGACAGCAAGTGTCCAACCCTGAGGAAACTTTTTACTCAATCAAAAGATTTATAGGTAGAAGATCTTCAGAATTTAGTGATTCTTTAATAAGTAATTATCCTTTTAAAATTGATCAAAACGAAGAAAAATTAGGCGTCTATAGTGAAAGATTAAATAAGAGATTTGAATGTGAAGAATTGAGCGCTCAAATACTTTTAACAATAAAAGCAAATGCAGAAAGGTTTCTTAATCAAACTATTGAAGATTGTGTAATAACAGTCCCGGCTTATTTTGATAATAATCAAAGAGTAGCGACTAAAAAAGCAGCACAAATAGCAGGTTTAAATGTTAAACGATTAATAAGTGAACCTACTGCTGCTGCTTTTGCTTATGGTATTTCTAAAAAAAATAGTAAGTCAATAAGTTTGGTATTAGATCTTGGAGGAGGTACATTTGATATTTCTTTAGTTAGATCAGAAGGGGAGGATCTAGAATCTTTCAGCGTAGTTGCTCACTCAGGTGAAAGAGATTTAGGTGGGGATGATTTTACAAACGCACTAGTTGAAAATATAACAAAATCACTAAAAAGAGTACACCCTAAAGTGAATATAAGTCCAACTGTCAAAATTGATATAAGAAATAAAGCGATAGAAGCAAAGCATTCGATTTCTTTTCAAGATGAAACTGAAATAGTTTTTCCAATGCTTCCCTCAGGCGATAATCAAATTGTTTCTTTTAGTTATGTTCTTACAAAAAAGAACTTTGAGAAAATTGTCAAAAAGGAAACAGACCTATTAAATTCATGCATAAAGAATTTCCTTGAATTAGATAAAGTTAAAGCACATAAAATCCAACAAATTGTTTTAGTAGGTGGCGCTTCTAGGATGCCATTATTTATAAATCTTGTAGAAAAAATAACATGTTTAAAACCATTTATCGATACCAATCCTGATGAAATAATTGCTCAAGGTGCAGCATATTGTGCAAAGTATACTCTTTCAGGTGTAAAAGAAAAAACAATTATTGACGTTACTCCTCTTTCTCTTGGGATACAAACTTTAGGTGATATTCATTCAGAAGTAATTCCACCTAATACAATTCTTCCTACTAGAAAATCAAGAGAATTTACAACCATTGAAGATCTTCAAAAGAATGTATCTATAAAAGCATTTCAAGGGAATAGGAAAATTGCATCAGATAATATTTTCTTAAATGGATTTGTATTAGATGATATTGAAATTGCCAAGAGTGGAATCCCAGAAGTTAATGTTACATTTGAAATTGACTTAGATGGAATTTTAACTGTTACTGCAAAAGATAAAAAAACAAATTCCATGAATTCAATAAAGATAACAAATTCTCTTGATATTACTGAAACCGAAGTTTTAAAATTAAGAGAAAATGCCCTATTAATGGCAGAAGCAGACGTCAAAAAAACTTTTTTTTCTGAAAAATACAAGGAACTTTTTACATGGAAAAAAGTTTTTGAGGAAATAACAGATCCTTCTCTTTCTAATCAAGAACAAATAATTTTAGAAAGAATTGAAAACTGTTTAGACAAAATTCATAAATCTGGAGAGGAACCTGAATATTTAATAAATGCTCTGAAGCAAATAATAGATAAACAGGATGATTATTCGCAAGATAATGCTGCTTAAGAAATTAAATCTTATTAAAAAAAAACAGATAAATCTAAAATTCTAATCGAATTAGTATGTTTGAGAAATATTCTGAAAAAGGTATAAAAGTCATAATGCTTGCTCAAGAAGAAGCAAGAAGGATGGGTCATAATTTTGTTGGGACTGAACAACTTTTGTTAGGTCTTATTGGAGAAGGAACAGGATCGGCAGCAAAATCACTTCGTTCTTTAGGAGTTAATCTTAAGATTGCGAGAATTGAAGTAGAGAAAATAATTGGTAGGGGATCTGGATTTATTGCAGTAGAAATACCTTTTACTCCAAGGGCAAAAAAGGTTTTGTCCCTATCACTAGAGGAATCAATTAAATTAGGAGACATTTATGTAAGTACTGAACATTTACTGTTAGGACTAATAAGTGAAGGAAATGGTGTTGCAGTAAGAGTTCTTGAAAATCTAGATTTAGATTTGGAATTGATTAAAAAAAACTTAATCCAAGAAATAATAAAAAGGAATGATAATCCAAAACATAATAATCAGAGTAATGAAAACCTTAATAATGATGATTTAACAATAGACGAGAGCGAAATAATCCAAAATCTTGAAATAGTTGGCATAAATGATGTAAAACAATTTAAAAATCAAGATTTATTCTATTGGTGGCAAAAAAAATATATCGAAATTTCAAAAAGTCAAAAAGTTAATCAAAATGATCTATTAATTAATTTAAATAATGCAAAAGAAAAATTAGAAACTTTTGATAAAGAGTATTTGATTAATGTTATTTATAAAAAAAGTTCAGGCAATAATTTTTCCAGAAGAGAAGAAAGTGTAAATCCATTTGATCCTGAAAATGATGATATAGAAAATTGGTTTAGTGATTCCCCTGAATGGTTAAAAAAAACAAACAAAAACAAACAAAATTTATCCAATGATTATATTGAATTTGGGAATAATGATTATGACTTAGGAAAGTATAAAGAAGCAATTAAAAATTTCGACAAAGCAATTAAATTAGATCCTTTTAACGCAGAAAGTTTTCATAGTAGAGGAGCAGCAAAGGATTCTTTGGGAAACTATGAAGAAGCAATAAAAGATTATGACCAGGCAATTTTATTAAATTCAAATGATGCGTACTTTTTTAATAGTCGCGCAGTAGCAAAAGGAAATTTAGGTATTTATGATGAAGCGATTAAAGATCTAGACAAGGGACTAAAAATAGATCCTACCAATAAAACTCTTCTCGAAAATAGAAATCTTATCCAAAATTTCATTGACGAAGAAAATTTTAAAAACCCTAATGAGAAAACTTCAACTATTTGGAAAATTGAAGGAGACATTTTAAGAGAGGAAAAAAAATATAAAAAGTCAATAATTTACTACAATAATGCTATTGAGCAAGAAAATGATTATTCAAATGCATATCTATGTAGAGGTTTTTCAAAATATCTTTTAAAAGATTTTTTAGGAGCAACAAATGATTGGCAAAGATCTATAAATACGTCAAAAGATAAAGTAGATACCTTTATACAATTAGGTAATTTCAAGTTTCAGAATCTTGATTATTCTGAAGCAATCGAATACTACAATAAGGGACTAAAAATAAATCCTAATAGTAAAGATCTTTATTGTTATCGAGGTTATACAAATCATACCTTAAAAAATTACAAGAGTTCTTTTGAAGATTTCGAAGAAGTTTTAAGGTTAGATCCAAAATATTTGATTCATGATAAAAATAAAAAATTCAAAGATTCTTTTGAATTTGTAAAAGATAAAATACTTAAACAAAAAAAGGCAGAAGATAAGAAAAGAGCAGAAGATAAATCCAAAACATTAGATTATGAAAAGCAAAAAATATTTCATAAAGAGAAAGAATCTGCTAAAAACTGGAAATCAAAAGGAGATAACTTAAAACCTAAATTAGATACTGAGGAAATTAAATTAAACACTCTAATAGAAGCAATTTATTGTTACACAAAAGCGATCGAAATAGATTCAAAATATAGAGAAAAACTTATTAATAGAGAAGAAGCATTCATAAGTAGAGGTATATGCAGATATTTAAAATTAGATTATAAAGATGCTTATGAAGATTTTTCTAAATCAATCTCTTTTTCTCAAAAGAACAGTCTTGCCTTTTTATATAGAGCAGAAGTGCAAATAAAATTAAATAACTATTCAGATTCAAAAAATGACTTTGAATCTGCATTTAGATTAGAAAAAAATAAAGATATTTTTTATAAAAGAGGTTTAATAAGATTAAATCTTAGAAAATACAAACAAGCGATTGATGACTTTAACGATGCAATTAGTTTTTTTCCAAAGTATGAAGATGCTTTTTTATTAAGAGGTTTAACAAAACTAATGCTAAGAAATTTTAATGGTTCTATTAGTGATTTTACAAAATTAATTGAATTTAATCCCTCTAATCACGACGCTTATTTTAAAAGAGGCACTGCAAAATATGAATTATGGAAATTAGGTTTGCAACATTTTAAGAAAGGAGCATATGAAGACTTCTCAAAAGGTTTTAAATTAAAACCTAACTATAAAAATGAAGCAGTAAAATCAAGATATGGAATTTTAAGAGATATTGTAAAAGACAAGAAAGAAACCACAAAAATAGAAAAAGATTTTTGGGATAAAGTCGAAGAATATTTTTTATAATAAAATTTTTCAGATATATGGATAGATCAGAATTTATAAAAAGAGTTATTAAAGAAAAAGGAATTAATAAAACAATTTATTTGCTTTCAAAAAATGTAATAGGTTTTCCAAAGGCAAGACAAGTCCTTAACGTAATCGAGGGATATACACTTACAAAAACAATAATCACTTCAAAAAATATTAAAGAAATAAAAGAAGCAAAAGAACAACTCTTAATTAAGGAAATAAATGATATAAAGGACGACAATTTAAGAAACCAAACTAAAAATTTTTTAAATGAATTAATCCAAGAAAAGTTTTTACAGAAATTTTTAGATTCCGTGAGTGAAAAAGATAATGAGGAAACCAACTTGATTGATGGAAGTAATTACAGGAAAATTTATGATGCAAATAATGAAGAAGATGAACAATTTAATGAGGAAATTTCTTTTATCGCATTATTAGTTGTAATTTTTGCAATTTTATTACTATTTGGCATGGTCAGGTAAATTAAAAAATTATAAGTTCAAGAATATTTCGGAATCCCTAAGACATAACTGAGACAATTTCTTGAAATTCCCTAAGACATCACTGACACATTGCTAAACATTTGTGGGCATTATGATGTATTTTTCAGGTCTCGATTAATATTTTTTCTTAAATTTCTTAGTCATAAGAGGGCTTCTGGACATATTTGACTAAATCTGACCTCACCTAATTTGTATTAATAAACGGAGAGGGTGAAATTCACTTTCAACATACATAGGCAGACACTGGACTATACTATATAGGACTTGTTTTTGAGTGATTAAGAGCATATCCACCAACACACAAATTTACAGATACTGGACGATACTTTACTCAAAAAATAAACTCAATTAATACAAAAATATACTTTCTCTGAAAAATATAAATAAATATTTAAAATAGTGATTAATTAAAATTTTCTAATTAATGACAATTAAATATTTAAATTACTTTAGTGGAGTATTAATAGTTCCTTTATTATTAATTAATCCTTTGAGGTCTAAAGCAGAACAATTAGACTCTACCACTTGGTATTCATATGGTTTTGGAGCGGGGGTAAGTGCGACGCTTTGTGATCAAGTTGAGGCAGGATTGATTACCAACTTAGAGGCAAGAATGTTCACCTCTAATTTTGAAAAAAGTTTAGAAGATGAGGAAACTGCAAAATCTTTTGACGTGCCTGCTTTAGTTGAAGGATTTAATATTGTTGTTCCAGAATTTGAAAAATGTAAAATAAAACTAGATTGAAACTATACATATTAATTCTTTACTGTGAAATAAAATTACACCACACTCTTTATAGGATGTTAAAAGAATATGTAAGAAATCAACGGAGAGGGTGTTAGTTGAGATGAATTCATTAGACACTCTCAGACACTTTCTGGCACTAATATATTTGCAAATCGGTCAAATTCCCCCAGCATTTTCCCCAACACTTTTTAAAGTTCAAAATCAATAGGATAATTTAGAGTAAATCAAACTGTTTAAATTTTAATTTTGAAACCCAAATTATTATTTTTTATTTTCATATCTTCAACATTAATGATTGGTTGTTCTAGAACAATACAAAAACAAGTTGAGGTTAATAATGCAGTCGGGAGAGTATTTAATGAAAGTGTACGTCCAATGATTACTTCCAAATGTTTAGAAAAATCCATCTCAAAAGAAGAACTTAATAAACTTCTATCTAAAGGAGTAAAGGTAATAACTGTAAATGAATATTCTTACGATATTACCTACAAGTGGACTTTTAATTATTATGGTACGTGTTTCAACAAATCATATATTCTTGAGGGTCCAAAGAAAATACTTGAGAATTTATAAATACTTTTTCTGATTGAACCCATTCCCCCATCACTTTGTTTAATATAAATCAAAATTAAAATAAGTAAGTTTATGAAATACAGAATTCAATCTAAAAAATTAATATGGATAGGTATTTTATTTCCTCTTTCAATATTTATTTCAACAAATCCATTAAATGCAAATAAATTTTTTAACCTTGAAAATTTTAAAAATCAAAATTCTAATTGGTTATCTAAAATAGATTATTCATACTATGGATTTCTGGTAAGTGGGGGTATATCAGTTGATGTAAAGACCAAATTTAATTATTTAAAAAAGGAACCATTTAAAGGTTCCTTTATATATGCTGAAGATGGATTATTAGTAGAAGGCAAATTAGAAAAATGTATTTCTAGGTTTGAAAGATATTTAAGTTGCACTTGGAATGACAAATATGGTGAAGGGACAGTTGATTTTCAATTCACTGAAGATTTAAAGTCTTTTGCAGGATATTGGTCACCCTCGGGATATCCTAATGAGAAATATCCTTGGGATGGATACAAAAGATGAAATAGAATTTTCATACTTAAAATTATTAAAAGAATAAGATTACTATCATTTTAGTTGAACCCATTTCCCCAACACTTTCCAAATCCCCCCAACATTTCCCCCAACACATTTTAAATATTAAAGGTTTGATATTCTCTGAATTAACCTGACATTATCAGACACTGTTTTTAAGAAAAAAATATAATAATTATTGCTATAGCAGTTATTTACAAAGATTTTGACACTAACAGAATGCCTCTGAAATTGTCAGACACTAAAAAAATCCGGAGAGTATAACAGTTGAGTTCAGTCCGTATGTGCTGTTATGGGAACAATAGGGAAGGCTAAACCAACTCATAGTTGATAATCCCACAACACATCCCACAACAAAAATGTAATTAGTTCGAATCAATTTTTTCTTTGCCAAATTTTCTAGCCTTTTCTATTCCTTTTTTTGCAAGTATTGGCGCAGTTACTAACCCAATTAATGTTGCAGAGTTTTCTAACTTTTTCTCATCAAAATTAGGATTTATTATTGCGACAATAACTCCATAGGTAAATCCAATCGCAAAATTACCCAAAAAAGCGAACAATAATGGGGTTATAGTTCTGCGGGTAATTGCATAATAGAGCCCCACAAAAGGAACTATATGAGCAATTGCATAACCCCATCCAACATCTTTTTGCCTGTTTTGAAATCCTTCTAATTTAGTTGTCATTTTTTAAAAATTAAATATTGGCGGAGAGGGTGGAAGTGGGATGTTTCTATTTTGTCCAGTGGTGTCCATATATGTCCAGAGAAATATAGAAAATATCTCAAAAACCCTAACACAACCCTAACAC
>Ga0163109_10004942_pt1 | contig 10088 bp, 8 predicted proteins | sample CRUFie1St13metaG_FD_108704 | JGI IMG/M metagenome (GOLD analysis project Ga0163109, IMG submission 108704) | Marine microbial communities from the Costa Rica Dome - CRUD Field 142mm St13 metaG | ecosystem: Environmental > Aquatic > Marine > Oceanic > Photic zone | place: Costa Rica: the Eastern... | reverse complement strand
TGTTGATATTCTGTTCCGGTATATGGATCAAAGTCAGTTTTTTTCATGCTGATAGATTCACTATTTCCCATATACATAAACAAAATATTAATAAAATTGATTTAAAAGTTTTATTAATATTTTTATTAACATGGCGTCTCAAATAGATAAAGAACTCTTGAATGATGGTGATATAAATAAAGAAGATGAAGAACTTGTCTTCAATCCTTATAATCCAAATAATAAAGAAATTACTGAAAAGCAAGTAAGCGATATTTTGAGAAAATATGGCGTACCAGATAAAGTTCATAATTTCAATTTGTATAGAAGAGCATTCATACATAAATCGTATTGTAAAAGACCTAAGTTAGAAAATGAAGAAAATGGTATTATTATAGCAGAAAAACCTGATGATTGTATGAAGTTAAAAACAAAATCGAATGAAAGATTAGAATTTCTTGGGGATGGTGTATTGGAGTGTATAACTAAATATTATTTATATAGACGGTTCCCTAAAGAAAACGAAGGTTTTATGACTGAAAAGAAAATTGCTCTTGTTAAAAATGAGTCTATTGGTAAAATGGCTTATGAGATGGGGTTAAATCATTATTACATTATGTCGGCAAATGCTGAAGAAAAGAAAACAAGAACAAATCTTAAAAAACTTGGTTGTTTATTTGAGTCTTTCCTTGGAGCATTATTTTTAGATTTCAATAAAATTACTATTGAAGATGAAGGCGAATGGTTTAAAAATGTATTTGTTACTGGACCTGGATTTCAAATTGCCCAAACATTTGTTGAAAATATTTTTGAAAAGCACGTTAATTGGACAGACCTTATCAAGGTCAATGATAATTATAAAAATAGACTACAAGTTGTTCTTCAAAAAGCATTTAAGGTAACACCAATTTATATGGAAATTGGTGAGTGGGATGAAGATGAGGGTTATCACATGGGTGTATTCCTATGTATAGGACAACATCACCACGGTTTAACACTTAATGATGCTATTACTATGAATGATATAGGTAGTTGTTTAGAAGATATAGTTATATATATGGCAGATGATCATGATAAACTATGGTTATTCTTAGGCGAATCAAAACATAAAATAAAGAAAAAAGCTGAACAAGCAGCGTGTAAATCAGCTTATGAAATTCTTACTGGTGTTTAAATTAAATAAAGGGACATCATCATTATCATCAACTTTTTCTATTACACATCTTTCAATATGACATAGTATGGGTGAAGGTTGTCCTAATTTTTTTTTACCACTTTTGGGTGGAGATGGTGTACGTGGACTATCGTTTTCTTCTTTCAATAAAGAATTTATTTTTGGTGAATTCTTTCGAAATGATTTTATACGAACTTCTTCCATTTGAATAAATATATAAAGTTTTTTTTATATTTATTCTTTATAGATGAATAAAAAGTCCATTTTAGAAAGATTACAGAAAAAAGAAACTCCCAAAGAAAGAGAAATTGTAAAAGTACGCGTTTTAAGACCTATGGGCGTTGAAATAACAGAAAATTTGCGAGATAAAGATTTTAATCCAAATGAATTCAGGAATATGCTTTCCGATAGAAATTATAAACCAGAAAGTGAAGTTAATGTTGGTATTTTCAGGGATATAAAAGAATTACCTAATGTTGCCAAAAAAGCTACCGCAAAAATATCAGAACCAGCACAGGCATTAATTAAACTCGTAAAAGAAGCTCCAAAGAAAAAACCAAAGAAAAAGTTAAAACCAGAAGATGAAGTCGTATTTGAAACCGTTCATCTTGACGATATTAAAATACAGTCGGATGGTGGATTATCCATTAAAGATAGATTGCCAAAAGAAAAAGATATTTACAATGTAAAACCTTCTGTTTATGTTATGAATAATAGAGAAAAGTTTGTTAGCTTTATCAATACTATATTTGAAAAACAATATCGTTCTCAAATTATGGGGGAAGATAAAAAAAGTTTAACATGTGATTCGTTAAGAAGTGGTTATAAGGGTCTATTAACACATCAGAAAATTATAAGAGATTATATGTCTATTTACAGTCCATATAGAGGTCTATTGTTATATCACGGATTAGGTGCTGGTAAGACATGTGGTTCAATTGGAATTGCTGAAGGTTTAAAAACAACAAGAAAAGTTGTTATTTTAACTCCTGCTTCATTACAAAATAATTATAAAAAAGAATTGAAAAAATGTGGAGACGAATTATATCGATTAAATCAATATTGGGAATTCGTTGAAACGGGTGGTGAAACAGAAATAGAAGAAGCTTTATCGAAAGCATTAAATTTGTCAATTAATTATATCAAAAAAAATAATCCTCCAGGCGCTTGGTTAGTTAATGTTAATAAAGAACCTAATTATTTCAAATTATCCACTCAATACAAAGCAAGTATTAATGACCAGATAAATGCAATGGTTGCACAAAAATATGAATTCTATAATTACAATGGTATGACACAAAAATTATTATCCACATTAGAACAACAAGCATTAATGGAGTCAGGTAAACTACAAAGAAAAAACCCTTTTGATAATAAAGTTGTTGTTATTGATGAAGTTCATAATATGGTTAGCACCATTGTAAATCAATTAGATTCTAAAACACCAACTATAAAAACTAAGTTGTATGAATATTTAAAAGACGCTCACAATTGTAGAGTTGTATTTTTAACAGGAACTCCCATTATAAATTATCCTAATGAAGTAGCTATTTTGTATAATATGTTAAGAGGTTATATAAAATCTTATTCATTTTCTTTGAACACAAGAAATACTAATCTTAGTAGCAAAGAAAAAGTTAAAAAAAGAGTTTTAGAAAAATTTAAAAAATCTGGATTTGTTGATTATATTAAATATAATACAAATAAAGAACTTCTTACTGTTACAAGAAACCCTTATGGTTTCTTTTCAAGTGCGGATAAAGATAAAAATTATCAGGGTGTTTCTCTAAACGAACAAGGTAAAATCGATGATGATAAATTTATTAAACACGTGGAAAGACTTTTAAATACAATCTCAATTTCTTTTAAAAGTGATCCTGTTATTGAGAAATTTACAGCATTGCCTGAGAAAAAAGCTAATTTTGAATCTAAATTTATTGATAAAAATACATTAAAATTAAAAAATAATATTTTATTTAAAAGAAGAATATTAGGTTTGACGTCATATTTTAGAAGTGCTTCTGAAAAATTATTACCTGAATTTGATGAAGTTGAGGTCATTAATATTCCTATGAGTGATTATCAATTAGGCGAATATGAAAAAGTACGAGTTAAAGAAAGAAAAGATGATAAATCTAAAGCTACCAGAAAAGCAAAAGCTAATAAATTCAATGAAGTATATAAAGAAAGTGGTAACTATAGAACTTGGTCCAGACTTGTTTGTAATTATGCTTTCCCTTCCGGTATTGAAAGACCTTTCCCAACAGGATATACTTCTCAAGATAATGTTAATGAAAATATGCTTGATAAACTTATGAATGAAAAAATATCCGGTGATAAAAATACACTTGAAGATATTGACGCTGAAAAAGAAGAAAAATTACAAGAAGACATTGATAAATTAAAAGAAAGTGGATATCATCAAAGATTAATGGAGGCATGGAAACAATTGGAAAGTAATAAAGAAATATTTACTGAAGCACAACTTAAACATTCCAGTCCAAAATTCCTTGAAATATTTAAAAAATTAAACGACAGAAGACATAAAGGCTTACATTTATTATACTCCAATTTCAGAAATATGGAAGGTATTGGTATATTTTCTTTGGTTTTAAAAGCACACGGTTGGCATAGATTCTCTATAGCAAAACAAGATGGTTTATGGAAACTTAATATGACAAGGGATATGTTTGAGTGTACTAAAGAAGAAGATGCCGAATCAAAAATTTATGCTTTATATACTGGAACTGAAGATGACGATGAAAAAGAAATTATTCGTGCTATTTATAATGGTGATTTAGACCTACTCCCTCCTGATTGCGCACATTTAAGAGAACAAATTAAATCTATATATCCTAACAATTTTTATGGACAATTAATTAAAGTTTTAATGATTACGCAAAGTGGTGCTGAGGGTATTGACCTTAAAAATACAAGATATGTTCATATGATGGAACCTTATTGGCACCCCGTTAGAAATCAACAAGTAGTTGGTCGTGCTGTTCGTATTTGTAGTCACAATGACTTGAAAGGTGGTGATAAAAATGTAAGAGCATATTTATATATAACATCATTTACACCTGCTCAATTAGACAAAAACAATACAAAAACATCACAAATATCCACTGAAACTGAAATATCCGATGCCGATAAAAGTAAAGTAACGGGAAAACCTATTACAACCGACCAATATCTACACGAAATTAGCACCCGTAAGAAAAATCTTAATACTGAAATCCTAAATGAAATAAAAAGTTCTTCTATTGATTGTAAACTATACGCTGATAAAAGAACCAAAGAACAAGTTATGTGTTATAATTTTGGAGACCCGGCTTCGCTTAGTTTCTCTTCTGTTCCTTATTACCGCGATGAACAAAAAGATAGTTATTTCAAGAAAAACTTGGAACGCATTGAACGTTCTTTCGATGCTACTATTGAAATAAATGGACAGAAATTTCAAATTAATTATGATAATAAAGAAAATCCTAATGAAGGAGGTTCTTTATTTGATATTACTACGAGTCTTCCAAGAGGCTTTTTATTACCCAATAAACCTGGTTCTACAACATTAAAAAGATACAAAAATCGTCCTAAACACTCTCTTGATAATTAATATCTTTTTCATCTACTGCTTTCTCGACTTTATCTTCAATATCCTTTGTTTCATTTTTTTTTAATAAATTCAATATTTCATCTTGTTTATTCAATATTGTATTTAACATATTAAATATTTTATCTTCATTATTTTCTATTGGTTTCAATTTTGATAATAATTCATTCACACCTTTATTTTCGCTTGTCTCCTCTATATTAAATGTAACTTTCCTGTCATCCTTCTTATCCTTCTTATTATCATTCAGCTTCAACCAATTTGTTGCATCTTCCATCCCATTTTTATTATATTTATTTTGTATTTGTTCCAATTCCTTTTCTCTATCTTGTAATGTTTGTCCCAATAATTTATTTAAATCAGCTGCTGGTAATTCTTCATTATTATTAAAACTAAAATCTATTTCATCCGGTTTTCCCGCGTTCATTAATCCATTAAATTCATCTTCTCTCTTTTTTAATTTCATTTCAAATTTATCATCTTTTACATATCGCAAATCTGTAGCATCTATTTGTTTTAATGATATTGTATTATTTATTTTTGCTTCGGGATAATAACTATTATCACTGTCTTTTGCGTATCTCGTTATATTTTTCTTTATAAATCCAATACTCTCTTGGACTACTTTCTTATTCACCTCTTGAATATTTCTATATTCACCCTGGTTTCTTTGATAATATTTGTATATGTTATTGAAAAATCCCATAAATCCCTGATTCTGTTTTATATTATATTGTCTATATTGATCTCCTATAACTTCCAATAATAGTAGTTTATTTTCATTATCCATATGTAAATAAACACAAATATATTTTAAATTCATATTTTATTAAAATAAATATTACGTAACTTTTTCATTAAATCGTCTGTAAAACGCACTTTCTGAAATTTATTAAATGATGTCCCTTTTGTTAATTCTATTATAAAATGTAAACAATACATTCCACATTCACTATCACTGTATTGGTGTCTTCTTTTATTTACTTTAAATGTATATTTTTTACCTAATTTTTTAGATTCATCCTGAACTCTTTTCACTAATGTTTTTATTTTACTTGGTGTTCTATCGCCATAACTATCAAAATAATATATTTCTTTTTTATACATATTAATATAAGCAGCTACCCAATGTGACCCTGGCTTGTCATGTGGGTCTAAATTAAATATTATACCTACTTTTTTTATACCATCATCTTTCGTTTTCTTTAAAGAAAACTTACATAATTCATCCCATACACATTCACCGTGCATTTTATGTGTGTCAAAATCAATTGGAGATGGACCTAAAAACTCAAAATCAGAATATTTCTCTTCGTATTGTCTCATTACATTTAATATATCAATACTCGTTAGCCATTCATTTGGTTTCTTTTTCCAAACACTTGGTTGAGTTGGCGCAAATGTATTGTTTTTTACTTTCTTATCTAATTTATTATCTGCCCATTTTTGTTTTAACCAACAAGATTCTCTATTACAAGTATTCTTCATATTCTCTCCCAATTGTCTCCATATTTCTTTTGGATTAGATGAATTTATTAACGCATCTCTATGTCTCGCATTCCATAAATCTTTCATATGCATTAATGACTTTTTAGTATAACAAGTAAAATCTAATGTTTCTCCAAGTTTTTTTGGAGCACATTTATCTTTTCTTGTCAATATTTTCTTTGTACTTTTTTTTCTTATACTCTTTTTCTTTGTACCTTTTCTTCTTGATCTTCTTTTTCTTGTCTTCCTTTTTTTAACCATAGATATATATTATTTAGATTTGTTTTTCACTCCCTTCATTTTCAATTCATCTAAACTTATGTTTATTACTTTCTTTTGAGGTATATATTTTTTCTCTTCCTTCTTACTTTTATGAATCTTTACATCTATAAATGATTCTATCTTACTTCTCTCCTTTCCTTTTTTTTCTTTCATCATTAACTTATTTTGTTCTTGCATCTCGAAATCTTTATTTACATGTTTGCTCTTTTTTTCCCCTAAATTTTTATAATCTTCTTGTATAATGTCTTTTTTATCTATAAATTTAAAATGTTCTATTAACGTACTTGAATAGCCCCTGAATGTAGATTTTAGTGTTTCATTTGTTTCCTGATTTCTTAATAAATCCTTTGTTTTCTGTAATATTCTCTTTCTATAAAATTGTAAATCTTTCTCATATTCTATATCTCTTTCTCTCTCTTTTTTAATATTTATTTTTTTATATGTTGAACTATTTGTAAAATAGATTAAATCCAGTGGATTCGCTGAAATATCCATAATTATGTTATAAGAATTTATAATATAATTGTTAATTTATTTTAATTTCACATCTTTTGTTTGTTGTCTTGTATGATTATCAAATAAATTCTTTCCCAAATTACACCTATTTGGGTTAAAAGCATCAAATGATTCTGGTTTCTGTAGCAAATCATTTGGATCAACACCCTTTGTTTGTTTAAAATGTTTTATATTAAATAAATCACTTGAACTATCAGGTATAAATTTTGATTGTGGGGCTTTTTGTAACGGATGTATAGTATTTCTTAAATGTGTTTCTATATCTACATTATTACAATAACCGCTGTATGGTGCTGAAGAACCTGGATGAAATACATTCGTATTTTGATATACTGGATAATTTGCCAACAATGTTGGTGATGTCTTTCTACAGTCCATCATTGGTAACGTTTCCAATCGCGTAGAAACTGACCTCGCTAATATGTGAGGTGCTAAACCGCCTGATGCTAAGTTTCTTTTATACATTCTATCACTTAATTGTGTTGTTCTTTCCTGATGACAATAATATGCTTCAAATGGTCTACTCATAATATATTTATTAACGATATTATTTATTCTTGAATTATTATTAATTAATAAATTAATTTAAAATTAATTGTCATATAAATATATACTAAATGTGCGGAATCTTCAGTATATTAAACAATAGTTTCGATAAAGAAAATATTGAAAAAGCATTCAAAAGAGGTGCTAATAGAGGTCCTGAATCCAGTGTAATTGAATATTCTATTGACAATAAAACTGTTCTTGGATTTCATCGATTGGCTATCAATGGTTATACCGATGTAAAAGCCAATCAACCTTTAAAACTACATAATTGTGCTTTAATATGTAATGGTGAAATCTATAATTATAAAAAACTTTACAAAATGTGCCCTTCTTTCCGCTCTAATACAAAATCAGATTGTGAAATTATTCTACATATGTATAATAAATATGGCATGAAACACACTTTACAACATATCGATGGCGTATTTTCTTTTGTTCTATTCGATTACAAAAAAAATTGTTGCTATATTGCTCGTGATACTTATGGTGTTCGTCCACTATTTTATTACAATGAAGGAAAAGATGTATTATTTTCTTCAGTTTTAAAATCTATTTCTAAATTATTACCTAACGAATCAAAAAATAAAATTGTTCAATTTCCACCAGGAAAATGTCACAAATTCAAATTTGATGAAATATATAAATTTAGTGACTCACACACATTTTCTTCTCCCAATGCTTTTCCTATAACATACGCTAAATTTAATTGGACAGAACGTATTTACGCAGCATTAGACAATGCTGTCAAAAAAAGAGTTTTTGATACAACTGAAAGAGAAATCGCGTGTTTATTATCAGGCGGTCTCGATAGTAGCCTAATTGCTGCTTTAGTTAGTAAATATTATACTAAGCTAACTGGTAAAAAAGTTCATACTTGGTCTATTGGATTTAAAGGCTCTCAAGATATTAAATTTGCACAAATGGTTGCTAATCATATAGGTTCTGAACATCACTCTATTATTGTTGAACCTGAAATATTCTTATCTTCTATCGAAAGAGTTATATATGATATCGAATCATATGATACAACAACGGTTCGCGCAAGTGTTGGCAATTGGTTAATTTCAAAATATATCAAAGAAAATAGTAAAGCTAAAGTTATATTTAATGGTGATGGTAGTGATGAGGTAACTGGTGGATATTTATATTTTCATTACATTAAAGATCCTCTTCTTTTTGACAAAGAATGTAGAAGATTATTAAAAGATATTGCTTATTATGATGTATTGCGTTCTGACCGTTCTATTTCGTGTCACGGACTTGAAGCAAGGACTCCTTTCCTTGATAAGCAATTTGTTGATTTATATTTGTCAATACCTCCTACCGAAAGATGTCATTCTAAGAGTGGTTTCTGTGAAAAATTCTTACTTAGGTCTTCCTTTGATAACGGACTATTACCGGATAAAGTTCTATGGAGAACTAAAGAAGCTTTCAGTGATGGCGTTAGTAAAGTTGAAGATTCGTGGTCTGATATGGTTAAATATTATGTAAAACATAACGTTTTCTCTGGTGATGATTATCCCGATAAAGATGAAGATATTATTGCTATGCTTGTTGAACAACAAAATATTACACATAATGTTCCTACTACGTTAGAGCAGTTATATTACAGACTTATTTTTGAAAAATACTATGGTAATGTAGACCCTAAAGTGATTCCATATTTTTGGATGCCAAGATATGTTAAAGCTGATGATGCCAGTGCTCGTTCGCTTAATATTTATAAAATCAGAAATAATAAAAATATTAAAAAGGATTAATCCCATCTAATTTTTACGTGTCTTTTTACCTTTTCGAGCTTTTCTTCTTGTTTTATTCTTATTTATTTTCATAAATTCAACTAATGGTTTCATTATATCATTATTTGTATAACCGCTCGTATCTCTTGGATTATAACGAGACCTATTACATTCTCTAATCAATTCTTCTCTATTAATTTTTAATCTTTTATTTAGTTTTGATTCTACGAATTTATTTACAAAATCGTCATGTTCAATTCCTACTCGATATGGTTGAACTTTTTGATAGTCAACATTTCTATGTCTCATTTTATAATGTTCATCTCTATCATCAAAGAAAATAACTTTATCATTCTTAGTTAATCTTGTACAATCCAATAGATCTTCCCACGATTTTTCATATCCACTTCTTTTCTCTTCAACTATCTGGTTATTATACTTCCAACCTTTTATTGTTCTATCAAATAATTTATGCTTTATTTTGTGTTCTATATATTTTCTTATATTTGTTGCCCAACTTGGTGGTCCATTATTATTAGTATACATTATTACTTCCAATCTTCCCTTTTTCTTCATTTTTTTCAAATATCTAAATACATTAAATATACCAGGTCTAAATATCATTGGAAACATATCAAATAATTCATAATATTCTTTTACTAATAATGGACGCGATAATTCTTCTATTATATCTTGATACAAAGCTATTTGTGTAAAATATCCTATACATTTATCCATATCAAATACTATT
>Ga0163109_10004941_pt1 | contig 10088 bp, 7 predicted proteins | sample CRUFie1St13metaG_FD_108704 | JGI IMG/M metagenome (GOLD analysis project Ga0163109, IMG submission 108704) | Marine microbial communities from the Costa Rica Dome - CRUD Field 142mm St13 metaG | ecosystem: Environmental > Aquatic > Marine > Oceanic > Photic zone | place: Costa Rica: the Eastern... | reverse complement strand
CCCGCGTGTACTTGAATATTTTCAAGCTAATCATGGACTAAGCGTTGAAGTTTTTAACGGAACGCTTGTATTTTTCCGACTCGGCGAATTGGTTAAACCTGACGATATTAAAACACTTATCGACAATGCAATGGAAGTCCATCAAGTCCTCTTACCCCAATAAGGTAAACAGACAGATTGGAGTGATTCTAGGTTAAGAATAAATGCTATTTCTTTAAAATTAATTAAAGAGATTGAATATAAAGGTAATGAATACATTAACCAATACGGTGAGCAAGACGATGACAAGTGTTGTAGTTCTTGGGCTATATGTACGATCAAACAAACAATGCACCCCTGATGTACTCATTATTCATCAATTCAGGTGTTGTTGTCTCCGTTTTAAACCAAAATATCGAAGTTGTAGATCAGAACGGTATTTTTAGTTTGTTTGTTAATTTCCAAGATTAATACTGTGCCAAACTCAATTTTTATATTCAGCGGACACCCTTTGTCCTTAAGCGGATACGGAAAACATTCTTTCTGCCGGTGATGTAAAGCATGTTGCTCCCCGGTCCGGCAAAAGTGCAATTGGTCGGGCTTTCCGGGACTGCAATTGTCTCAAGCAGTTTCCCTTGTGGGTTCCATATCCGAACGGCGTGAGGGCCAGCACAATAGAGGTTGCCAAGATGGTCAACGGTCATGCCATCACATCCGTACTCGCTGGGTATCTCGACTTGGGTGAAAAGTCTTTGATTGGATGGGTTTCCGGTTGTGGGGTCGACTTCATAGGTATGGAGTTTCTGCTCCTTGTACTCGGACACATAGAGTGTTTTTTCATCCGGTGAGAGCATCAAGCCGTTCGGCCCCTTCAGCCCGTTGATGACAGGCCGTGGGTTACCTCCATCGGAATCGAGAAGGTATATGGATCCCGCACCCGGCACTGTAACATAGATCCGTCCTTTGCGATCGACTACCACATCGTTGACACCCACAGGGTAAATCTTCTTGTTTGCCCCCATCCTTGTTGGTTTCAGGAGCACGGTTTCCGTCCCGTCTTCCTCGAGGCGGGCAAGGCTCTTCTCCTTTTGCTTGCACATGAGTAACCTTCCCTGGAAATCAAAGGCGAGCCCATTCGCTCCACCGGTATCGTTCAGGAATAGGGTGGTATTAAGAGTCTTCAGGTTGAGTTTCCAAATATGTTGGTTGGGGATGTCAGTGAAGAGAAGATGGCCCTTCCCATCATAGAGCGGTCCTTCGACAGTTTCATAGCCTGAGGCAAGTTTTTCCAGTTTCGCGTCTTTTGCGAGGAGAGTACCCCGAGTCGTTGCCTCGATATGCCGATTCAATTCCTGAACCTGTTGATGCAGACCCGGGCGCTCGGTCAGCCCTTCACCGAAGAACCCTTGCTTAACCCCTAGCTTGGAGAAACCTTTGGGCGTGTCGATTGGATTACACCAGAAGACTCCGATGATGTAATCAGTTTTCAGGGCTTCGCTGACATACTGGGCGTATACCTTGCCGGCCTCGATCGAATCGGAGGCGGGCTTCCAACTCTGAATATCCTTGTCTCCGTCCTTGAAGCGGATAGCGAAGTCACAAAGCAGGATGGGCTTGCCCACAAGATGATGAATCTTGTCTAGTTTCTCCTTTGGGAAAGGACCACGGAAAGGGGGTTGAATTGCGATTCCGTCAACATAGGGAAGCATCTCCTTGACGATAACCGGATCAAAAGTGTTGAAGTCGAAGCGGTCGCCGAAGACGAGATTACCAGGGGCGAATTTTCGGTTGGCTTCACCAACAACCTGGAAGTACTCACGGGCAATAAGGCGGAGGAAGGCATGGTCGCGTGCTTGCTTGTCAGTACCTTTCCAAGTTGAGAGAAATTTCTGATAAGCTTTTTGACCTGGTGCTTCGGGAGGCAGGCTGCGGATGAAGTCGACCCAGTTCTTCTTGACCTGGTTTTCAAGTGGCCACGAAGCGAGATCGGTCCAACAATAACCGATCAGGTTGCTTGAAGTGCTTCGATTTCTCAGGGAAGCAGTTCTTACCCCTGTCTCAAGACGGGCCTGAACTTTTGGATCAAACACATCCACATACTTATGGCCGCCGTCTCCACGATAGTAGGAGATCGGGACCAGATGATTCCAGCCTTCCAAATAAGGCATGTCTGATCTCAGTTCAGGGGGACAACCATATCCATATGCGTTGAATCCGAGCTTTTTGCATGCTTTGGAGAAGGCCCTGTAGTCCAGCTTTGCTGATAGGTTTCTGGCGTGGGTTATGCCATGAGCGAAGAAAGGGTTCCCGTGGGAGTCCGCCAGCCAAGCCCGTCCATCGATTTCTTTGATTGTAATATGATTAAATTCTTCCGCTAGAAGTAGGCCTGAAAATAAAACAAGAAAGAAAAAGGATATAACCTTTAAATTCACTTGGCTTTTTTACTTATTGCCTGGTGGGAGCACAGGGTTTGCCCGATAGATATTCCTTGAGTAAAGACCTCATTTTTGTAACGCGAGCCGGGAACTTATCATAGAGGTTGTTGGCTTGGCGCGGGTCTTCCTTCAGGTTGAACAACAAACCTTGATGCCCTTTTCCGTAAGGATCCAACTTAAAATGCTTCAGATATTCAGAGCTCTCTTTCTTGGCGGCTCCTGTGGGAGCATCGATCAATACCCAGTCTCCTTGACGAAGAGCGAACTTTTTCGGGTTGGTGTTCTGCACCGTAGCTACTCGCAAAGGTTTTGAATATTTCCTCCCTTCAAGCACAGGCAGAAGATTGTAACTATCGATCGCCTCTTTTTTCCCAAGGGGGTAATCAATAATCTTGGCGAAGGTTGCAGCTAGATCGACCTGACTTACCACCTCGTCCGAAACTACCCCTTCCTTAACCCTGCCAGGCCATTTTACGATGAAGGGAACACGGTGCCCCCCTTCGTAGATATCCCTTTTTACTCCACGGTATTTACCGGAACTCCATTGTTTGAATGTTTCCAGTCTTTCAAAAGCATGAGTCTCGGGTCCATTGTCGGCGGAGAAGACGACCAAGGTGTTCTCGGCAAAGCCATGTTTTTTCAAGGCGTTCATCACCTTGCCGACCATGGCATCGGTTTCGATGACGAAGTCTCCGTAGTAACCGGCTTTCGATTTCCCGTGATAAGGCTTGTTCGGGACGATCGGATAGTGAGGCGAATTGAAGGCGAGGTAAGCGAAGAAGGGTTGCTCCTTTTTCTGCTTTGCGATCCACTCGACGGTCTTTTTGGTGATGGTGGGCAGGATGTCGTAGGGGTTCCAGCTTTCGGCCATCGGTCCCGCACGGAAGCTGCCGCCCCCTGCAAGGGGCCGGGACTTGATGACGGGTTTGTTTGGAATGGTGACGAAGCGATCCCCCTCGATCCAACAATAGGGAGGGAAGTTGATGGTACCGTCCCCGAAGTAATAATCAAAGCCCTGGTCTAGCGGGCCGTCCGGGAAGCGCTTGGTCCAGTCATAGGACTCGGCCCGAGGATCTCCTTTTTTGGCACCCGGCTTCCGAATGGCATCAAAGTTCCAACCAAGGTGCCATTTCCCAAAGCAGCCCGTGTGGTACCCTTTTTTCTTGAACATCTTGGCGATGGTGAAGTCCTCGGGTTCGAAGACCGTTCCGCCAAAGGCTCCCACTATGCCGTGGAAGCGGCGCCAGTGGTGCTGTCCGGTCAGGAGGGCGAAGCGACTGGGCGTGCAGATGCCTGATGAGCTGTGCCCATCGGTAAATGTCATTCCCTGAGTTGCCAATCGGTCGAGGTGGGGCGTTTGAATCTTTGCTGAAGGATCGCCGTAGGAAATATCCGCGACTCCCATATCATCAGCGTAGAGAATGACCACATTGGGTTGTTTCCCATAAAGGGCTGAGCAGATAATTATAAAGACCGGGAAAAGTACTCTCATTTTATTTTAAGGTGTTTTTACCTAGGCTTCTTTTGGTAATCCAGTTTCCAGTCTTCCCACATCTTTGCGAGCTCGGCGGTTTTTTCCGGTCTTACTTCGGCCAGGTTATTCATCTCCGTCGGATCGGCCTTGAGATCGTAGAGTTCCCATGCCTTACCAGCTCTAACCACTTTCAGATCACCCTGCCTGACGGCATTAGCCCGACTGAAGTGCCAGTAGATTTCTTTATGTGGTTCACGTTCTTTTCCCTTGAAGATGGGAAGTAGAGACTTGCCGAGCGGGGGCTTAGTCTTGTTGCCCAGAATCTTCTTGGGATACTTCGCTCCGGTGATATCCCGAAAAGTTGCGGAGACATCAATGATATGTCCGACCTGGTTGGTCATACCCGGTTTGATGACACCCGGCCAATGAGCGATGAACGGCGTACGGATGCCTCCTTCGTAATCGGTCGATTTGAATTTGCGATAGGGAGTATTGCTGGCGTTGGCCCAGCCAACGGAAACGGTACGATAGCTCTCCACGGGACCGGGTGGAATATCGGGAGTGGTGTTGGGTTGTTCCGGGCAGGCACCGTTGTCAGTCAGGAACATGATGAGGGTATTGTCCCACTCGCCCAGTTCCTTGACCTTGGCGAAGAGACAGCCGAGGTTCTGATCGACCCGGTCGATCATGGCGGCATAGACCGACATCTTGAGATCTTCATCATCCTTTTGCTCTTCGGATAAGTCATCCCATGCCTTGGAAGCCCTTGGTGTGAGCTTGTGATTCGGGCCGATGATTCCCATTTTATTCATCCGCTTAAAGCGTTGCTCCCGGATTTTATCCCATCCAATTTTATATTTCCCCCGGTATTTGGCGATGTCCTTGGGCCAGGCATGAAGAGGGTAGTGGGGGGCGGTGTAGGGAAGGTAAAGGACGAAGGGTTTGTCTTCGTCCTTGTATTCATCAAGACGGCCCATTGCGTAATCCGTGAAGACATCCGTATGATAAAACTTTTTGTCAGGGCTTGTATAACCCATAATTACTTTGTCCTCGATGGCCCAACGTCTTAGGGATGATCGTTTTCTTCCCGGGAGTCCCTCGCCCGGACGAGCTTGAACGCCTGGGTTAAAGAAGTTACTGCACCCATCGGCCAGTCCGTAGTAGCGGTCAAAGCCACGGGTGGTTGGGAGAGGCACCTGATGCCACTTGCCTGAGATCAGCGTTCGATACCCGATGGGTCGGAGGACTTCCGCAAAAGTGGCACCATGCTCCATATGATTGTCCCCAATCGAGTACGCGTAGTTACCGGTAAGAAGTTCAGCTCTTGTGGTATGGCACTTGGCCGTGTTGTAAAACTGAGTGAACCTCAGGCCATTTTTTGCCAGCTTATCAATGTTTGGGGTTTTGACTTCTCCACCATAACAACCAAGGTCAGAGTAGCCCATGTCATCCACCATAATGAGGATAAAGTTGGGACGGGTGCGGTCAGGCTTGGACCAGGTTGTAGATGCTGCAAAGAAAAGAGATATTAAAAATGAAAGTAACTTCATTGAATTTAAAGGTGAGAATTATCGATTGGATTTATTCTTCAGTCCCATAGCCTTACCCTCAGCACTTGCGGTGGAAAGCCGGGTTTTGGCCATCTCAGCGAGGATTCTTTCAAATTCTTTTTTGATCGTATTTTCTGCTTTGGTCAGCTTTTGGTCATTCAATTCCTTACCATCGAACTGACCTTTATACCGGGTGAGCCTCGAATTGCTGCCATCCTGCTTGGCCAAAACGGAATACTTTTTATTACGGACCATGACCTGATCCCGGTACCAGATGTAGATCCAATCTTTTTTTCGGACATTCTTCTTGTTGGTAAGGACGGGAACTATACTTGCCCCATCTGAAGGATGATGCTTAGGCAGACTGGCACCGGAGATCTCGCAAAGGGTTGGCATCATATCAGTGAATTCAACAAGTTCGTCAGTTATCCTTCCTGGTTTTTTAATACCTGCTGGCCAGTTGACAATTAAGGGAACGCGGGTACCGGTGTCTGTCATGGATCCTTTCCCTCCGACTACTTCGGTTCCGTTCCATGGCGTCACGATGGGTTTGTCGGTTCCGTTGTCGCCCGTAAAGATCAGGACGGTGTTGTCACGAACCCCTGACTTCTCAAGCTGTTTTACGATCTGTCCGACCATTTTGTCCGCATAGGCTACCATATCACGGAAGTGCCGTTGTGGATCATCTTTATCACCTTTGTAGGTTGTTGAACCCAATCTTTTGGGATCCCAGTCACTGGAGTCAGGGGTTGGGTCGAAAGGGCAGTGGGTAAGAATCATCGGGAAGTAAACAAGGAAAGGCTTCTTTTTGTTCTCCTCGATAAAGTCACAGATGAAGTCTGTGCATACCTTGGGACCATACTCTCCATTGGTATAGTCTTTTTCCTTTCCATTGAGCTCAAGCATTGGATTGACGAACCGGCGATCGATTCGTTTCCCGTTTTCATTGGAGCGACCCGAGCGGGTGTGTTGCCAAAGACAGGACTTTTCAAATCCGAAATACTGGGGTGAGTCGGGTTGATTGCCCAGTTGCCATTTACCAGCGATGCAGGTGGCATATCCCGCTGCTTTGAGTTGATGAGCAAAGGTAGTCTGACCACGATCTAGCATGCCAAACTTTACATAGTTTCTTACATTGTACTGCCCTGTCATGATCTTCGTTCGGGAGGGTGTACAGATTGGATTGGAAAAGCAGTTAGTAAAGCGCACACCTTCTGCGGCAAGTTTGTCGAGGTTGGGTGATTTACAGGATTCGCTCCCATTGGAGGATAAAGCTTCATAGCCCATATCATCTGCCATGATTAGAACAATATTAGGCTGGTTTTCCTTGGCGAAAACCGTGGCGTTGGCTGAGAAAAAGGCAAGCAGGGTCAATTTTAATATGCTTTTCATAAGATAGCCCTTATGTTCAAAAACAAACTATTGGAAAGCAAAGCGAATTTTGCTTTGCCGTTTTATTTTCCCAGGGGAGTTAATCTACCTTTGATACCCTAAATTAATATCAGACGGATCAAATCTTGCACAACGAATGACTTGACCAATTATTGTTACAAGGAAATACAAAAATCGAAGGCACTACCTACATTTACTATTGAAACTCACCCTGAATTAAAGAAGCCCAAGCCCTAATTCTTTCTTCAGAAAGATTGTCCTGGTTGTCGTAATCAAGAGCTAATCCCAAAAATTCCTCCCCTTCAAGGGCGACTGATTCGTCAAATTCATAACCTTCAATACTCCAGCGTCCAATTAGTTTTCCCCCATTTTCCATGAAGGGGCGGGCCAGCAGTCCTACGGCATCAAGATAATTATAATTGTATCCCATTTGGTCTCCTACACCGAAAAATGCACCTGTAATATTATCAAATCTAAGTTTTTGGTAATCTTTATAAAGTAAATCCCAGTCATCCTGTAATTCACCCACATTCCAGGTTGGGCAACCGATGATAACATTCTTGTACTCTAAAATAGGTTCCAGTCCACTGTCTCGAATATTGACCGAGTCAATATCATGTCCAAAGTTTTGAATTTCTTCTTTAATTCCTTCGCTTGCCAGAGAGGTCATATCAGTTGAACTTCCCCAAAACATTCCAATTTTTGCCATTTTTTTCTTAAGGTTGAATTTTTTAATTTAAACTTCTTATTGAGATTGAGACTCAATCTCATTAGATTGAAGGCATTTCTTTTACTATTTCAAACTTTTTCTTAGATAACCTTAAATTTTTTTAAGCAGTGATTCCGAAGGTTACTTATAGTGACCCTGTGGCCCTTACTCTCTGGGCTTAGATATTTGATCTAATACCCAGTCTCGAGCAATCTGTCGGGTCGGGCTTTCTCGATGAGCCCAGAGATCAGTGTGACGGTGGATGACTGGACCTTCAGGAATATCGAAGATTTCGCTCACGGGGATGGGAAGAAAGGTGAAGGTGCCGAGCCTGGGATGATCCTTCAAATAATCATTTTTGTTTCCGCATACAAGAACCGGGCGTCCCTGCAATCGAGCCAGGCGTTTGAGTGCCGAGTTCCTGTCACTTTCAGGGTAGCCCCATTTATCTTGACCATCGAAATGATCATGGGCGATCAATCCCTTCCAGAAGGAAGCGATTTCATCATCCGCCAATCCAATATAACTGCAGGCAATCGCACCGCGGGAAAAGCCACATATAAAAAGATTCTCCATATCACCTCCAAATTCCTTGCAGATGCGGGGTAAGTTTACCTTACAGTAATCGATGGTGGCTTGACGATCGCCCCACCAAGTCACGGCGTTTTCTTTTTTACCCTTCTGAATGTACGGCATAGATACCCAGATGAAACCCTTCCCTCCGCTCAAGCCGTAACCCAAGTTGGCTCCTTTCACTTCTCCGGTTGATCCACAAGCGGGAAACTTGTTGCCAGTATATTCGACCAAAACGGGGTAGCGTTTTACTTTTTGCCAGTCGGTCGGGAGGTATAGGGTGTGATAGACCTTAGTCCCCTTGTACTCGGGTGCGACTTGGTGCACCCGTTTGCCCGGTGCCGGGTCTCCCGCAGTCATAGCAGGTGTTATCAAGTCGCTGCTTAACGAAGTCTTCGAATCATTCGATAAGCAGAAAGGTGAAAACCACAGAAATGTTGTAATAATAAACTCAACTTTCATCTGGCTGATCTGGCCTTTATTCAGTTATTTTTGCCGCCCAGCGAATGGCCTCAATTATATGTTGCCTGCCAAAAGTGGTTTCCAATGATCGCACATCGTGCCCTAATTCAGTGTAGAAGAACCTACCATTAAGGGTATTGGTCCACGCGATGGGGTGATCTTTGCCCATTGCCTTGCCGCCTCGGTCCTGAAAGAATTCCCTGACGGGTTCGTAAGTAGATTCGTCCACTCGGAGAAGTACTTGGAACCCTGGTTTACCGGTCACGCTTTCCGTATGATTCGTCCAGTCGGCGGTGTACATAAAACTCATACCATGTCCTTTGACGGTAGGGTGATTTTTGGCTAATGGGTCGACGATCACTCTGGCTTTCAAATATTCTGAATCACTGTCGAAATCACATCCACCCAGTTTACTAAGCCAAGCCCATTCAGTTTGTCGAACCAATGCAGCATGCAGGGCAACAATTCCACCTCCGTTATTGTACCATTCCTCGATAATTTTTCTCTGTTTTTGATCCAGGATTTTGGCGAGCTGATTGGAATTGTTTAGAATGAGTACCTGATATCGGGATAAAATAGTTGATATATCTTTGGCACTCTCCGTTACATCAACCTGCATCTTTAGTTCATCAGATAAACGCGAGAGCCAACCGTTGATCGCAGCAGTTTCGGGATGTCTATACCACCCGGTTCCTCCAAAAACCAGTACTTTTCCAATACTTGTAGGACTACGGTCATGTATTTTATGGTCATGAGCCAGTAATGTAGTTTCCGAGAATATTACCCCAGTAATAAGCAAAAAGTTTAGGAAAATTCTTTTCATAATTAGCATGTAAGACTCGAATGAGTCTTTAAATAAAATGTTAAGATTTCGCTAAAGCAACCACTACTTCCTGTTTCGACTTAACCACACCACCGGGCTGTTCAAGGGTAATCACAAAAGCAACGGGTTTATTAATGGCCAAGGCATTACGGATTGGAATGATTTGATTACCATCTTTTTCGGTGATGTCAAACACCCCACCATCCACGGGTAGTTCATCGCGTTCAGGATCCACAATCCATAGTTGGTATTGGTTTTGGGTCGGATCATTCACCGCAAGATTCTTCAGGGACATATACCCCTCCTGCTTTTCATCATTCCAAATCACTTCTCCGCTGAGACCAATGTATGGATCGCTTGCTGACGCAAATTCAAGTCTTTGGGTATCCGATTCGTCCTGAATAAGAGATTCAAATTTTTGTAGCAGAGGAAGTTTCTCGGTTAATTTTGCAATCTGGGTATTCAAAGCATCAATTTTTCCTGACTCACTTGCTAATTCACCACTCAATTTTTCATTAAGTTCGGCCAACTTTTGTTTGGCGGATTGCAAATCAGTAATGGTCTTTTCTTTATCTGAAAGTTCTGCCTTCGCCTGTGCCAATTCAGCTGAAATATCCTGTGTATCATCACCAGTGGGCAGATTGAAGAAAACAACGAGGCATGCCGCAGTTGCCCAGCCGAGCCAGGGAAT
>Ga0163109_10004939_pt1 | contig 10091 bp, 10 predicted proteins | sample CRUFie1St13metaG_FD_108704 | JGI IMG/M metagenome (GOLD analysis project Ga0163109, IMG submission 108704) | Marine microbial communities from the Costa Rica Dome - CRUD Field 142mm St13 metaG | ecosystem: Environmental > Aquatic > Marine > Oceanic > Photic zone | place: Costa Rica: the Eastern... | reverse complement strand
TGCATGTGTCCCAGTACCAAATGCCAACCCGGGATCAAGCAAAACGGGCACGAGCGCCTCTTCAGGCGGGGGCGTCCAGCTGGGGCAAATCCAGAGCCGAGGTCCCATCTGAATCGACACAAAATCCTCCATCCAAACCCGCTCCCAATCCCGGTCTTCGAGTGTTGAGATGTCGTTTCTGGAGTTACCCGCCAGTAGCGAGCTAGGCATCGCCTGTTTAATGGACGAGAGATTGATCGACCCTGCAAACAGGGCTGTCACCTTCACGTTTTGCCAGAGCGGCGTCTCGCCCGGACCGGGTTCGAGTAGCGGTTCATCAGCATTGTCCTCGAGGGACACTGCCAACGCGCCTTGCTCAAACAGCCATTCTTCGAGCGGTTCGACTAGGTGCGAGTAGGTCTCAACGACCCACTCTAGCCAGTCGCCGGAACTCAATGCTCGTGTTCCAGCTTGCTCTCGAGATAGTGAATACTGACACCGCCAGCAACGAAGGACGAGTCGACAACCAACTCGCGGTGGAGTGCGGCGTTCGTCCGAATGCCCTCGACAATAAATTCATCGAGTGCCTGACGCATTTTCTTTAACGCAATGTTGCGTGAATCGCCGTGGGTTATGAGCTTGCCAATCAAACTGTCATAGTGTGGTGGCACGGCGTAACCGCTGTAGATGTGAGAGTCAACACGAACACCATGGCCGCCCGGCGCATGGAAAGTTTTGATTGTGCCGGGCGATGGCATGAAGGTTCGCGGATCTTCGGCGTTTATCCGACACTCAATCGCATGCCCATTAAATTTGATATCGCTCTGCTTGATCGACAATGACTGACCACCTGCGATCAACAACTGCTCCTTCACGATATCAATACCGGTGATCATTTCGGTCACTGGGTGCTCAACCTGTACGCGCGTATTCATCTCAATAAAGAAGAAGCGACCGTCCTCGTAGAGGAACTCAAAGGTCCCTGCGCCGGTATAGCCCATATCGATACAGGCCTGAACGCATGCCGCGCCTACCTCTTCGCGAACGTCATCTGGAATACCTGGCGCGGGTGCTTCCTCGATAATTTTTTGGTGGCGACGCTGTAATGAACAATCTCGATCGCCTAAATGCACCGCATTACCCTGCCCGTCTGCCAATACCTGAATTTCTACGTGACGCGGCCGCTGCAAAAACTTTTCCATGTAGACCACAGGTGAACCAAACGCCGCCGCGGCTTCAGATTGGGTGACTTCGATCGATGACAGCAGCACCTCTTCGTTGTGCACCACGCGCATACCTCGGCCACCACCGCCAGCCGCTGCTTTTACGATCACCGGGTAACCGATGTCGCGCGCGATTCGCAAAATCTCATCGGCATCATTAGGAAGGGCTCCGTCCGACCCAGGTACCGTAGGCACACCGGACTTACGCATCTGATGCTTGGCCGACACCTTGTCACCCATCAGACGAATGGTCTCTGACCGCGGACCGATAAATTTGAATCCGCTACGCTCCACTTGCTCAGCAAAATCAGCATTTTCGGATAAGAAGCCATAGCCCGGGTGAATACCATCAGCGCCGGTAACCTCTGCGGCGCTGAGAATCGCGTGCGCTTGCAAGTAGCTTTGTGTCGAGGGAGCGGGTCCAATGCAGACCGCCTCATCGGCGAGTCGCACGTGCTTCAAACTGCTGTCAGCAGTTGAGTGCACAGCAACCGTGGGAATATCCAACTCACGACAGGCTCGCAAGATTCGCAACGCGATCTCACCGCGGTTCGCAATCAGTACCTTTTCCAACATGGCGTTAATCCTTAAACGAGGTGCGAGCGTTTATTCAACGGTGATTAGAGGCTGATCGAATTCCACGGGTTCACCGTTTTCGGCATGGATAGCGGTGACGGTGCCCGCACGATCCGCTTCGATCTGATTCATCATCTTCATGGCTTCCACAATGCACAGAACGTCACCAGCTCGAACACTTTGCCCAACCTCAACAAACGCTGCTGCATCGGGGCTTGGCGATCGATAAAACGTACCAACCATAGGCGATTTGACTGCATTGGCTGCGCTCGGAGCCGCCGTCTCAGGAGCCACAGGCGCCGGTGCTGGCGCGGCAGCTGCCGGCGCTACAGGCGCGGGCATAGCAGGTGCCGCCATTGCGATCGGGGCAGCCGTATTTCGGCTTATTCTGACCGACTCCTCGCCTTCCTTGATCTCAATTTCGTCAACGCTGGATGCTTCCAGAAGCTCGATTAATTTTTTTACTTTACGAATATCCATAGGGTCACCTCTACAATCTTTTGTTATTACTCATTTCAGTGAGTTCGGTTCAATAAAAACTGCAGTGCATAGTCATAACCCGCACTTCCAAAACCAGAGATGACGCCAATGGCCAAATCTGAAAAGAAGCTGTGGTGTCTGAAGGGCTCACGCGCATAGACGTTGGACAAGTGAACCTCAACGAACGGGATGGCCACGCCTGCAATAGCATCACGCAGTGAGACGCTGGTATGAGTGAGACCAGCGGGGTTGATGATGATGGCCTGCGTCTGCTCGGTACGCGCCGCATGTACCTTTTCAATCAGCTCAGCTTCCGAATTGCTCTGAAAGCTGTCGAGCGATCGCCCTGACGCCGCGGCCGCCTCTGCCAGGCGAGCATTAATCGAGGCTAAGTCCTCAGTGCCGTAGACATCAGGCTCGCGAGTACCCAAAAGGTTCAGGTTGGGGCCGTGTAACACCAAAATGTCAGTCATGCGCAGACCCTTCAAAAATAAAAGACAGACGGCGAAGTCTCCACGAGCACCCATGCTCTGTCTACTGTTTTCGAAAAAAGCCGACTAATCTGTGCTGTTTTACCGAAGATAGCTACTTTTACACGTGATTCACGAAACATGGAGTGGTGAATATAAAAGGCAACACAAAACGACCCCCAGCGGACTTCAACAGTGCGCAGGGCTTCTTTAAACTAGGGGTTTATTTCAAACAGTGTCCAACGCATGCAGCTCGGCCCGCTCTCAACTGAGACTCCCGTATTCCTGGCACCCATGGCAGGGGTGACCGACTTACCTATGCGTCAGCTCGCTGTGAAGCACGGTACCGACGCCGCTGTAGGCGAGATGATGGCCTCCGACTTATCGCTCAGTGAGTCTCGTAAAAGCACACTGCGCGCGCAGCACAGCGCCGAGGCTGGGCTTCGAACGATTCAGCTCGTCGGGAATGATCCCAGCATTCTGGCCGCAGCGGCACGCTATAACGTTGAGCGCGGAGCCGAGGTCATCGATATCAACATGGGCTGTCCCGCCAAAAAAGTTTGCAAGAAAGCGGCAGGATCTGCGTTGCTGGCAGACCCCCAGCTAGTGGAGACCTTACTAACCGCGGTCACTGAGGCTATTTCGGTTCCAGTGACTCTGAAAATTCGAACAGGCGTCGCACCCGATCAACGAAACGGTGTCGAAATTGCGCGCATTGCTGAGGCCTGCGGCATTGCGATGCTAACCGTGCACGGACGCACGCGCGCCGATAAATTTAATGGATCAGCGGAGTACGAAACACTTCGTCAAATTGTCGCGGCAGTGAATATCCCAGTCATTGCTAACGGAGACATCACCTCCGCCGACAAGGCAAAACGGGTCCTGACCTACACCGGCGCTGAAGGCATCATGATTGGCAGGGCTGCGCAGGGCCGACTATGGCTTCCCGGTACAATAGCGAGAGCCTTACGCCATAATTACGAGAGGGTACCTTCACGGAATGAGCGTTTTGCCATCATGCGCGAGCATATCCAGCAGGTGCAGATATTTCATGGGCCTGTCATGGGCCATAAAATTGCGCGCAAACACGCGGGCTGGTTTTTCGAGGCCGAACTAGGCGAGGCTTGCCTCCCTGTAAAGCGAGCCTTTAACGCACTCGAAAATGCCGATGCGCAGGAAAACTTTTTAGATGCACAGCGAGGTGCCATCATCAATTTAATGAGCCGGTTTCACGAGACATCCATAGGGAGATTGGCAGCGTGACAACGAACACAAAAGGCGCGCTAAAGACCGCCGCCGAAGACGCAATCAGGCAGTTTATTGAAACATTGGACGGTGAAGAGACTAGCGAATTCTATGATCTGGTCCTAGCGGAAGTCGAAGAGCCCCTTTTACGCGTAGTCATGGAATACACTGCTAATAACCAAAGTCGCGCGGCAACCATGCTTGGACTTAATCGAGGCACGCTGAGAAAAAAACTTCGCCAATACAATCTTTTATGACCTAGCTTTTTGAATGGCTACCTTCGACAACCGACAGCTATCAGACCCCAGAGGTAATCACATGACCGAGGCGAGAGTCGCCCCTATCAACAGCGCCTTGATCAGCGTTTCCGACAAAACAGGTATCGTACCCTTTGCCCAGGCCCTCGCGGCGCAAGGCGTAAAGATTCTCTCAACAGGAGGCACATGCCGCCTTTTACTGTCCGAAGGCGTACCCGTGACCGAGGTTTCTGATCACACGGGCTTTCCTGAAATGATGGACGGTCGCGTCAAAACGCTGCATCCCAAAATTCATGGCGGTATCTTGGGGCGTAGAGGAATAGATCAAGCCGTGATGTCCGAGAACGCGATCGATGGCATCGATCTGGTTGTGGTCAACCTCTACCCGTTCGAATCCACCGTCGCCAATCCTGACTGCTCGCTAGAAGACGCCATCGAGAATATTGATATCGGCGGTCCAACCATGGTTCGCGCCGCGGCAAAAAATCATCACGATGTCACCATCGTTGTCGACAACAATGACTTTGATCGTGTGCTTTCAGAAATTGCCTCGAGCGGCGGTACATCCGATGAACTTCGGTTCGATCTTGCCGTAAAAGCTTTTGAAAATACCGCAGGCTACGATGGAGCGATTGCAAATTATCTGGGTCGCCGAGTCGGTACTGACGAGCCAGACGCATTCCCACGCACGGCCAATTTCCAGTTCAACCGCAGCTCTGTCATGCGGTACGGCGAAAATCCACATCAGAACGCGGCTTTCTACATCGATCGGAATGTCACCGAAGTCGGTGTTGGAACCGCGACGTTGCATCAAGGGAAGCCGCTAAGTTACAACAACGTCGCTGACGCCGATGCGGCCATCGAGTGTGTTAAATCATTTGATGAACCCGCTTGTGTAATTGTTAAGCACGCGAACCCTTGCGGCGTTGCTGTCGCTCCGACCCTTATGGAAGCCTATCGAAAGGCCTTCGAAACCGATACCGAGTCTGCGTTCGGCGGCATTATCGCGTTTAACAGAGAGCTGGATGAGGAAACATTAACCAAAGTCATTGGCTCGCAGTTCGTTGAGGTCATTATCGCGCCAGCCACCTCGGAAAATGCGTTGAATGCAGCCGCCAATAAGCCCAACGTCCGCGTCATGTCCACGGGGTACTGGGGCAAGAGAACGTCAACCTGGGACCTAAAAAAAGTAAACGGCGGATTGCTCATTCAAGATCGCGATGACCATATCCTCTCTGCTGATGATCTCAGTGTTGTCTCGGAGCGTGCACCCACCGAGCAGGAGCTGAAGGACCTTTTGTTCGCTTGGCGGGTCGCTAAATTTGTAAAATCGAATGCCATCATCTACGCCTCGAATGAGCGCACGATTGGTGTTGGTGCAGGTCAAATGTCGCGAGTAAATTCAGCGCGTATCGCGGCCATCAAGGCTGAGTATGCAGGACTTGAAGTTGCCGGCGCCGTCATGGCCTCGGACGCGTTTTTTCCCTTCCGCGATGGCATTGATAATGCCGCTGAACGGGGCATCCGCGCTGTCATTCAACCGGGCGGATCGATTCGAGATGACGAGGTGATTGAAGCGGCAAATGAAGCCGGTATTGCCATGGTGTTTACTGGCGTCCGGCACTTTAGGCACTGATATGAATGTATTGATGATAGGCAGCGGCGGCCGGGAACACGCGCTCGCATGGAAGCTGGCACAGTCGACATCAGTGGACACTGTCTTTGTGGCACCCGGTAATGCGGGGACAGCCAACGAGCCGAACTGTCAAAACGCTGATATCAGCCCCTCTGACTTCGACGCGCTCGCTCAGTTTGCGCGCAGCAACCATTGCGGACTAACCGTGGTTGGTCCAGAAGCGCCGCTTGTCGATGGCATTGTTGATCACTTTTCGTCAGAAGGATTGGCTTGTTTTGGTCCGACCGCTGCCGCAGCCCAACTTGAAGGCTCAAAAGCGTTTACTAAAGATTTCCTAGCGCGTCATCACATACCAACAGGTACCTACGAGACGTTTACCGATGCCGAAACCGCCTGCGCCTACATCCGCTCTAAAGGCGCTCCCATTGTGGTGAAGGCTGATGGCCTCGCTGCAGGCAAAGGCGTGATCGTCGCGTTCAGTGTTGATCAGGCAGAGGAAGCGGCTTGCGATATGCTTTCGGGGAACGCGTTTGGTGATGCAGGGGCAAGAGTCGTTATCGAAGAATTTTTGGATGGCGAGGAAGCAAGCTTTATTGTCATGGTCGACGGCACTGATGTGCTTACGATGGCAACGTCGCAGGATCACAAACGGGTCGGTGAGGGCGATTCGGGCCCTAATACAGGAGGGATGGGGGCTTATTCCCCAGCACCCGTAGTAACCCCAGAGATCCATAAGCGTGTCATGACGGAGATCATTTACCCCACGGTCCAAGGCATGCTCGATGACGGCAATCGTTACCGCGGATTTTTGTATGCGGGCCTGATGATCGACAGCAGCGGCGCACCCAAAGTGATTGAATTCAATTGTCGCTTTGGTGACCCCGAAACACAGCCGATTATGATGCGCCTGGAGTCAGATCTCACTGAGCACTGCCTGGCCGCATGCGAAGGCCGACTCGCAAATGAGACAGCGATTTGGAGTGATGACGCGACCATCGGTGTCGTTCTAGCCTCAGAGCACTACCCAAGCTCCAGCCCCACGGGGCTTCCCATTGCGGGTTTAAATACATCGCGCCCCTCAAGCAAAGTATTTCATGCCGGCACTCGTCAAGAAGGCGACGAGACGGTAACGGCCGGTGGTCGCGTGCTTTGCGTGACGGCGAAGGCTGAGACACTCGCTACTGCCGCACAGCGTGCTTACGAAGCGGCCTCTGATATCAGTTGGTATGGCATGAAATATCGGTCTGATATTGGATGGCGCGCACTACAGCGTTAACCTGGGGTCCTTGATTTTGTGATTATGACCATGCATCGACGACTCAGCAGCCTTGACCGACTCATATCCACACTTGACACCGCCATGCGGGAGTTGAGCCGCGGTACAAATGCGATGGCGGGTGAACGACCGTCACCTGCAGCCGAGCATACAGAGGCCGAGCTAACCGAGGCCGAGCGCAAACATGCCGGTGGTTTAATGCGCATTAACCATACCGGTGAGGTCTGCGCCCAGGCGCTCTACCGTGGTCAGGCGCTTGTTGCCAAGACGGAGGAAACGCGCACCGCGCTCCTTGAGGCCGCGAAAGAAGAAAAAGACCACCTCGATTGGTGCGAAGAACGAATCGACGAGTTAGGCGCTCACACCAGCCGGCTTAATCCGATCTTTTTCGCAAGCTCCTACGCGTTAGGCGCACTCACCGGTGCGATCGGCGACAAGGTGAGCCTCGGCTTTGTTCATGCGACAGAGGAAGGCGTAGCAATGCACTTGAAGGAGCACCTGCAGAAGCTCCCCGCGGATGACCGCAAGTCGCAACTGGTACTGCAGCAAATGCTTGCTGAGGAAGAGCGTCACGGCGCGCACGCCTTGGAGCAAGGTGGCCAGGAATTTCCAAACCCTGTGAAACGCATGATGCGTACCGCCAGCCAGGTAATGACCAAAACCACTTATTGGCTATAGCGATAGGTTCAGGGTCTCGCGCACCTGCCTCTCGCTCGCAAGCCTGCCATTTGCTCGCGCCGATGTCCCTATCGAGCGTGCGTCTCGTGAGAGTGAGTCACCTCGACACCACCCGTCGCCAACATGATAGAAGCAGAACAGTATTTTTCCGCTGACAGTTGTACTGCACGTGCTACCTGGTTGTCCTTTAGACCTTCGCCCTCGACAATAAAGTGCAAATTAATAGCGGTGAACACCGCGGGCACACCATCCGATCGTTCTGCCTGAAGTTCAACTCGACAGTTTGAAATCGATTGCCGAGACTTTTTGAGCATAGTAACGACGTCGAAAAGTGCGCAACCGCCCGTTCCGAGAAGCAGCATCTCCATAGGACGCAACCCATGATTTTTGCCGCCAAGCTCCGGCGGGCCGTCCATAACAACACTATGTCCCGAGCCTGACTCGGCGAGTATCATGACGCCATCTACCCATTTCACTGTCCCGTGCATACCAATCTTCTCGATTAAACCAATGGAAACGCTCAGTTCGGCACTGTGTAGTTCCGCGCCCCGCGGCTCGCTATGCTACTGTAAGTGTGCGATAAATCACATAACGGCGGTCTCGATGAACTACCTAGTGAGTAAGCGTATTCCGAATGCTAAGTTGTTCCTCGAGCATTGCGAGCGCCTCTAGATGAAATTGAGGGTGGTCGTATTCCTGCGGGGAAATCCCAGTAAGGACCTTTGCCTCAGTCTTGATGGTTCGGTATCTGTGATCGCTAACGATATCGAAGACCCAGAGTAAGAAATGGTGGCGAGCTATCTCAATCCGCGTGAATTCTTTGGAGAGATGGGGCTATTTGGCGAGGAGCACCCTACGGCTAACCTCGTCACACGCTCGTGAGAGTTTGATCGCCTCAGTTGTCAAGACCTCCACACCATTCGGCAGCAGTTCCCAGATGTGCTTTATGCGTTGACAACCCAAATTGATCAACGCCTAAAAAACACGACGCGCAAGCTTACAGATCTCCCGTTTATGGGCGTATTCACCGGTCACTCGTCCAACTCACCACATTACCATAGGCCATGACCTATCCTGATGGGATGCAAATTCGGGTGATACGACGGGAGCTGGGAAAACTGGCGGGCTGTTCTCGCGAGATGGCGGGGAGAGTACTAAAAATGTTCGAGGGCGACGGCTACATCACCGTGGCGGGAAAAACGATCTTCGTTCTGCGAGAGCCCGCCAAGAGTGAGGCTAGAAAAATCAACCAGTAGCGTCACTCACCATGGCGAATAGTGCGTCTCCGGGCGACGGCTGACGCATAAACGACTCTCCAATCAGAAAGGTTGAAACACCGTGATCTAGCATCAGCTTCATATCGGCCGCTGTGTGTAACCCACTTTCGGTTACGACGGTAACGCCTGCAGGGACGTCTGATAACAAATCGAGCGTGGTCTTAAGACTGGTATCGAACGTGTGTAAATCGCGGTTGTTGATGCCGACCAGATCAAGTTCAAGCGCCAACGCCCTCTCGAGCTCCACACGATCGTGGATCTCCACCAACACATCCAGTTGTGCCTGGCGCGCCTCGGCGTGGAGATCCGCCAACTGTGCGTCGTCCAAGCAAGCTACGATCAGCAAAAGAGCATCGGCGCCTAGCGCTCGGGACTCCCAAATCTGATAGGGGTCCAAAGTGAAATCTTTACGGATTGCGGGCAGCTGACACGCCGCTCTCGCTGTCTTCAAATAGTCATCAGCACCTTGGAAAAAATCGATATCAGTGAGTACTGACAAACACGCTGCGCCGCCATTTTCATAACTTTTAGCGATCTCAGCTGGGTCAAAATCCTCACGGATCACGCCTTTGCTTGGACTCGCTTTCTTGACCTCAGCAATAATGGCTGGACGACCTGCGTTCGCTCGAGCCCGGAGTGCTTCAATAAACCCACGTGGCGCCGGCTGAGCAAGCGCTTGCTCTCTCAACGAGTCGAGTGTGCGGAGGGTCTTCCTCTCCTGAATTTCCTCGCGCTTGCGGTCACAAATGCGGCGAAGAACCGTTGGCGTATCGCTCAACATTAGGCGCCTCTAACTGCTTGCGTGCGCTCAGCAAACGCGTAGAGGGTTTGCAGAGCCTTACCCGACTGCACGGCATCCATCGCCAACTCAATACCGGCCTCGAGAGAGCCCGCTTGCCCACCAACGTAGAGGCCCGCACCAGCGTTCATGGCAATGATCGAACGGGCTTTCGCCGATCGATCGGACGTATCGCCACCTAATGCTGCGCGAATC
>Ga0163109_10004938_pt1 | contig 10092 bp, 10 predicted proteins | sample CRUFie1St13metaG_FD_108704 | JGI IMG/M metagenome (GOLD analysis project Ga0163109, IMG submission 108704) | Marine microbial communities from the Costa Rica Dome - CRUD Field 142mm St13 metaG | ecosystem: Environmental > Aquatic > Marine > Oceanic > Photic zone | place: Costa Rica: the Eastern... | reverse complement strand
GCGCCATCGTAGTTGATCACTGATGTGGCACTGCCCTTTATGCCCATTTTGTGTTCCAACGAACCACTCGACCAGCCATTGCGCTCGCCAACACTGCCATCATCGTTCGGCAGGTACTTCGGCACAATAAATAGAGATATTCCCTTACTGCCGAGTGGCGCGTCGGGCAATCTGGCAAGGGTCAAATGCACGATATTTTCTGCCATATCGTGCTCACCGCTGGTTATAAAAATTTTCTGCCCGGTAATGGCATAGCTGCCATCGCTTTGCGCCTCGGCCTTGGTGCGCATGATCCCAAGGTCGGTGCCTGCATGAGACTCAGTCAACGCCATAGCGCCGGTCCACTCACCAGAATACAGCTTCGGTAGATATACGCTCTTTTGCTCGGGTGAGCCGTGGGCATCTATACATAGGCATGCCCCCACAGTCAGCGTGCCGTACAAATAGAGGCTGCTGTTCGCCGACCAAAACATCTCCTCTACCAGGCAACCAAGGCTTTTCGGCATACCCTGGCCACCAAACTGAGGATTGCCAGATAGACCCAGCCAGCCACCCTGGGCGAGCTCAGCAAACGCCGCGGCAAAACCAGTAGGAGTAGTGACTTCACCGTCCTGCCACTGACAGCCCTCTGCATCGCCGGACTGATTTAATGGCGCCATTACCTCAGCAGCAACACGCCCACCCTCGGCAAAAATTGCCTTGACCACGTCCGGTGACAAATCGGCAAAGGCTTCGATTTTGCTCCAGGCGCTTTGTACGTCAAAAACATCATCCAGCAAGAACTCGATGTCCTGCTGCTGTACTTGGTATTCCACTGCTTTTCCTTGCTCGCCTGAACCCCGAATTGTGGTCGCAGAAATTATTTCTCCCAGTGGCAAATTCTAACCATAGCGCGCAGCTTGTTCTAACCTTTAGTACACCAGTTAGGGCATGTCTAATTGTGGTGGATGTTTCGACTGTACAAATGGGTAAGGCGTACCTAATTTTCAGTCATGGCCCCATAGCGTGGAGCTCGCGCTCATTTACCCTAGCAGCGCCTAACCAGCTTAGAATCTGAGTCAACACAGCTCCCATGCGTATAAGTGATATTAAGCGCGCTGCTCGTTTCGCGACTGACTGTGTTGTTGGCGACATCTGCGTGCTGTGCCAACTACCACTAAGCCCCTATCGATGGCACGACCCATTGGCTCTTAACAGTCATATGTGTCCCTATTGCAGAACTGCCGTGGCGCTGAATTCTAATTCCTGCCAGCACTGTGCGCGGCCATTGCCTGACGGCCAGCGCATCTGCGGACGCTGCATTACAGCACCACTTGTGGATATGGCCTTGGCGCCGGTACTGCACCAACACTGCGGTGCCTATCTAGTTCATCAACTAAAATTCCATCGCGGCGAGCGCGAGGCTTCGGCATTAGCGAGCTTTTTGCTCGCTGCAGTTCACCAGCGCTACCCCAATACAAAGGCCCTGCCAGATCTGCTTATTCCGGTGCCCATCGCACCTTGGACCCAATTGCGGCGCGGCTACAACCCATCTGACTGGTTAGCGCGCCCCTTACAGCAACAGCTTAGGGTTCCTGTAGCCAACGATTTATTGACGCGCAAAAGCGGACCATCCCAACGCTCGCTGACACGGCAGCAACGTCTGCGCTTGGCCACAAACACCTTTACGCTAAAGTCCAAGGTCGCGCCTAGGGTTCTAGATCTCCGGCATGTTGCCATTATCGACGATGTGCTCACTACGGGTGCCACGGTGGCGGTACTCGCCGGCACCCTGAAGCGTGCCGGCGCGGCACGAGTCGACATCTGGTGCGCAACGCGGGCCTAACAGCAGATCTGACCCATATGTTAGATGCTGCTACAGTGCGGTTATGCAGCAATCAGCACCGCCACCATACGAAAGCCTTACGCCAGACGCCATTCTCGATGCTCTAGAAAGTATCGGCCTGCAACCTAATGGCAGCCTGCTGGCGCTCAACAGCTATGAAAACCGGGTATATCAGGCAGGGTTGGAAGATCAGGGCTTTGTTATTGCTAAATTCTATAGACCCCAGCGCTGGACGGATGCGGCCATTGCCGAGGAGCACGACTTCACACAGCGGTTAGCAGACGCCGAACTGTCGGTTGTAAACCCTATGGCCATAGGGGCAAGAGCTACTCAGCCCCAGACGGTGTTCGAGCACTTGGGATTCCGCTTTGCAGTGTTCCCACGACAGGGTGGGCACCCTCCCAACCTGGAGAACCTCGATGACCTTGAAGTCCTCAGTCGGACGATCGCGCGGATGCACGCCGTCGGTGCGCAACAGCCATTTCAACACCGACCGCAAATAAACGTACAGCGTTTCGGCCATGCTAGCCGCGACTTTCTGCTGACTAACAACTTTTTACCCGCTGAGATGGAATCAGCTTATGCGTCCGTGAGCGAACACCTGCTGCAGCGCATTGATCCGCTGATGGCTGACGCACCAAATATTCGTATCCATGGCGACTGTCACATGGGTAATATTTTGTGGCGCGATGAGATCCCGCATTTCGTCGACTTTGACGACTGCATGATGGGGCCACCAATTCAAGATCTGTGGATGCTCCTGAGTGGCGAGCGCCACGACCAAACTGCACAACTGGCAACAATTCTGGATGCCTATAACGACTTTTATCCGTTCGCCGTAAATACGCTGAACTTGATCGAGCCACTACGCACACTGCGCATCATGCATCACGCGGCCTGGATCGCGCGGCGCTGGAACGACCCTGCCTTTCCGCCCGCGTTTCCAACTTTCGACAGCGTTAATTATTGGTCTAAGCATGTTTTGGAATTACGTGAGCAACTCGCCCTATTGGACGAACCGCCGTTAACCTATCTATAGCCGAAGGCAGCGCGCCCCGAGCGCGTCAGCGATTAACCATCAAGACCTAGTTCGCGCCGATTAACGCAGATGTTAGCGTATTGCTGTAACAGAAATGGTCGCTCGAAATCAGCGCAGTCGCTTAACTGGGACTGCAGTATGTTCATCGCTTTTGAACCCACCGAGTGCTCCGAGACCTGACCCACCAATACCGAATCGGCATAGCGGTTGGTGGAAAATACTCGAATACCTCCGACGATGGCCTGATCTAAACGCTTAGCGAGGTCCTCAACATTATTGCAATCATCACCAATCGGCGCATTGAAGTGTACGTGCACCCGGCCTTTTTCACCCACGAGGCCTTGAATCATACTGTGTAGATCTTCTTGTTCGCCCTTGGCGTAGTGACCATTGCGCTCAATCGCAGCCAATTCACGCGCCTTTGCCGGACCACAGGGATCGATTTCGTAAGACAAAGATACTGGCACTAGGGCACCGTTGTTGAGCAGACTTGCCATGGGGTCAGGTTGCTTGCGATGGGCCAATAACAACATTTTTAATAACGCTGGATCAGTGCGATCAAAGCCATCTTTCGCTCGACCCTGGCGTTGCGCGATCCACACCGAGACATGTTCCTGCAGACTATGACGGATGTACTGGCTTGTACGTGTCATAGCACGATAACCCGCGCGTGCACTGGCTAGATCTCGCTCGACAACGAAACTTTTATTCAACCGCATTAGGTCCGCAGCTAAGGGGTTATTGAGCAAATTGTCGCCTACCGCCATGCGGCAGGTCTCGTTACCCGCCCGCAGTATGAGCAGATTGATCAAACTCGAGTCCATGACGATATCGCGATGATTCGAGATAAAGAGATACTGTCGGGTCGGATCTAAATGCTCCAATCCGGAAACCGTCAGGGCGTCTGTGGAGTTGTCTACCAACTGTTCAAAATACTTTGAGACCAGCCGCTGAACATCGTCGACATTACGCAGGTTACGCACGCTGAACTGCAACACCAATTTCGTCAGCCACGGGGCAAAAAAACGCTGCGCCAAGAAATTCGGTAAAACCAAATGCTTAGCCGCCGCCGCAAGCTGCGAAGAGCGACTGATCCGCGCCAACACATCGGGAACTTCGTGATCTCGATACGGCCGGATTGGATCAAAATCCATCACATCTATCTTTTGCCTAGAGGTGGTCGCCATAGGGCTCTGAAACCTTTTGCTAAAGCGCTAGCGTACCACTCATTGCGGCGGTAACCCCCACCCAAATACCCATAACCAGAATCAACCAGAACGCCGCTCGTTTTAACGCTGCGTCGCTCACCGGTGGTGCAAGCACATGACCAAGCCAAGTGCCCACCAACACCACAGGCAACGCCAGTAGGGCAACACCTAGCACCGCTTCCGTAAGTTCACCGCGCCAACCGACCATTACCGTACGGGAGCTGGTAACCAGCAAAAAACTCGCGAGCAGCGTGGCTCTAATTACGTTTAGCGGCAGCGGCTGACTGAAGCCGAAAAGCCCAAGCACAGGGCCACTGGCAGAAAACATACCCCCGAGGGTGCCGCCACACAATCCAGTGAGCCAGGCCACCCAGGATGGGGAGACACGCTGTAAAGGTTTTGGTTTGAGCAACATCCCCAGTGCACCTAGGGTCAAAAAAACACCCAAGCAGAGCTCTAATAGCCAGCGCGCATTGGCGCCAAGTTGATCGAGAAAATACAGTCCCAAGGCAAGGGCTGGCAGTTGTCCTGCTGCGAGCCAGCAAAAAAGACGCCAATGCACGTGTTGGCTCTGACCCCACAGCGATAGCGCCGAGTTGGTAAGACTGAGAATACTTACTACCGCAGCTAAGGTTTCAATTTCCAGCAACCGCAGCCCGCCGGCTACCGCAACAATAAGCATGCCCATCGCAAATCCAGCGACCGCCTGGATATAGCTACCAAGCAGAGTGATCAGCAAGAAAATAATTAGCGCAGGAACGTCCACGAACCCATTGTGCCACAGCTACCGGCAAGCAACGCTCACACACCCACCACACTGGGTCTGCTATCGTTACTGCGCACTGGTATCGGAGGACGCATAGCATGGATTTCTCTCTTACAAACAAAACGGCTCTTGTGACAGGCAGCTATCGGGGCACGGGCTTCGCAATTGCGAAGACGCTATTGGCCGAGGGGGCGAACGTCTTGGTGCATGGAATAACTGCCGAGCAAGCCAACGCCGCTGTATCCGAGTTAGCTGGCGGCACACCTGTTTCTGGAGACATCAGCGCTCCAGCAGGCTGCCAAAGTTTGCTCGAGGCCTGTGCCGAACACTCAATCCAAATTCTGATCAACAACTACGGCGGTGCCGACCAGAGCACCTGGTTGGACAGCAATGCTGACGACTGGCACAGCGCTTTCGAGAAAAACGTATTGTCCGCGCAGAGATTAACCCAGGCCTTGCTGCCCAGTCTGTTAGCTAGCCCGTGGGCACGCATCATCAACATAGGCACAGTTGGCTCAACCCGGCCTAATGCCCGAATGCCTGCCTACTATGCGGCAAAAGGCGCCTTAGCGACCATGACGATGAGCCTGGCAAAAGAAGTTGCCGGCAGTGCCATCCGAGTGAATCTCGTATCACCCGGCATCATCCTGACCCCCGAGGTCAAAGCCGCCTATCTCAAACGCGGTCAAGCTAAAGGTTGGGGAGATAATTGGTCAGAGATCGAGGCTAGGGTGGCTGCAGACATTCCCACTCGACGCATTACTCGACGCGACGAAGTCGCAGCTCTGGTTGCTTTCTTGTGCAGCGAACAGAGTAATGCTATTCACGGCCAAAATTTGCGCATTGATGGCGGCCAGCTGGACATCCTGACATGACCGCACTAAACGAAAGATTCATTGGCGTGGCGCTGACGCTAGGCAGTATCTTTATCATCGACCTAAATCAGATGACCCCCATGCATCAGCTTTGGTTGCCTCTGCTGTTGGCGACGGGCGCCTACTTTATGACTCAGTCGCTAATGGCAGTGGCAATCGCCTGCGGCACTTTGGCCTATATTCACATCAATAGTGCATCCCCGTTCTGGGTTGAATCCACAGCCTATCCAATCATCGTTCTGCTCAGCGTCGCGGTAATCATGGTGACGCTGATAGGGCGTTTTCGCCAACGTATCGCGGCCACCCATGAAGCCCGCTGGGCGCAGCGTCGCGACACAAATAAAGACAATCCGTGATGAGGCTGGAATCCATCGATGCAGTGTTATTCGACTTCGATGGCACGCTGGCGCCAAACCTAGACTTGGCGGACATGCGCCGCCGGGTTGTTGAGCTGACAGTTGCAGCGGGTGTTCCGGAGGATATTTATACCGGTTTGTACATTGTGGAGGTTATCGAGGCCGGCGCTGCATGGCTCGCCACACAGTCCAGCGCGGACGCAACTCTTTACCAACAACGCGCACATCAGCTGATTCTAGACATAGAGCTGGACGCAGCGCGCTCAACACAGGTCTTCCCGGGCATCAAAGATATGCTCACCCAGTTACGCAGCTGTGACATCAAAATTGGCATTGTTACGCGCAATTGCAGGGCCGCTATCGAGACAATATTTCCTGATCAAGAGCATTTCGTGGACGCGATTCATGCGCGCGATGACGTGGCTCATCTCAAACCTGATCCGCGCCACCTGATGACTAACCTACAAGCCTTAAAGGCACGCCCAGACAGCAGCATTATGGTGGGAGACGGTGCGCTGGATATGCAGGCGGGCAAGGCGTTAAACATGCACTGTATTGGTGTGCTTACCGGCAGCAATGACTCTGCGGCACTGCAAAAGGCTGGGGCAGATCGGGTACTGGCCAACTGTATGTCCCTGCACGAGATATTGATTTAACAGATTGGCTTTCTAACGTTCTAGCGGCAAACTAGGGTCAGGCTCTACGGAGATTGTGTCATGGAAACGGGAACCCTAGTTCGAAACGAACTCGCCCCGCTGCTGGATCGACTGATCATGCAGTTGGAAAACGAAGGCCAACTGACCTATCGAGCACACTTTACCCGAATTCGTACGCACCTCATCCGCGCTCATAGCGATTGGGAATTGGCACGACCCATCATCGATTTATCTGCAGCCAATGCTATGGGCTTTGAGTTTTCTAATACCGCCGACGCTCTGGTAACCCGCATTTTGAGCAAATCAATGGGACTAATTCGTCAGATTAACGGCATCGACCAAATCCGCCACTGAGTGATTATGCAAGCAACCATCCATTCCCTGTATCGCTACCCCGTCAAAAGCATGGGTGGGGATACCCTCAATAGCACTGCCCTAACAACAAAGGGCATTCCCGGCGACCGCTGCTGGACGGTAAAGGACGAAGAGCGAGGTGGAATTAAAGGCGGTAAAAGATTTCCCCAACTCATGGACATGCACGCAGCACTAGAGCATGAACCCGATGCGCGAACACCATCGCCACCGGTTGCCATAAGACTCCCAGATCAAAGTACTACCCATTCAAAAGATCCCAAGGTGAATCAGACCCTTTCTGCGGCAATAGGGTCGCCAGTGAGTCTATGGCCACTACTGCCTGCGGATCAGCTCGAGCATTACAAGCGCCCGCCAAATCCGGAAAATTTCGATCAAATGGCCTACTTTCGTGAGTTGTTTGCACGCACAGAGGACGAGCCGCTACCAGATCTATCGACTTTTCCAAAAGAATTATTCATTTATGAATCTTCTCCGGGAACTTACTTTGACGCATTTCCACTGCTGATCATGACCACAGCATCCTTGCAGGCAATGTCTGCGGCGAGCAGCGAAAGTAATTTCGACGTACGGCGTTTCCGCCCAAATATCGTACTCGATACTGATGCCGACGGGTTTGTCGAGAACGAATGGGTAGGCAAACGTTTGCAGCTTGGTAGCGCTGTGCTATTGATCAATGCCATCTGCCCGCGTTGCGTTATGACCACTCATGGCTTTGCAGATTTACCCAAGGATCCAAAGGTCATGCGCCACCTTGTGCAGCACAACGACGGCAACTTGGGCGTTTATGCGAGTGTTGAAAAGCCCGGTAACATCAAGTTAGGGGATAAGGTTGAATGGCTGTCCTCAGACTCGTCTGTAACGGCAGGTTAAGCAAGGCCACTTCAACCGCGCACACAAAAAAAAGGGGCACTGTGTGCCCCTTCCGATTCATCTACCGAGCGCTAATAGCGCCACAATAGTCTGCATCTATCAATTACTGCCCGTTGGTACCTCGGTAAACGGCATGCCTTTGTCCATACGCGGCTCCTGAGGCATTCCCAATACCCGTTCCGCAATGATGTTGGCCATGATTTCATCGGTACCACCGGCGATCCGTCCGCCCGGTGCCCCCATATATGTGAGCTGCAACATACCCGCTTCTTTGGATAACTTTTCGTCCCAGATTGCTCCGCTCATTTCCAACAGATCCATACAAAAAGACGCCATTTCCTGAGTTTTCGGTGCACCTACAAGTTTACCAATGGAGTTTTCTGGTCCGGGGATTTCGCCCCGTGACATCGCAGTCATAGAGCGATAACCGGTGAACCGCAAACCTGATTCTTGCACATACCAGTTGGCTAACTTGGCACGGACTGCGCTGTCGGCAATTGCGGGCTTATCATCAATCATGACTTCGTTAGCAATGCGATAAGCCATTTCGACATTAACGCCAGCGCCACCACCGCCAATCGCTGCACGCTCATTCATCAGCGTAGTCAGAGCCACTTGCCAGCCCTGCCCGACCTCACCAAGGCGCTGACTATCTGGAATACGCACATCGGTGAAGTACACCTCATTAAAGTTCGCACCACCAGTTAACTGCTTAATTGGCTTGATCTCTACACCGGGCGACTTCATGTCTAAGAAGAAGTAGCTCAGACCTTTATGCTTTGGCACGTTGGGGTCCGTGCGCACAACCAAAATTCCATAATCAGAGTAGTGCGCGCCAGAGGTCCAGATTTTTTGTCCATTGATAACCCAGTCGTCTCCATCACGTTCTGCCTTGGTACGCAGAGCTGCGAGATCCGATCCACCTGCAGGTTCGGAGAACAACTGACACCAAATTTCTTCGCCGCTGGCGAGTTTCGGCAAATACCGCGCGTGGTGCTCAGGCTGACCCCAAGTCATCAATGTCGGTGCTGCCATGCCCTGTCCAATCACAAAGAAGCCAGCCGGCACATTGTATTTGGCCTCTTCTTGATTCCAAATCACCTGCTCTATCGCGCTGGCGCCGCGTCCACCAAACTCCTTGTCCCAGCGAATGCATGCCCATCCCGCGTCGTATTTACGCTTTTGCCATAACTTCGCTGCAGCAAGCTCATCTAAGCCGGCAAGTTCGTCTTTGCTCGGTACGTTGTCTTTCAACCATGCCGCTGCTTCGGCGCGAAACGCTGCTTCGTCTTTTGAATCATTAAAATCCATTGTATTCGTCCTTAAATTATCTCTTTCGCTAAGTGATACGCGCGCGCTCTACGCAGCGTTGGTCTGTTCGTAAGCAGTGATCAACTTGTCCTGCCAGTAGCCCTCACTGCCTATGTTGACGCTGAGCAATTTCGCCCGGCGATAATAAAACTGACAATCGAATTCCCAGGTGAAGCCCATACCGCCATGGGTTTGAACATTTTCTTCCGCGGCGTGCACCGCCGCCTGGATCGCACCTACCCGCGCGGTAGCCGCCGCCAAGGCCAACTCAGCGCTGCCGCTGTCTAGGGCCCAAGCACCGTAGTAACAGTTGCTGCGCGCTAGGGTATTTTTCACATACATGCCCGCCAGCTTGTGCTTAATTGCCTGATAGGACGCAATCGAGCGGCCAAAGGCATAACGGCCCATGGCATAGTCACGGGCCTGCTCAAGCGCTGCATCAGCTAAGCCCACCTGTTCCCAAGCAAACAGCACCGCTGCTCGATCGAGCAGCCTCTCCATTGCCGTCCATCCAGAGCCTTCGCCTCCGAGCAATTCAGACTCAGCATTAGTGAACTCAATGGCTGCGTGGCCGCGAGTGAAATCCAGCGTGCGCACTGCTTCTCGGCTCACACCAGCCTGATCCAGTTCGACCAAGTGCAGGCTCGCGCCATCGCCCTGATCGCTAGCGGCAACCACTACAGCAAAGTTCGCAATGCCGCCATCTGCGACAGGTATTTTACGCCCCGTGACCGAGCCACCAGCGCCTGAGGTCTTAAGACTACTTGCCGCCGGCCGACCATTGCCCTCGGCCAATGCAAAAGTTCCGATG
>Ga0163109_10004937_pt1 | contig 10093 bp, 7 predicted proteins | sample CRUFie1St13metaG_FD_108704 | JGI IMG/M metagenome (GOLD analysis project Ga0163109, IMG submission 108704) | Marine microbial communities from the Costa Rica Dome - CRUD Field 142mm St13 metaG | ecosystem: Environmental > Aquatic > Marine > Oceanic > Photic zone | place: Costa Rica: the Eastern... | reverse complement strand
GAGGGTATGCGTGTTGTTTGCCCAGTAATCTCAGAGCACCAGATGCTACAAATCCTGCGATTATTGTAGAAATTAGAACCCAATCTATTGTGTTTGATTCTTGGGCGATTAGTACAGGAATTGTGGCGAATGTACCAGCTATTGCAAGTGCTACTGGCCAGTTTTCATCTCGTATCCTAGTTGCATAGATCAGTGTAAATGTGAAAGCAATTACCACAGACCATATCATCGCATCTAATTCACTCGACTGGGTAAACATGACCATAAATCGTGGTGCAGATACACCGTACAACCTGTAATCAGAGAAGAAAATCGCAGTAATCAAAATCAGTACAAATGGGAATATTAATCGCTTTGGCGTTTTAGAACTTTCTTCAATGAACATTCGATTTTCTATAAGCTTTAACAGACCAATCAAGATTGGTAATGCTATGATTGTAAATCTAGTTTCGGGATAGATTAAAGCGAATAATAACAGCCCAATAAGTAATCCAAACCACTTCTCATCACTAATTATATTGGTGTCTTTTGTGTATTGCCTCAACAGCCAAACCCAGGATAAAATCGCTACTGGAATCATTGTATAATTGCGGATGCTAAGTAATGTCATTGCTATGATAATACCGTAAACCCACCGTGTTTCAGATTTACTTCGTTCAAACCCAATAGAACGTTTAAGCATGACATACAGTAATATTATTCCAATTAATCCAAATGGGTAATAGTATACGGCAAGGGAGTCTCTATTGTATGATTGAAGGGCAGAGAATGTGAATATTGCAATGAATCCGGTCGCACCCAGAATTGCATATTTTTTGGAGTTTTCACGAGAATTGAGAAACCAAAACAGGTATCCTGCGAACCCAAGAATGGATATTGCAGAAACCCACAAGTCGATATTCCTCATACCGATTTCGTCACCTCTGATTGAATCCCACTCAATATCATCCTTGCTAATGCCTTTGATGTAAGAGTGACCATTTTCCTCCAACCAGTCGTTTCGCTCAATTGCAGCATCCCAGTTCCACTGTTCGTATTCTTGATATTCTTCTTCGGTTAACACGAATGCATCCAGTGGTACCTTGCCGTGAATTGCATGAGGAAGCGGAAGTCCAAAGATCATCGAAGGAAGTGTAGCCAAATCCCTTTGAGCCATGTCTTCAACTTTAACTCCGCTCGCAATGTTTGGGCCCCACATAAATCCAGCAGTTTCTCTTATGACCGGTTCTGGTGAACCATGCTGTCCCGAATCAGTCAATCCGTGGTCAGCAGTTACTAGAACAGTCCAATTATCTGGTACGATATCAAAAATGTGGTCCATTTTATCATCTAGCCACAATAACTTGTCTTCAAACTCAGGTGAATCTTTCACCCCGTATCTGTGTCCTACACTATCGAGGCCTGAAAGGTGTGCAACTATGATATTTGGAGTCTTATTGTGTCCTTTAGGAATCTCACCTGATAACCACGACTCTAAGGTCACAAAGGATTCTTCATCTCCCCTTGAGTAGTCTGCGTGACCATATCTATGTTGAGAAAATGGAATCAAGTCTCTGTCAGGATAGAGGTCTTCCCACACATAGTCTCCCAAGATACCCACTTTGTGGTCGTATTCTCCGTCATTATCGCCATCATGAGTGCTAGCAAGTTTCCATCCGTCCAGTGTTCCAGGGTGCTCAGGCCTAAAATTTGAGAGTGCTTCATTCGGTTTAGAAGGGACTCCTGTTGCAATCTCTTTAACGCATATTGCAGTCATTGTCATTGGACTTGAAACCAATTCAAGGTATGCACCATCCTCAACCCTTTCGTTAAGTTTGGGCATAAAGTCCGGATTAGCCATCATATTACGGCCACCGCCGTCGATTACAATGAACAGGAATCCATCACTGAACTGTTTAGATGGGTAGGGATTTTCCTCAACTCCATCTATCGGTGTTGGAGAATCTGAGACAATGTAACTGCCTGTGATCACAAACGATGGTACGGCGATTAGGACAAAGACGAAAATCGCTTGCCTAAATCGCTTATTCGAATACAAAAAAATCGCCTTAAACCTACGCTGATTTGATGTGGCTATATCCTTTATTCCGACGTTTCATTGAAAGAGACCGATTTGAATAATGAAAGATTTGAAGCAAGCCTTAATGAAGTAATACGATAACGTCGTCTCAAAGAGGGACAGCGAGGGATTTTTTCGTTTGACCTAAATGGTGTTATTATGTCTAAATTAATACAAAAAATGAACCAGGCACTTGGTTTGGAACTAAGAGCAATCAATCTCTATGCCCACTATGCAGCATATGTCAAAGGATTGCATAGAATACAACTCGAGCCAATGTTTCAGCAAGAAGCCAATGAGTCGATGGTTCACGCAGCTACAATTCGTAATGCAATCGTAAAGCATGGTGGAGAGTGCGTTACTGAAAGAGATTCAATGATCATTTCACACACAACAAATACCAGAGAAATGCTCGAAGGTGCTCTAGCAACCGAGACCAAGGCAGCTGAAGTCTACGGCCAACTATTACCGCTTCTAGAGGAAATCGACGACAGAGAGTTGTATGATGCAATAGAGCAAATCTACCTCGCAGAGTTGCGTTCTGTCGAAGAAATTAGACTCCTCCTTGACTGAGTGTTTCCTTCGAAGTGTGTACTATTCGTAGGTAAAAAGTATATCAACCTGCGATTTGCTAATTTGGTCTATGAAAGGTCAGTATAGTGTAGCGATTTTATTGGTAATTTTGATGGCAGGTTTATCCGCATCTTCCTCGATTCAGAGTCTACCCGATATGGAAAATGAAAAACTTAGCCATACTCAAAATGTGGACTACAACTGGGAATGGTCAAGTGTGATAAGTGGCTCAGAGGACATTGTTTCTGACGATATTGGGATTGACAGCCAAGGAAACACCTACATTGTAGGAACCATAACCGGAGAGACTGATTCTAAGGTTGACTTGATGACATCAAATGGTGGAATGGACGTCTACGTTGCAAAATTTGATCCACAAGGAAATCAATTGTGGATTTCAAACGCCGGAGGTCAAGGTGATGATTACGGAACAGGAATCGTAGTTTCAAAAGATTCCAGTGGTGATACAGTAATTTTCGTGACAGGACATCTGCAGATGCGTGAAACATCCCCATCAGGAGCCCTTGTCGTCCACACAGCTTATTTCGGCGATCTCCTCAGTTATACTATTTCAACAGGTGAAACATCTCCGTTCGTCGCACAAATCGACACAAATGGTGACTGGCAATGGGCTACCCTAGGGGAAGGATATTTGTTAGAATCTGAAACAACCGATATAGCGTTTGATGGACATAACAGAATATACATCGGTGGCGAGTTTAGCAATTATCTGAACTTCACAACCACTGGTAAAACCGGGGAAACTATCGTTAACTCTGCACACACTACATGTGATGTAAACCGAAGAATGGGATTCGTAGGTGTATTCACTACAAGTGGCGAGCACGTAAACACAAAAACAATCGGCGGTTGTAATACTTGGGTTAACGCATTAGATGTAAGTGGTGACAGCAACATATTTGTCGTAGGTGGTTTTCGATCTGGTGCAACAATCGCTGGCGAGGATTTCATAATCGAATCCGGTGCTTTAGGAGCGCCCCATGGCAACGGTTACTATTTCAATACAAATGGTGATGTGGACAAGAATGGAAATGTCATAGGTTATTGGTCTCCAGCTCTAGAAGAGGCATTCATAGCTGCACTCAGCCCAGGAGTTTTGGATTGGTCATGGGCAAGACACATCACTGGTATGAACAAGGATAGAATCAACGATGTCGTTGTGGACATTAATCAAGATGCAATAATAGGTGGTAACTTCATGGCAAATGTGAGTTTTGTAACACCTCAATCTGATTGCTCTGCCGATGGTGAAGATTTTGGAACAGAGAAATGTCTGAGTTTGCGCTCAACTGGTGACTATGACATGTTTATCGCAAAAATAACCTCTAGAGGAGATTGGGTCTTTGCAGATTCTAATGCTGGACTAGCATTATACGCTCCAATCAGCGCTACCGATTATTTGCAGGCGCTAGCAATAGATGACAACAACAACCTGTATGTGATGGGTTCTTTCGTCAATAACCTATACGTGGGAATAGATCATCTACACGCAACACCACATGTTCCGCTCTACTTCGTAGCAAAGTACACTACAGATTGGCAATGGGGTTGCCAAGCAGACCGCGTTCCAGGCTATGGAAGTGAAGACTTCAATGGTTGGAATTTAGGTTTGAGAACCGGTGGTGTGGTTGTTGATGACAATGGAATACCAATTATCTCTGGTTTCTTTGCAGATAGTGTTAGATTTGATGAGGACTACATCTCCCAGAATCATATCGGAGAAAAGGTAAATTCTGCATATGTCGCTAAACTGTCAGATTATTGTGCTGAACCAAATCCAATTCCTCAAAATATAACGTTGAACAACATCTACCGAGATGATATCAGGCATTTGGAGGAATTTACAAGGAATTCGAACGAATTAATTGAAGACTTTGATTTCGATGGCAAAGCAGTCATTGTTAATACTCAAGGCAAATCTGAAACTAGTGGCCATGGATACCCTATACAAGCGGAGGCTACAGCTAGAAGTCACGAAAATCATACTGATCTCACTGATTTCATCCGCACTAAGAAAGTAATGATTCTCGACGCAGGTTATGCTGAATCGACTCAAACTTTACTTGAATTCCCGAAGAATTTAGATGATTTTTCTGACTATGGAATTACATTGGTATCTATAACTCATGCAGAACCAAATATTACACAAAATTACAGTTCAAAAGCCGAGGCTTTACAATCCCTTATTGAAAGCGGAATTTTCCCTATCTTTGAGAGTCATGATGGCGATGATGAATCCACCGAAGGAAGAGAGCAAAGAAAGCCTATCAAAGGCTATGTCTACGTTAGAAAAATAAACAGAAGGCATTCTGGTGGCGTTGACCCTGGAGAACCTACTCAATCAGGAGTTGTTGCTTGGGGAATCCGAGAAGAAGGTTCTGGGTACCTAGTAGATGATTTAGTTCACTCATTACATGGTGGTAGCTCGACGAAGCAGAACGCAATATCAGTATATGACATTGACGATATTTGTCAAGAGTTATTGAAAAGAAAGTCATTTTTGTCTGAAGAGGATTCCTGCGTCTCTGTCTTTGTTGAAGAATTGGAAACGAGCGTTTCTGAAGACGATGGAACTGAATGTTACATTGCATCAGGCCCTGCCAAGAAAGACCAATTCCTTCTCAGTATGGATTCAAGAAACACAACAAGCAACGACACAAGTACTCCAACTTCGATTATTACAGTTGGCGATTTGTCAAAATTATGTTCAGATTCACCAGATTCCAATGGCGGCCCAGACAGGGGTCTGCAAAACTGTGGATTTGATGTAATGCTGTCCAACGTTGCTGCGAGTACAGATATGTCATTCTATGAGGTAGGCGACACTGTAACCGCAACTTACATAGCAACTTGCACTGTAGAACCACTTTCATATACAATAAAAGCGACTACTATAAGGTCAAATGGGGAAGTTCTGAGCGTTGAAGAATACGCTTGGATTGCAACAGGCACAACTCAATCTTTTGTTGAAGTTCACCCGGACTTAGATGCTGATGTTTACTGTGTTAATGTAGAGTTGACAGAAGCAACAACATCAATCTCTAGGGTCTCAACTAGTTGTTTCGTTGTGAGTACGACAGGATCAGGCAGTGGGGGGGGAAGCTCTATACCAGGGTTTACAGTCATGCTAGCATTATCTGCAATGATAATTGCTGGACTAGTCACATCCAACCGTAGAGAATGATTTATTTTGTTGACTATTTAGATGCTGGATATGATTTTAAGCATCATGAGATAGGGCAGACTGAAAGGCATGGCGGCGGATTTTCAATCCTTGTCGGCAATTTCCGGCATGGTCAATAGCATATTAGGAGTAATCACTCTAATACTTGCTTACCGAACAAAAAATAATGCTTGGAGCGAGTTGCTGGCAGCCAAACTTCTGGGATGCTTTCTGTTATTTCATGGAATCCTGATGACTAGCGGTTACATTCTGCAAGTCACGGACAACGGTTCATTCATTTTCGCGTTTTTCCAGACTGTAGTAAACGTTGCTCACACAGCCTCGATTGGAATGGCATGTGCGGCTTGTCTATTTTTCCCGTATCCGTTTTTCCAGAAGAAAAATGCAGAACAGGTTATTGCGGTAGCAGTCCTTCTATGGACAATAATTGTCTCTGCACTCGTTATTTTCATACCATATGAGGCAGCAACAATTCGTTATGGGTTCTGGTTCTTCCCTACTGTGGTTTGGGGTTTTGTCTATGTTAGATTCTCAATCAAAGAACTAAGGTATGATAGTAAGGAAGCAAGAGGGATTTCGTCAGCTAGTGGTTTGCTGATTTTAGCGACAATGGCATGGTTGTTTTCAGATTGGCTACTGTGGATTACAGTCATGGAAAAATTCACCACACCTGGATGGATTAGCGGTATTCCCACAGACAAAAGCACGCTGTATCTATTAGTTCGTCAATCTCTAATCATGGGCGTAAGTGTTGGTGCTTTGCTAACCATGTTCTTCCTAGAAGGATGGCGTGTTTCTCGCCATGGATTCAGCGTACTCAGCGGCATGGTACTCGGCTTTTTCATAGTCGGTGCGATCAGTTTTATTGTGGACCTTAGCGTAATCGATGTCATGGAGAACTGCATTTACGCTAAATGTGAAGGTTTCCCTGATTCTTGGATAGTATACAATACGTTCACAAATACGCTTACAGCGTTCTTAATTCAGCCAATTGTTCTGATGTACATAATGCTGAATTTCAATTTAATTGACGTCAAATCAGGAACAAATGGAATGTATGCTAAAGCAATGATCCTTGTCTTGGTAGTTATCGTCTCATCAACCGTCATTGAAATGATTCAATCGATTATTCCAATAGGAGAATTGCTCACATCTGCAGTTTTAGCAATCGGAATTGCCGCTGCGATTGGTTGGGAGCATGTCATAATGGAAAAATTTCTCAACGAGAAGAACAAGACCATCGATTATCTGAAGAAGCTAGGAGAAATCAAACCTCTAGAATTAATTGAAGGTTCTCAAGTCACGCTCAATCTATCAGTAATTATCGTGCTAATTTTCGGCTCTTTACTAGCCATACTGAATGGAGCTTTGGGATTGGGGTGAATAAATGGCGAAAGAAGAATCTTCAAAAACCGACTTTAGCCCAGCAGTAGTGTTTCTTCGTGATGAAGAAACCAGAGGCCCATTGATGGTTTTCGGACTTGTACTTGTGCTAGTAACTGCAAAAATATTCTACTCAATGGCAATAAAAGACTCCTACCTTCACGACGAAGTACGTTTTGAAGACGAGTGGGAATTGAGTTTTAGCGAAGAAACTACCACATTAACTGAAACTGTACTCATAGCAGATGGGGGAGAGGAGGACATTGAATTCTCTATTGACCTAAATTCGTTTTCAGAGAATTACAGAATAGGGCAAGTTCAAGTCAAAGTTTCATATTCAGAAACCAATCAAGCGATTGGTAACGATCCCTGCGATTCAGTCCAAGCAAGTTTGACTCAGGATTCATACCTCGCACAATGGACTGACTCCAACAACACATTGAATGGAGGTTCAACCTCGTGTGATGACATTGACCTTTCACTGAGAACTTATCCAGGTTACGATGGCCAGAATTACAAACTAATGGCACACAATGAGGTACTTGCAACAGAGCAATGGAAAGCAGACGGTTACGGTTTAGGGCAATTAAGCGTAAACATACAACTGGATGTCCAACAATCCCAAGTTCCAACACAAAATGACGACGATGACGAAACAATCCAAATCGATGTTGTTGTTATCGCATTCAAAGTAAATGCAGAAAAAACCTGAGAGTAAGTTGAGTGGATTCGATGATAGGTAATCAAAAGCACGTTGCATCTTTGATGCTATTGCTGATTCTATTCACCAGCCTTTCGGGATGTATTGGTTCAGAGGAGGATGGTTCTAATTTGGAGGAATCAGAAATTCCGGATGATTCAGATTCACCAGAATTTTCTTCTGATTGCATGAAATTTGCACAAGTCGAGCGCTGTTGGTTCATTCTTATTCCGGATGGTATACCTGTTGATGAATCCGTTCCATTAATCATCGATTTGCACGGATATGGTGGGTCTAACAACCTACAGCACAACATGTCAGGTTTTGCAGAAATAGCTGCAGAGGAGAAAACCATTGTAGCTTATCCGCAAGGATATGAGGACTTTTGGGGCATCGATATCGATGGAGTCAACAACGACGTGGATGATGTTGGTTTCTTGACAGCACTAATCGAGAGAATTATGTCAGACCAACCTATCGATGAAAACCGCGTTTACATGACAGGATGGTCAAATGGATGCATGATGACACAGCGTTTCGCCGTAGAGACCCAAGGGATACTTGCTGCGGCAGGATGCATGGCAGGATATTTGATGACAGACGCACCAACATCCTACACCTCTCCCATTCCATTTATGGAAGTGCATGGGATGATGGATACCACAGTTAACTACGTGGATAACACAGGCACTACTGTCGTATTTTTCCAAAATACAGCAGGCGTCAACAAAGGTGCTGTCCAGAATTTGGAATATTGGGCAGATATCAACAACTGCAATGGGGCAGTTCCAGAGATAATTTCAACAGGTCAAAACTACGACATTCGTGGGTATACAGATTGCGATTCTGATGCACAGGTCCGCCTAATGAGTCTGCATGCAACCGGCCATAATCCATATCCCGGAGGAAATCCTACTGGCATACCAACTACCAGCATACTCTGGGACTTCATTAGCGAATACAGCCTCCAGTAACGTGGATTACACTACTTTCTCTAGTTATTACATAAGCAACAAAAATATTTTCTAAACATTCTGTTGCATGGGTCAATCCGATTCATGGTGTACTTCTAAATTTGATAGCATTTCTTGCCTTTCTTTCATTTCAATGCTAGACTCATTCATCTGTTTTCAAAAACCTGTTAGTATATTGGGATTAGTTTGGATGTTGCAGATTCCAAGAATTTATGCTCTTTATGCCTGAAAATGTCTCATCTTTCATACCAGACTTAACAAATCAATCGGTTAAGAGCTTACGGATGCGATATCCAAACAAACAAATTCTTGTGAGTCTAAACCCTGTTTGCAATACCCTCTTGACGGTTGATGGGGAGTTCATTAGTAATCGGGGGAGTCTTGTGATTCTGAACCCATCTCGGAAACAGTCTGACTAGGGGTAAATTCTCGTTGTTGACCAATCCTCTTTTTCTTTGGTTAAGACAATCCTCTCGTGAAGCCGAAACGGTTTACCGTACCAATATTCGATTTTGTCAACAAGAACGGTAAACCCACCCCAAAAGGTAGGGGTTGGAACGGTCTGGTCTGAATATTGTTCTTCATAACGGCGAAAGTCTTGGTGCAACCTGTCCATTGAGGCCAACGCCGTGCTTTGTTTCGACGCCCAAGCCGCGATTTGGCTCTTCCTAGGTCGACTTTGATAGTACGCCTCGACCATATCCCTCGGCATTTCAACCGCCGTTCCCTCGACACGTACCTGGCGACCGAGTTGAGGCCACCACAAGGTGGAAGAGGTTCGCTGCGTGGCAAAAATGTCTGATGCTTTCCTGCTTTCGAGGTTGGTGAAAAAACCAATCTCCCGCTCGTTGATGTGTCGCATCAAGACCATTCGGTTGTGAGGGTTTCCTTCCGCATCAACCGTGGCAAGGTTCATCGCATCGGGTTCTGCTAATCCCAAATCCTTGGCTTCCTGAACCCAATCTGCCAACAACTGAAGCGGCCGTTCTGGATTGAGGGCCGTGAACGGCGATTCATACTCGTCAATGTCAACATCACTTGGCATAGTTTTCTGGTTGAGTGTTCCTATTTGTAGCAATGTATTCCATAACCACGCTCGTGGGTTTCTATCCAGAGGAGTTTAGAGGCAGCGGCGTCGTGATTTTGTGACAACAAAACCCGTACATTGCGAAGCCAAAAAGGGGGAGTGGACGCTGTGG
>Ga0163109_10004935_pt1 | contig 10096 bp, 12 predicted proteins | sample CRUFie1St13metaG_FD_108704 | JGI IMG/M metagenome (GOLD analysis project Ga0163109, IMG submission 108704) | Marine microbial communities from the Costa Rica Dome - CRUD Field 142mm St13 metaG | ecosystem: Environmental > Aquatic > Marine > Oceanic > Photic zone | place: Costa Rica: the Eastern... | reverse complement strand
TAGAGGAAAGAACTGAATTGGCCCTGTGAAAAACAACAGCACCCGAGCGATCACTTTTGCTTCCACCAGGCTGGTGACCTGGGTTCTGTCGTCATAGCCATGGCAGCACGAGACTCTGTGAAGGTCACCACAAACTCCTGAGTTAGAGATGAGGCGATGTTGACGGCTCCGTAAGCCACAAGCTCCCGGTTCACATCCACGTCGTAACTACCGCGTGATGCGAAGCTGCGGAAGGTGATCGTTCCACTGGTGCCACCACCGCAATACCCAGAGACTGAAGATCAAACGGTTTTACCACCACGTCAGAGCACCAGAACAGCAATGCTGAAAACGGTCACTTCCAGGGTGGCCACCTTTGTGGACTTGAGCTTCTTGATGATTTCTAGAAGCTTGGGAATATTTTTGCTGGCAGTGACCTGAAAACCCAGCACCTTGCCGATCTGCCCCAGAAAAATCGAAAGGCTGACGCCCTTGAGGAATCCCACCAGGATCGGGCGGGTGAAAATGTTCGCCAGGACTCCCAGTCGAAAAACGCTGGCCAGGATTTGTAAACTCCCTGGAGCAGGGTCAGTGCTGTCGCCGGTGAAAGAAACAGGCTTGATCTCTGCACGACAGAGGAGTGACTGCAAGAGCTAAGGTCTCGCAGCTTGCTGCATCTGGGTTAACCATCAACTGTGGTGACGTCCCGAAAATCGCATACGCCAGCATTGGTCGGATGTTGGAGTACAAGCAAACCGCTTGATTCAGTCCGGCAAGCTCTGCGTAGGCAATCGATACAGGCAGAGCTAAAGCCGCAACTGTTAAACCAGCAAACAAGTCACTGTTGAAATCGCTTTCGAATCTTTAACGGCGCAATGTCGCCAAGCCCGGGATCAAGGACATATGTTGGGTCATTTAGGAGACGCCCACAGTTGACATGATGTTGTTGTTCCCATTCCACTTCCGTGGAAAAAGGTGACTGATTTGGCGTCGAGCTGATCAAATCAAAGAACCGACCGGCCGTGGTTTGAGCTTGGCAGGGATCGAGGCTGATTCGCAGTCAGGTGGGTCGCCTGTCCAGAATAGGAGTATTCGATTTTTTACCAATGCTTCGTATTTCCGCTCTTCTCTGTGCAACGTTGCTGATCGCTGCTCCCGCTTTTGCCGGTGGTTGCTCAGGAAGTAAGGACTCGGCTACGGAGACCACGGAACAGAAGAAAGAGGTCAAATCCTGAACTCGATTGAATCAAAAAAAATTTGAATGTCCTGAGCTCAGGCGATGTTGATCGGTTAGTGCTGAGCTCGACCACCTGAGCTCTTTGATTGTTGGATGTCCTTTTTTCTCTTCATCGAGTAAATCTTCCTCCCCTTTTCATTTTTCAAGCGCATGTTGATACAGAAGAACGTCTGAACAGCAGCCAGCTCTGCGAAGGGCCTCTGGTTGACCAAAGTTGTCTGTGCGTTGATGAGGGAAGAATCATTTTGCAATTCTCTCTTGGTTGCGTATAAGTACTTAGTGATGTATTTCACAGCAATTGAGATTGTTTATCACTTTCAATAATTGGCTTCTCGACGCAAGATATGAAGGTCGTCCTTGGACGGGATAGACGGGTCCTTTCAATTCTCTCTCTTGTCGGGAAGGGCTAGAGGGAGAAAGACCCTTGACATCACGTCTTGAAGTAGCTTTTGCACAAGGCATTCGCATTTGTGCTGGTGGAAGGTTTATAAATTGTTAACCGTCCAAGGTCAGCAAAAGCCCCGGCAATGTCGGGGTTTTTGTTTGCAGATTTTTATCCGGAATGTGTTCACGACAAATGGGTATCGCTTGTGAACCCGCCATCCATACTCATGAGCCTGGGCGGAATCATTTCCAAGCTCATGGTGATCAACATCATTTCAGGCAAATCCTGAAGTCAGGAGTTGTTGCTTTGGCGTGATTCCTCTTCTTCAGTTCGGAGGAACCGTTTCCTCTGAGCAGACTCATAACCGTTCAGATCGGACTTTTTGTTATCGTCTTCTTTTCGTTCAGGTTTGTGATTTCCCATTAATAGGGGATGCATTCCTCTACGGCTCATTGATTTTTAGATCATTGGAGATACGCGTCGTGGTCGTCTAAACCCCTTCGCGAACACATCTTGCCGTATTTGGTTTGGAATCGCGTCTCCGCCGTTGTTGTTTGCCATGGTGTGTTGGCGGTCGATTGAACTCTAGCCAACAACTATATAAAAAATTTGTCTTGATTTTTTGCTGTGTTCCCATTTTCTTGACTCGTCAGGATCCATTGAATAAGTGCTTTGGGAGCATTTTCAGAGCAACGCTCTATTTGTTCGATTACAGTTCCCGCCAAAACCTTCAGGCACGTCTGCAGTGTGGGGTCTCCGGATGGGTTCATCAGGACCTCATCACGGGCAATAGTTTGAAATCGTTTACATGGAAAATTGGTGGTGAATCCGCCGCCTTGGTTTCAGGACTACCTTATTGCATAAGTGTTTTTACTCAACATTGACGAACGTGATGCATATTGCACAGCCCCTTGTAGGCAATTCACCGTCACTACCAGGGAATAGCGCCATCATAAGTTGAAATTAAGTTTTGTAATGAGCATTAAGCTTCAAGAGGTTCTCGAAAAGTGCAGTCGAGAGGAGCGAGAGGTTATAGAGAGATGGTTCAAAAACTTTCAGGCGATCGAGCTTTCCAAGTTGAATGGCATTTCCATTGCCAGAGGTGCTTCGACAGCTTGTCCGTTGTATTAGAGCTCTTCCAGGTAAAACATTCACTTCATATATTAATGTCAGATTAATAAATGTCTCTTCATAAAAAATTAATAAATGTATTTTTTGTTAAAACTAATTATTCATCGACTATTTCTTGTATCAATTTTCTTGCATTAATCCATTGTTCTAAGTGAGAAAGTTGCGACCGATTGCCGCATACTTGTAGCCAAGCTGCTCTTTCTTTTATAGGTAGCTTACGTAATAAGAATTGAAACCTAATTAGTTCACTTTTTGACTCGTTGTTACTATTTTCAGCCATTACTTCTTTTAAGCAGGTACTTCCTGGCCTGGTCTTAGTCTCAACCACCGGCCCGAATCAAGATCAAAGCTTTCACAAGAACGCACATCCCATTCAATATCGACAGATTCACTTTTTTCACTGGCTATGGATACGACAATTCGCGGATTGATCGGCTTGAAATCGGGGCTTTCACACAGATGCATGGCTTCATGCTGTTCCTCTACGGCGTGGTATGCACGACACCTGTCGACCCAGCGGCAATCAACGCAAATGCACACAATTTAAATGCGTTACTTCTATAATATAACTCTGATGGGCCAAATATGAAATTAAATAAAATACATCATCAAAGCTGTTTTGCTGCACCAATTTCAGGATCTAGGTTTTCGATTAATTTTACTTTAAATTTCAACATCCCAATTTGATTGAACTTTGTCATAAAGCTGACGCTGTCGTGTTGTTGTAATCAGCGATTCCAGGCATAGTTCATAGCCATAGTAGGGATTAATGAGTATTTTTCGTACTGCTTCTATGATCCAATCGATGAAGTTAGCTTCACCTACCTCAGGAGGCTTTATTGTTTCAGTATAATTTTTCCAACTCTGTTGCATCAGCTCAGGAATTATTGCTTTGTATTCCTTCAATTGGATTAGAAGAAATTGCTCTAATAGCCAGCAGTCTTTTAATGCGACATGGGATTTCCTTGATAGTATTATATCGTCCTTTGATGTTATGTATTTGATCGCGCCGATCTCTTTATCAGACACTATATCTTTCTCTGCGCTCAACTCACAATAGCCTAAAGTTATGAATTTAGGATAATTTGATAGTTTGGCTATATACAGGCACGAGGCTTTTTCCCCGTTGTCAATATCATCATTGAGCCAATTAACAATTGATGGCTCTGGCATATAAATAAAGTATCTGATTAATGATGTCACGCGCAAATTAAATTATTTGTAAAAATTTATTCAATTTGCCGTATGCAATGAATTCCTGTAGAGCTGTTAGGGGAGTATCTGGCTAGAAATCGCTCAATTTACCTTGATTAAGGTTTAATTTGGATTAAATATCCATTTAGTTCCTCAAAAAATTTGATCATGGCAACAAATGAATGGTTCTTGTCGGCTCACCCCTTTACCCTTTTGCACCTAGAACTATAAAGTTGGATTTATTTGTTTCATAGGTAAAATATTTATTTGCATCTTTCAATGGAATGGCTAGAAAGATTAATATACAATAAAATCATGTATTTTGACGCGGATCCTGGTGAGAGTAATGAATCGATTTGGAATAAAATAATGGCAACACTTGAACCTCAACTAGCCAAGACAGTCTGCCCTAACTCGTCTACATTTGTCAACACACGTGATGGATTTGAATGTAATATCAGAAATGCGAAGGGTGATCTGTTAGGAAATTGTTATTCAGAAAATAATCGAATGAATGGAAGACGTTGGACAATTAAATGGTATGATTTATAAAATCTAGACAATTAGAAAAGATTTTTTTATTCTAATTTGAGGCTAGTTTTGCCTTGTCAAATGAGTCTTTATAGGCACCTGACTTGAACAATCTTCTCATTATCTTTATTGGGTAATATCCGTTGATAGTTTGATCTTGATTTGGTCACTCCCCTGAAGTGACTGCTATTTTACGCAAAATATATAATAATTTTCTCTGACATGTTGTTTTTACTGCTCTGCCTTTCTCGACACATTGAATAATTAATCACTGATTGGTACAGCATGGTGAATTATCCTGAATCCGGCAACTTCACTAGATTCCAGGAGATTGTATCGACTCAGCCAGTCCAATGGAAAATGAAACTGGACGAAATGTATGAAAATGAGCCTGATGTAGCAATAGCCGCTTGGACGCTAATTTCATCAATGGAAAACCTAGATCTTGAACAAGAGGAAGCCGAAGTTTATTTGAAGAGGTTAGACGGTAGCAAATAATATTTGGGGTTGACAGTGTTCAGCATTTTTTAAAAGGTGGTTTTGCACGTCTAAATTTTTTGGTATAATTTCAACATTATTCGTTGATAATCTGTTCCATTTATCGATAGACTTGGCATTTTTAGGTATTGTTAACGATCAATTGGGGCGATCAAGTAGTCTTTGTGGGGTAAATAATTTCGAGATTATTTATTTGATTACCCTCTGTTTTTTCTTGATGGTCCCCAGAGGCCTCATGCTTGAACAGCCAAGATAAGATGGAGGGCAGTATGAATTGAATTGATCCTTTGGAGGTTACAATACTACCTATTGTGATTCTTGGGGATAGACAAAAACCATGCAGGACAGTTTTCAGCGTTATCTTTCAGCTATTCTGGAATCGTCTGACGATGATAATGGCGGTGATGTATTGGAGCTAACTTTTGATCTTCAAATGCTTGATATTAACAATTTAGAGGATTTCCAGCGTAGAGAGCAAGAAGCTGAGGTGCAATCTCTTATTCAGGAATATCGTGATCGATAAGCATTCTTCGCTGATTCGGTATGAGTTATTCAATTACTTTCCTGCTTTCAATCAGAGTTTAAGAATTTTTTGAGAGGTGTAGATGTTTTATTAGAAGTGCTCTCACCACCCTGTGTTATGAGCTTGGTCTCCGGGACTTTTTTGTTTGTGAATGGAGTCTGTGTGCATCGTGAATACTCCTGTGGCAATAACAAAACCGAAGGCGGCTCTGATCATCCACTTTGTTGCAGTATCCATAGATTTCCTCCTGTGAAGTCTATTTCGATGGATTTCGATAATTGTTTCCAGCGATGTTGTTCACTTCTTTGCTGAGGTTCATCATAGGTACTGCCGAAATTCATCTTCAAGTTAGAGGTTGTTGTGTGTGCAACTGGCCACGACCTAGTCCCGATTCATCCGTAAGCTTCCTGACTTGTGCTCTGAATATTGAACTCGTCTGCTTCAGCATCGAAATGCTGCTGGTATCCCAGGCAGAGCCAGCAGAGAGCCTGGCAAATGATTGTGGACATGGATCTCATAGCTTCGGGACAATGTGAGTAACACTTTCAGCACTGATCCAGGAGATTACTCCTGTTTTCGCATCAGCCACTTGAAAGAATGCCAGTGTCTGTGGAGAGCAGGCTTTGTTGTCGACGCGCAGAACATCAGCCGTGCTCCATACACTGTTAATAGGGTCGGCCACAATCACCGATATGCCTTCTTTGACACTCAGAAATACCGGATCGCTTTCAGGAAGGTTGATGGCTCTCAGTTGGTTAACTGACATCTTTGATCCCTTGAGTTCGACTGCATGGCTTGTAGTGCACGCAATTTTGTAATGCGATCCTCAAACCAGACCTATGTCTGGTGCGCACGAATCAACCCTCTCCATGTTGCGGATGAGACCTTCTGCAGTTAAGTTCTTTGAATCAGTTACATATGCACTTCTTGGCTAGTTGTCGTTCTCTTTTTTATGGTTTCCTTGCGTAGTGTTTTGCCGTCACATGAGCGCATGGGAATCTGTTGATCATTGTTGCTAACGATATATTCAGACCATTTTTTCTAGGGAATAACTTTACTTATGCTGCTCCTGTTCAATAATTTAAAAAAGTTTGATTAGCTGCCTACTTGTTTACGACCATCTAAATAGTCGACTCTTGTTTGAGCCAAGAGTGCGCTTTTAAAGCATACGAACCTACAACGCGTACCTCAAATAATCGTGTCGCACTTGGCATCGAAGCGGTTGAGAGCTCATCTGTTACAAAAGAGAGCAATCAACACGACGTCATGCGCTAGAAAACTAACAGAAGAGGCCCCCTTTAATGCCCACAACAACAGAGCCCCAAAGACTTGAACTGCTGAGCTACAAAACAGCTGATGGCAAAGAACTTGTCGCTTTGGCAGTAGAACTGGCTGACGACACAAACGGCGGTGTTCAGGTTAGGGTTCTGTCTGACTCTAACGTCGTGACCGGTGTGACTGTAGTTCCTCTTCGTCAAAGCAGTTGCTGTGGTTAGCAATGGCTACTGAAGAAACTTCAACATTGTATTTGACATAAATAAGCACGCCAATCTTGTTAATTTAACTTTTGTCGATCTAATTGACTTCCAATTTCTATTGATCGGATGTCTTTGTGTGAATTGCATTACAATGGTCTCCTGATTGATTCATTTGCTTGCTTGACCAGCAGCATTAGATTGATGTGCGTTTCAGGGCTGAAGCCATTGTGTTGATGAGCATCTCTCCCTGAGCTGCTCGTCCGATGGAATTTATCTCCTATCGGAGCTGGACATTTCTGACTTTCAGTCCCGGGCAATGGACTGAGAGTCAGTTCCGGCTGCGAGGGTAATCCGGCTGAAAATTTTTGAGTAACTGTTTAAAGTTTGTCGCTCTTTAATTCCTTTTCATAAATCACACTTTGTTTCCGTTCTGATATTGCATGAATAGTCCCCGAGATTCATCCTGCGCCATATTCCGCACACCGTTCCTAGGACCGACTCATTTCCTGGTCTCGCTTTTGAGCCTGTGACGTGATTCGTCCCCTTCCTTCTCTGTCACGTTCACCGTATATGGATCTGTACTGACCGTGCACGCCACCGTTTTCATGTTGACGATACATGTTCCGGAAAGGTCGTTGGCCTGTGCTGATGATGACACAGCCTGAGTGAAGGTAATGACGGCCAACGCGAACAGCGTCGGTACTTCATTGTTCACTGCTTCAGAACGGTCTGGTCGCGTTATTGTATTTCTCATGGTGCGACCGCTATTGCATTAGCCTGATATTGCGTACTTGGATGCCTGTGATTGTTGCGGTGTCGTTGTCTTTTCCTGGATGTATTTATAGGATTCAGATTAAAGTATTGTCGGTCGTTGATTGACAGCAGCGTGAAATAGTCTGGATTTCTACAGATAGATAAGTCTTGAGCGGCAACGCTTCACCCCCTCTTTCACCCCAACCCGCGACAGTCGATTTGGTGCATTAAACCCTGTGGTGTGCCAAGTTCATTATTGTCATTTAGATGAACCCTGGCTGAAAACAACTATTCTCCTCTTGGAACGGAAGTCCTGCAATTCGGTTTCTGTTGCTCACCTGATTTGTGCTCGATTAACCAACCGTCCACACGATCGAGCGTCTGAAAGCATTGCGCTAACACAGATGAGCCGATCAGTATCAGCAAAATGATGTCTTTGCCATCAACTATTCATCAGGATTAGACCCAGAGGGGTTTGGGGCACTTTCCAGGTATTTCAGACCATTTCGTATAGGCCTCGATCGGTAGATGCTTGTAGACGCAATATCGGTAATAACGCACTTTTCTCTCAAGGAATTCCATCTCTCGCTTGAGTGGTTCCACATTGTTGGCATTCACTGCCCTGGCAGCATGCACACGGTAAACAGCGTCAGCAAGCTCGTCCTGCGCCTTGCGGAGTTTGTGCTTTGGAGTGGAGGCGTTCTTGGTTCTGCGGAAGAACATGGATGGGTGCAACCGAGCATGGCTTAACAATGACAGCTCATCGGACGCCGCGAATGTTGTCTCATGCTCACTTCAGTGCTTCCGTGGCGTGCTCCGGATCCGGTTGCATCACCAAGTTAGTGCCTGAGTCGAGATTTGATCTTCGTCAGATAGGGATTTCTGCTTCGATATCCCATCCCTCGTTCTTGAGTTGATCGGCGGTTTGCGATGCATCCTTGGCTGCAACATCAACAAGCACGAATGCGTCGTCTTTTTGGCAATAGATCCTGATTAGCCCGATCACAGCAACTGTTCTCACGTATCATCTGTTTATCAAAGTTCCGATTGAGCTGGCCCACAAGGTTTCTTTCGGAAATTCGCACCATTGGTTCAAGCCTTTGTGGGCATGGCCCTGCCTTTGAATTTAGGCTGATCGGTTCATTCATGTTCAGGTTTGAACATTCCGTTGGATGACCTGGTGTTGGTTTGAATAAACTGCAGGGTTGGTAAGCTGTTGAAGCGTTATGTTCCAGATAAATCACCAGGAGTGACTCCTTGTGATTGTTGAGTGCTTGATGTTGCCTCTTAATTGCATCAAACATCGAGGTCCTCGCCATGTTGAAGCAATGGATATGCGAATTCAAGAATTTTTTTTCGAAAAGCAACGCGCTTTAACTGGTCGTCGCTGTAGTAGTAGGGGGCCAATTTTATGAGATTATGGATGTAATCTGATGTAATTTTCTATTGCTTTTGCCCAACCCATGTATCTCCCGTGGTGGTTAAATTGAACTTCTATTTATGTATTTTGTTGGAGAAATCAGGGTTGGAGGCATTTTGATGTCCTGATCGATTCTTTAGTGAAAGGCTGAGATGTGTTTGTGATTTTTAAATCTATCAAGCGCTTTGTTAAGCACTGACAAATTAGCGTCAGCATAAATAGATTTTGGCTCGTTGTTCAAGAACGAAAACAGTTTAAGCCACGATCTGATCCTGGAAACGCATCAGCACTCTTTTATTGGCAGGCTGACTTTGTACATAGTGTCTTTCTCGGGTTTCCACTGCACCACATGAAGCCGGTCGATCTGGTTGCTGTCGAGGCAATCCCAGATGTTTTCACCTGAGAGGGTGGTCATCGACCAATGGTCTCCCTGGCTGATCATCTGCTTTCTGACGTGATCTTTCCATTCCTCCCAGTCCATCTGGGGATATGACGCGACGTGTTCGTTTAGGATGACGACCGTGAATTTCAAGCTGAGGCTCATTTTAAATTACGCTTACTTTAAGGCTCTCTAATGTTCTGGCTTGTCATCTTCGGTGACGCTGCTTGGATCAAGACAAGGATTTCTGGCTGCAGATTTGCCTAGTATCTCTGCCGTTGATCCGTGCTCCTGCAGCGTTGGCAGTACGACACTTTGTTTTTGTGTCCGTCTGCTAAAGTCAATAGGTAGGGATCGATGTCAAATTCATATCCACAACTGCACGATACATGGTATTTAAGTTTTTTGGATTTAACCAATCTTTTGATCAACGTAATTTCCCCAAATACCTGGCCTGGTTTGAAGGGATTTAATTTGCTGCTGTCTTTCCTGTTTCGTTGGATTCTTGCTTTGACAAGGGCATTGCGCACAGAAGTTTCGCTTCCCTTGCCAATTATTTTGGCAATCTGTGAATAGGAACGACCCTCT
>Ga0163109_10004933_pt1 | contig 10101 bp, 12 predicted proteins | sample CRUFie1St13metaG_FD_108704 | JGI IMG/M metagenome (GOLD analysis project Ga0163109, IMG submission 108704) | Marine microbial communities from the Costa Rica Dome - CRUD Field 142mm St13 metaG | ecosystem: Environmental > Aquatic > Marine > Oceanic > Photic zone | place: Costa Rica: the Eastern... | reverse complement strand
ACTAGAGAGGAATAATGGCAAGTTTTTACATCCAAAGACCACAGTCAATAGACAAATCCAAGGTCGCCTACTATGTCAAGAAGCATCATTGGTCTGACGACTATGGTGCAAGGAAGACTTGGGCAACAAGTACAACCCCCACTAACCTGATGAAAAACCCTGATGGAAAGAATGGTGGTTGGGAAGGAGCCACTGTTGTTGAAGAAGAATGAGTGAAGAAATAGCCCAAGGCTACCCAACTATTACACAACTCACAAATAGAAACTATCTAGCACCAACTGGTTTCTATTTCACAGTCAATAGAGCTCCCCTCGTAGGTTACTTTGGGACTCAGGTCAATGTGCCTGGGCTGGTTCTGAGTGCTACAGAACAACCCAACTATCTCACAAACATTCCTCGTCCTGGTGAAAAGATCGAATTTGGTGAGCTCTTACTTACCTTTCTGGTTGATGAGGATTTAGTTAATTACATGGAGATCCAGAAGTGGATGAGAGGACTTGGATTCCCTGAGTCACTACAACAAATATATGATTGGCAAACTGAAGAGAAACCACAGAACTATCCCGCCAAATACAAAGATGAGACGGATCTTAATCTATTCTCTGACGGAACACTTTTAATCTACAACTCTACTGATAACCCCACCTTCAAGGTTATATTTCGTGACATGTTCCCACAATCAATATCACCACTACAGTTTGACTCAAAAGTATCTGATGTTCAGTACTTGTCAGCGTCTGTCACTTTCAAGTATACTATCTATAACATCGAACCTATGATTTGTTGTTGATGTATGATAGACCTTGAAACACTTCAAGGAATGTGGAATGAAGACTCTAAGATTGATCCAGATAACTTGCACACTGAGTCTCTTAATATACCTGTTTTGCATTCCAAATATTATGACCTATATAATACTCTGATGCTTCTGAGGAAGAAAGCAGAGCAACAGAGAAAAAATATTAGACACGAAAGATATGAGTACTTTGCAGGTAAAGCCGACCCCGAAGTATACATTGAGAATCCCTTTCCTAAGAAGATTAGAGATAAAGAAACTATGCAGAAGTATCTGGATGCAGATACTAAGCTCTCAGGAGTTTCGTTGAAGATTGAATACTACGATGTAATGTTGAAATTCATCGAAGAAATCCTCAAACAGATAACTAATAGAACATACCAGATTAAGAATGCAATCGAGTGGAGCCGTTTCACAGCAGGTCTAGGTTAATGGAATCAGAAGAAGAGAGTTACTATCATTTGGAACTTCCTATACAGGCAGTTCGTATCATCCATGTAGGTCTATCACAGGCAGTGAGTAAGTGGTCTGGTGGACATCCTCTAGAACAAGAAGATCTGATTACGATGCGTGATCACTTCTATAGAATTATTTTAGAACACCAGTTTGAAAACACCAAATAAATACATATAGGTTAAGCCTATATGCATGAGCCATTTGATTATCCAAAAGGTAAATGAAGTTTACCTGAAGATAGAAACAGAACCCCATGTTGAACACGAACTGAGAGATCGGTTTACCTTTGAGGTAGAGGGTGCAAAGTTTATGCCTCAATATCGTAGGAGGCATTGGAACGGAGAGATTCATTTGTTCGATATGAGAACAAAGAGAATCTATGTTGGTCTGCTCGATAAGATCATCGCCTTCTGTGAACAAGCGGGATATACATACGAGTTTCTGGACAATAAGTTCTACGGTCTTCCCTTTGAGGTCAATGAGATGATCTCTAAGGAAGGTGTCAAAGATTATATGAAATCACTGACTGGCCCTGACATCAAACCAAGGGACTATCAGATTGATGCAGTTTATGATGCACTGAGATACAATCGTAAACTTCTCATCTCACCTACAGCATCCGGTAAGTCATTTATGATTTACTCTGTGGTAAGATTTCATGTAGGTATGAAGAGAAAGGTTCTACTTGTGGTGCCCACTACATCACTAGTGGAACAGATGTATAAAGACTTCGAGTCTTATGGTTGGGATGCACAGAATCATTGTCATAGAATCTACACTGGTAGAGAAAGAGTCAATACCAATGAAGTGACTATTACTACCTGGCAGTCAGTTTATCAACTGGATAGAGCATTCTTTGAAGAGTATGATGTTATTATTGGAGACGAAGCACACCTCTTCAAGAGTAAATCACTTATCTCGATTATGGATAAGTTACATCATGCCAAGTACAGATATGGGTTTACTGGAACTTTGGACGGTACACAGACTCATAAATGGGTATTAGAGGGATTATTTGGACCCTCATACAAAGTCACTCAAACGAAGAAACTACAGGACGAAGGGCACCTGGCTAAGTTAGATATTCAGTGCATCGTACTCAAGTATAGACCACAGAAGTTTGATGTCTTTGAAGATGAGATACAATTCCTGATTGGCCATCCAACAAGAAACAAATTTATTACTAACTTGGCAGTTGACCTAAAAGGTAATACTCTCATCTTGTATGCTAGAGTGGAGGCTCATGGAGCTATTCTATATGACGAGATAAATAACAGAGTGGAAGAAGATCGTAAAGTCTTCTTTATTCACGGTGGTGTAGATGCTGAAGATAGAGAAGAGGTCAGGCGTATTACAGAGGAAGAGAATAACGCCATAATCGTGGCTTCTTACGGAACCTTCAGTACTGGAATCAATATTAAAAACTTACACAATGTTATCTTTGCCTCTCCATCAAAGAGTAGGATCCGCAACCTACAGTCTATTGGTAGAGTCCTTAGAAAAGGCAAAAACAAAGTGAAAGCCAAACTATATGATATCGCTGACGATACCACTATCAACAGTCGTAAAAACTATACCCTGAACCACTTTATTGAAAGGGTGAAGATATACAATCAAGAACAGTTTAACTATGACATATCAACAATCAACATCAAGGAGTAAGTATGGAAGAGGAATTCTATGCAACAATTAAACTCAAGCATAATGGAGAAGAGATCTTTTCAAAGGTAACACCAAACGATGAAGGAGACAGAACACTTCTGCATTTGGATAGTCCAATAGTCGTCGAAGTGATGAAGGTCAGAGGTAAGTTGGCTGGGTACAAGATGGAGCCCTGGTTGAAAACGAGCACCAATACAGACTTTGTAATTGATCTAGATGATGTTCTTTTGATGACAGAATCTGGTGATCTAGAAATGATCCTTTATTACGAAGACTACATATCTAAGATGAATAAGGGTAATTACTCAGAACTAGATAGGAAGATGGGTTACTTAGGAACCGTAGAGGAAACTAAGAAGTCCCTGGAGAAACTCTTTAAAGCAAGCTAGAAGAGTATCTGTTTTTGACAAACCTATTCTAATGAAATCCCATGGGTTTGTTAAGCCCAGTGTTTTCGGGTATAATCACCGAAGACATAGAAACATTATGACTACTGCACACGCCTATGGAACAATGAGACGAAGAAAAGCAAAGCCCGAACACTACGTCAATAATAAAGAGTTTCTCAACGCACTAGAGAACTACTTTGCAGAGTGTGAAAGAGCCAAACTCAACGATAATCCAAAGCCTCCTATTCCAAGGTACATTGGTGAATGTTTCTTGAAGATTGCAAATCATCTCTCATATAAGCCTAACTTTGTGAACTACATGTTCAAGGATGATATGATCTGTGACGGTATTGAAAACTGTGTCAGATACATTCATAACTTCAGTCCTGAGAAGTCCAAGAACCCTTTTGCATATTTCACTCAGATCATTTACTTCGCTTTCCTCCGTCGTATCTCCATGGAGAAGAAGCAGTTAGAGATCAAGAACAAGATCCTGGAGAAGACCAACTTCGATGAAGTCTTCGACGCCAATGACCTTGACAGTGATAATTACTCAGACTATAATCAAATCAAAGACAGCGTGCATAGTAAGTTGAGGAATGGATGCTAACAGCCATCATTACTGATACACACTTTGGAGCAAGGAAAGGATCCAAGTTGTTTCATGATTACTTTGAAAAATTCTACAATGATATCTTCTTTCCTGCTCTAGACGAGAAAGGTATCACAACTGTCATCCACATGGGTGATGCATTTGATAGTCGTAAAGGTATTGACTTCAAAGCCTTGGACTGGTCAAAGAGAGTAGTGTTTGAACCTCTGAAACAAAGAGGTATCACTATGCACCTAATGGTGGGTAACCACGATGCATATTACAAGAACACAAACAGTATCAACGCTATTGATCTCCTGTTAGAGGAGTACGATAATGTGATTACTTATTCACAAGCCACAGAGGTTGAAGTCGGTGGCCTCCCTATTTTGTTTATTCCGTGGATCAATGAAGAGAATTCTGAAAGGACTTTCAAGCTTATTGAAACTTCAAGTTGCAAGTGCGCGATGGGGCACCTTGAGCTCACGGGATTCAGAGCGCATCGTGGCTGCATCATGGAAAACGGTCATGACAGCAAATTCTTTGAGAACTACGAGGTGGTCTTCTCTGGCCACTATCACACTCGATCATCCGATGGGAAGATCTTCTATCTGGGAAATCCCTACGAGATGTTCTGGAACGATGTCAACGACGAAAGAGGATTCCACTTCTTCGACACAGAAACATTAGAACATACTCCGGTTAACAATCCTTACCAATTGTTCCATAATATCTACTATGAGGATACTGACCATCAACTCTTTGATGCTACTACCTATAGTGACAAGATCGTAAAGGTTATTGTCAAGAAGAAAAGTGACATTACAAAGTTTGAAAAGTTCATTGACAAACTCTATTCAGTAGGCGTTCATGATCTCAAGATCGTAGAGAACTTCCAACTGGTTGAAGCCGATGACTTTGAAGCAGGTGAGTCAGAAGATACTCTTTCTATCCTTGATAGATATATTCAAGAAGCCGACACAGATCTTGACAAAGATCGTATTCAAAAAATGATGAGGCATACTTACCAGGAAGCATGTGAACTTATCTGATGTACATTATTACAGTAGAAGGTAAAGAAAGAGAAGGAGCATACTCCGTTGTAGATGATGAAGGGGAACAGGTTCTCTACATCTTTGCAGAAGAGGATGATGCCAACCGATACTGTATGCAACTTGAAGAACTGGACTATCCTAAGATGAAAGTCCTAGAGATTGATGATAACCTCATGATCAAGACCTGTGAACTTCACGACCACAGGTATTCGATCATTACCCCTAATGATGTTGTGATTCCCCCAGACAATTCAGATGATTATCTTTGAGAAGATTAGATGGAAGAATTTTCTTTCTACCGGTAATCAATTTACAGAAGTAATATTAAATGAGAAGAGATCCACAATGATTGTGGGTAGCAATGGTGCCGGTAAGAGCACCATTCTTGATGCACTCTGCTTCTCACTCTACGGAAAGGCATTCCGTAAGATCAACAAAGGACAGATGATCAACACCACCAACGAGAAGGGGGCTGTGGTTGAGATTGAGTTCAATGTGAATAAGGTTGATTGGAAGATTGAAAGGGGAATCAAACCTAACACATTCAAGATCTGGCGTAATGGTGAAGAACTTGACCAGAAGGCAGCTGCACTGGATCAACAGAAGTGGTTGGAACAGAATGTTCTGAAGATGAACTACAAGAGTTTCACACAGATTGTGATTCTGGGTAGTAGTTCTTTTGTACCATTCATGCAACTACCATCGAGTAGTCGAAGAGAGGTGGTAGAAGACCTGTTGGATATCAAGATCTTCTCCTCTATGAACACACTGATCAAAGATAAGATTCGTGGCATTAAAGAAGAGGTTCGTACACTTGAGTTGAAGAAGGAATCACTCAACGATAAGGTACGAATGCAGAAAGACTTTATCGATCAGATTGAGAACAAGGGTAAGGAAGATATTTACAATAGAGAAAAGAACATCGGTCATCTCTTGAATGAAGAGAACAACCTGATGAATCGAAATCAAAAACTAAATGAAGAACTGAAGGAGACACAGAGAGAGATTGAACAGTTTTCTAACTGCACTCAAAAACTAAGAGAGTTCGGTAATATCAAAGGTAAATTGTCTAATAAGATCTCAACACTCGTAAAGGAACATAAATTTTTCAAAGATAATACGGTTTGCCCTACCTGTAATCAGGATATTGAAGAATCCTTTCGTGTAAATAGAATTACGGACTCACAAAATAAAGCAAAGGATCTACAAGAGGGATATCAACAACTCCTCAATGAGATCAAAAAGGAAGAAGACAGAGAGTCCCACTTCAAAACACTCAATGGGTATTTAAGTACAACGCTTAATGAGATTACTTCTAACAACTCTCAGATCACTGGTTGTCAAAGGCAAGTCAAGAACATTGAATCAGAAATTCAAACACTTACCAAACAACTTGAGGATAGAAATTCTGAACATGAGAAACTGGAATCGTTCAGAGAAACACTACAAACTACTTATGAAGAGTTAGCAAAGAGAAGAGAAGATATCTCATACTATGACTTTACCTATGACCTCCTCAAAGATGGTGGAGTCAAGGCAAAGATCATCAATAAGTATCTACCACTCATCAACAATCTAGTTAATAAGTATCTTCAGAAGATGGAGTTCTATATTAACTTCAAACTTGATGCCGAGTTCAATGAGACCATTGAATCTCCCATTCATGAGGACTTCACCTACGCATCTTTCAGTGAGGGTGAGAAGATGAGAGTGGACTTGTCTCTCCTATTCACCTGGAGAGAGGTGGCCAGGTATAAGAACTCTGTCAACACAAACCTCCTGATTATGGACGAGGTGTTTGATAGTTCTTTGGATGGATTTGGCACAGATGAGTTTCTTAAAATCATCAGGTATGGTGATCAGGGAATTGAAGATGCAAACATCTTTGTCATTTCACATAAGGAATCCTTATTCGATAAGTTTGAGAATGTGATTAAGTTTGAGAAAGTTAAAGGTTTCTCAAGAAAGATGTAGTTTTAACGAAATGTTATGAAATTAACATAAGTCCACTATATAATACAGATATCATGGAGGATTCGTCATGAAAAACTTGGTATCTCGAAACGAGCTAACATCGTGGGAGTGGGATGTAAAAGACACAGAGGAGGAACGCTACGACCAGGTGACAGAGTATTTTCAATGCATTAGTGAATGTGATATCCCTGATCATGATGCTAAACGATTCTGTCGATACATTCTAACTAAAAAGTAAACCGGAGGCCCCGACTGAAGACCCTCACCAGGAGACTGGTGGGGGTTTAGTTTGCAAAGTGTCCATATTTCTAGATATAAGTGTTAGTCACCACTAAACTGCTGTATAAGTGAACGACACACAATACCATGACCATCAACTATGAGATCAAGTCCCAGCTGGCAAAGTTGTTGGCGACTGAAGACCTGGTGGTTGAGAACCGTCCTGTGGATACGGCGTGTTTCGATGTCGAGACCCGTGTCCTGACACTCCCTCTCTGGGAGAAAGCTTCTGGTATTGTGTATGATATGTTGGTTGGCCATGAAGTTGGTCACGCACTGTTTACACCTAATCAATGGGATTTCCTAGGTAAGATACCTAAGGCATATGTCAATGTGACTGAGGACGCCAGGATTGAGAAACTTATGAAACGTAAGTATCCCGGTCTAGCTAAGTCCTTCTACAAAGGTTATGAAGAACTTTCTAAAGATGACTTCTTCTGTATTGATGGTCAAGATGTCAATAAGATGTCTCTCCCTGATCGTATCAATCTTCACTTCAAGATTGGTAGTTTCATCGACGTAAGATTCACACCTCAAGAACAAGAGATTGTTGACCTGGTTTCATCTTCTGAAACTTTTGCTGACGCAGTGATGGCAGCAGAGGTTCTTCATAAGTTCATCGGTGATCAAGTAAAAGATCAACAACCACATCCTCAAAACAATAATACCACTGACACATCTGGTGACGGTCAAGAGAGTGGTGACGAACAACCTGGTGAATCTGACTCTTCTGATAAAGAAACTCAAGATGGTGACAATGAGGTAGAACCTCAGGGTGAAGGTGAATCAGTTGACTCTGAAGATGAGGGTGAAGTTGATCCTTTCAAGGTTGAGACTGATGAAGCCTTCACTGACGGAGCACAGTCACTGACTGATACCAACCTAGGTAAGAGAGGTCCAGAGTATTATCAAGTTCCCAAAGTTGACCTTGATAACATCATCGCATCCAACTCTGATATTCATGAAGCCTGTCGTGAGTCATTTGCACTCGATAATCCTGAGTACTTTGAACTTGTTGACTGTAAGTATCAACAGTTCAAGAAGTCGGCTCAGAAAGAAGTCAATTATCTGGTCAAAGAGTTTGAGTGTAAGAAAGCAGCAGACACATACGCACGAGCCACTACAGCTCGGACTGGTGTTCTTGACTGTTCCAAACTTCATACTTACAAGTACAACGAAGATCTCTTCAAGAAGGTCAGTGTAATACCTGACGGTAAGAATCATGGTCTGATCTTTATTCTTGACTGGTCAGGATCAATGGCTGATTGTATGATGGACACTATCAAACAACTCTACAACCTCATTTGGTTCTGTAATAAGGTCAACATTCCCTTTGAAGTGTACGCCTTCACAAACTCTTATAATTTTAGATCTGAAAGATCACTTAGTAAGTATGATCAAGGTAATCCTGGTGACTTCTTTGTTTCCAATGACTTTACTTTGATGAATCTTTTTACTAGTAAGGTAAACAAGAAGACACTCGAAGTTCAACTGAAGAACATCTTCCGTATCGTTTACACATTCAAAGCCTATGTTCCATATCACACTCCTAGTCCACTGACTCTTTCTGGCACTCCTCTCAATGAGTCACTGGTATGTCTTCACTCTATTCTTCCTAAGTTCAAGAAAGAGAACAATCTTCAGAAGGTCCAGACTGTGATCCTCACTGACGGTGAGGCACATCAACTTTACCATTGGGGATACTACAAAGATTACACTACTGGAGAACAGAGATTGTCTCCTAGAACTTCATCCTATGACGGCTTCCTTCGTAATCGTAAGACTGGTTACACCTACGAACTTGGATACAAGTACTGGGAGTTCACCGATGTTCTTCTCACTGACCTTAAACAATCCTTCCCTGATACTAATTTCATTGGTATTCGTCTGGTTAATCCCCGTGAGTTTACATCTTTTGTTCGTAGGTACACTTTCATAAGTGAACAGGAGACCAAGAAAGCTCGTAAGGAAAAGAGTTATACTATCAAGAACTCTGGTTATGAATCTTACTTCGTGATGTTCAATAACTCACTCTCTTCTGATACAACCTTTGATGTTGATGAAGGTGAGAGTAAAGTGAAAATCAAGTCGGCATTCATGAAGTCTCTGAAAGCTAAGACCCTAAATAAAAAGGTTCTTAGTCAATTCATGGACCTGGTGTGTTAATGTTACTCACCTCCAAATCGCTCCATTATTGAAGAACCCCAATCATCATGACACTATCAACCGAGTATATTGTTTCATCACTCACCAACCTCTATGGTGAGTCCGTCACTACTGGTGACATCCGAGCCTGGTGTGCAATGAATGGTGTTGGATATCCAACCGTTACCAAACGACTGACTGATTACAAAACAGGTCGTGGCAAGTGGAACCTCACTGTTGAGGAAGTCAAGGAAGAACTTGAGTCCACATTCAAAGCACCAGCAGTAGAAAATCACATCGAGCAAAACCTTATCCCCGCAAAAGATGATACCTTCGTCCAGTTTGGTAATTTCAAAGATCTTAAACAAGTTATTAAGTCCGGCCTGTTCTACCCTACATTCATTACAGGCCTATCTGGCAATGGTAAGACGTTCGGTGTTGAACAGGTTTGTGCCCAGCTCAAAAGGGAACTGATCCGTGTCAACATTACTATCGAGACTGATGAGGATGATCTTATTGGTGGGTTTCGTCTTGTTAACGGCGAAACTGTCTGGCATAATGGACCCGTCGTGGAGGCTCTTCAACGCGGAGCAGTTCTTCTTCTAGACGAGATTGACCTGGCATCTAACAAGATCCTGTGTCTCCAGTCTATCCTTGAGGGTAAGGGTATTTTCCTCAAGAAGATTGGTAAGTTCATCAAACCTGCCAAAGGTTTCAATGTGGTGGCTACAGCCAACACCAAGGGTAAGGGTT
>Ga0163109_10004930_pt1 | contig 10102 bp, 9 predicted proteins | sample CRUFie1St13metaG_FD_108704 | JGI IMG/M metagenome (GOLD analysis project Ga0163109, IMG submission 108704) | Marine microbial communities from the Costa Rica Dome - CRUD Field 142mm St13 metaG | ecosystem: Environmental > Aquatic > Marine > Oceanic > Photic zone | place: Costa Rica: the Eastern... | reverse complement strand
TTATTGTTATATTTTGTTTTTTCAGGGGGCGACATGGCTTCGACGTGGGTCGCGAAACTCTGAGTGCATGCCGAGGAACAGAATACCTCGCTAAACCATCTGTAAAAACTATAGTTGCCAACGAAGACAACTACGCACTAGCTGCTTAATAACCAGTGTAGCGCCTTCTGCCCGGTTAGCGCCTGTACGTCCGGATAACAGGAGTCATAAATACAGGACCGTAAGTTTGGTATGCTTGGGGCTGAATTTATTAAACTTAACTAAGCTGGCATCAAGTTTTCCTCTTCCATTAGGTAGCTTGATGTAAGATTAATAATGGAATAAGCATGTAGACCTCAGTGCGGAGGGCTTGCGGACGCGGGTTCGATTCCCGCCGCCTCCACCACATTCAATAGAAATGTAAATTTATCATGAATAAAAACAGTCAAAGTAATGAAGAAAATAAAAATACCAGCAATATTGATTTATCCATTGTTAGTCTCGGAAGCATCTTACTTTTGAGCATAGTTATTGCGATTGTAACAAATCAAGAATGGAGCAAGAAAGCCATCGATAGCTCTTTTGATTTTATTACGAGTGAATTTGGAATTGCTTACATTGTCATACTTAACATCTCACTAGTATTCCTTTGTGCTCTGGCATTTGGAAAACATGGGAAGATTGTTCTTGGTGATACTAATTCAGATAAAGATTATTCTGATTTTAGCTGGGCATCCATGTTGTTCTGCACGGGAATTGGCGGTGCAATTCTATACTGGGGTGCAACTGAATGGGTATCTTATTACCAGAACCCACCCTATTCATTAGTTCCCAGAAGTGATGAGGCTATAATATGGGCAGCGAGCTATGGTGCATTTCACTGGGGTCCAATTACATGGACATTATATACCCTCCCTGCTGTTGCTTTTTGTATCTCATATCATCATAAAAATATCCCTATTCTTAAATTAAGCGCTGCATGTGAAGGGGTTCTTGGTGAATATTCAACAAAATGGCCTGGTAAATTTATTGATCTTTTTTTTATTATTGGCTTAATTGGCACATCAGCAACTGGTCTCGCATTTGCTGTTGAATTGACCACGTCCTCAATTTCCCAGCTTACTGCTCTTCAGGACAGCAAACAAATGCGATTAATAGTTATGTTGATTGTCACACTATTAATTGCATTTAGTGTATACAAGGGACTTAACAAAGGTATACGAATATTGAGCGTACTGAATGCTAGACTCGCTCTCATCATTATGTTCTTTGTTTTCATTGTTGGTCCATCTGCCTTTATACTGGAGATGGGTGTCACAACAATAAGTCACATGACATCCAATATTATAAAAATGCTTACTTGGACCGATCCTCTTCAAAGAGGAGATTTTGTTGAAAACTGGACAGTTTTTTATTGTGCCTGGGCAATCGCGCTTGGTCCTTTCATTGGAATGTTCATAGCGAAAATATCAAAAGGTAGATCGATACGGGAAGTGATATTTGGAATGATGGGATGGGGGAGCTTAGGATGCTCTCTGTTTTTTGTTATTTTGGGAAATTATGCGCTTGAGCTTGAATTATCAGGCAAATACTCAGTTGTGGATCATGTCAATGAGCTTGGCCAATCGTCAGCTATAGCAGCCATTATTGAGTTACTTCCTCTAGGTTCACTTCTACTTGCTCTGCTTGCTATTATTGGTGTTATTTTTGCGGCTACTACCTATGACTCAGCTTCATACACGCTGGCGGCTAGCTCATGCAAACAGCTTGAAGCTGACGAAGATCCAAAAAAAGTGCTGAGAATGTATTGGGCAATCTTTTTGGGTCTCCTGCCTTCTGCCCTGCTCTTCATTGGCGGGCTTGAGACAATAAAAACTGCTACGATTATGGCCTCTTTTCCAATATTGTTTATCTATGGCGTCATGATGATTTCAATAATGAGAATGCTTAAAACCATGTGACGAAAAATTATATTTTTTTGCTTCAACTATCTGATTATTTATAGTTTATTAATCAATATTGACGATTGTCTTGCTGAACGTGTTCCTTTAATTGGATTATTTCCTGACTCATGAAAAGTAAAAACAACAGATAATTTAGTTCTGCTCGCATTATTTCTTCCTGCAGCGTGAAATAATTTACTATGAAAAAAAAGAACATCTCCTTTTTGTAATTCAACTGCCTCTGCATTATTGATTAGTAGTTCATTTTGCATATCATTGTCCTTGAGAAATAGAGCTTTATTGAATCTCTCAGGATGAATCTCAAGACGATGTGATCCTGGTATGACATAAAGACATCCATTTTTCTTATTTTCATCTCCCAAGGCCAACCAGACACTGATAAGATTTTCTTCCTCAAATGACCAATAACGATTATCTTGGTGCCATAACGTTGCACTGCTATAGTTTTTAGCCTTTGTCATCACACAATTATGATGGCATTGTGACAGTAATAAATCATTCTTAGTGGCAAATAATTGTCTCAAATTTTCCCCCAAGGTAGGATTTTTTACCCATCGCTGGAATGAGTGATCCCTAGAGTAAGCTTGAAGCAAGCGCCTAGATGTTTTTCCACCTGGTGCATCCGGAGAATCTGGTGCACCTGGATATTTGAGATCAGCCTCATATTCTATTGGATTAATGTGATTTTCAAGATGATTAGTTGCAACATACAGCATCTCATCAAGATTGGACTCAGCCACATACATTCTCTTAATTAAAAATCCGTGTTTATTGAAATTGGAAATTTCAGAATGAGTTAACATGTTGGCTTTTTCTCATGATTGTATGTACTTACCTGCGCCTACATTGAATTTCTTTAGCGCTTGGAGAATTTCGATCAAGCATTCATCTCTCAGTTTTTCCAGTTCTCTTACAGACTTTTCTTCAGCTTGTTCAGAGGTTCCCAAAACCATTTTTTCTATTAAATCATTTGTTAATTTAGGTGCTTTCAGTTTTGTCCAGGGTAACTCTAATGACGGACCGAATTGTTCTAGCATGTGTCGCATTCCAGTTTTTCCACCTGCCAAATGGAAGGTCAAGCAAGTTCCCATTATTGCCCATCTCAATCCAGGGCCGTATATAATTGCCTCATCAAGCTCTCTAGTTGTAGCAATGTTATCATTAACTAAATGAAGGATTTCTCGCCATTGCGCCTCCTGCAGACGATCTGAGAGGTAGCCCTCAATTTCATTTCTTACAATCAGTGGATGCATATTTATCGATTTATAAAAATCTCTAAGACTTTCAATTGTAGATTGTGATGTTAGTTTACCACCAACAATTTCAACCAATGGAAGAATATAAACTGGATTAAATGGATGCCCTACAGCGAAACGCTCGGGAAATTTGAGTCCTTCTTGTATATTTGTTGGGAGTAATCCTGATGAACTTGACACAATTAATGCATCATTCGGAGAGTTCTCCTCAATATCATGATGAATAGACCTTTTTAAATCTATATCTTCAGGAGCAGATTCTTGAATTATATTTGCGTTTTTACAGGCCTCTCCGAGTGAGCCACAAATCTTTAAATTTAATTTTAGATCATCATTCAGTTTTCCTGTTTTTTTGAGGATAGGCCACAATGAGTCTATGTCCTTTTTCAAATTTTCTCCAAAATCCTCAGATGGATCCCAAGCATTAATGTGATGTCCATTTACCAAAAATCTTGCTACCCAGCCGGTACCAATTACACCAGTACCAATTATTGCTGTTTGTGCCATATAGTATCTCTCCTTACTAACCTGAGGGCAGATTGAAGTTCATCTCTCTCTAAATAGCAACCTCTCATCCATCTTTCTCCATGCGTTTCAGAAAATCGTGTCCTTCCATGCAGTATTCTTCTATTATCCATGCAGATCATATCGCCAGGATTTAATTTAAACTCGACTTTAAATTGATCGTTATTTACCAATTTGTAGAACTTTTTCTGAGCCTCATAAAAGTAATTCATCTCACTTAAACTTCCTCTTAGTGGAGATCTTAGCCAGCATGTCCATCTGATTTCATTAACTACACCTTTATCGTTATGCCTGATAATTGGTGATTCGATTCGATAGTCAGAAGTTTTTGCTTTGTTAGCAAAGCTAACTTTATAACCAGAGAGTAAATCATAAATTTCTGTGTCATGATCTTTGATGTAATCAGCGATCGCAAAACCGTCAGCAAGTGTTGAAAAACCCCCATCAGTTTCGTTAATCATACAAAATAATAACTGTAAGCCAGGTATATACTCCCTTGTGGAAAGGTCATTATGGAGAAGTAATTCCTCATTCGTGTAAGCATTAGAATCAGGATTGTGCTTATATTTAACGTCAAAAATTCTTCCAAAATTGGAATTTCGTATCGTGCCAATTCTTGAGGCAACATTCTCTAGAGTATTTTCTTCAACAGGAAGTCCTTTTATTATGACAACACCATATTGGATCAGCGTAATTAGCATTTTTTCAAACTCTTTATTATCACTTAAATTTGTGCCACTAATAACTGGAATATTATCAAAATCGCTCGCGTCCCAAATCTTGATGCTGGTATCGTTGTTAAAGTCAAACTCAGATGTCATTCCAGTCCTAAAAAGCCAGCCAGAATGATAGAGTGAAGAACCCTCATCATTTGGTGTAATTTTATGCGACCATACCACTCTGATAAATCCATCAGAAGATATCTCTGCTTGTTTTATAGAGAAATCCTCAGGAATATCTAGAGGGGAAATCAATGTTTCTTTTGTTATTGGATGAGTTGTCTCAGGGTCAGTTGCATGTTCCCTTAGGTCCTGAGATAAATGAAATGTTCTTTTATCCGACTCGTAGATTACCTCTAGCCCAAGAGGATGAACAACAACATCTGTGATAGTCTTTCTAGGATAATAAGAAAAATCAGGCGTTAAATTTAAATTCTTTTTGTTATGTAGAATTTTGTCCAAAATTGTTCCTAAGAATTAGGTTTATCTTGAGTTATTGATGCGCCTCAATAACCAAATCTGCTGCTTTTTCAGCAATCATGATTGTTGGTGCATTTGTATTTCCGCTCACGATCAAGGGCATGATTGAGGCATCTACCACTCTTAAATTTCTCATTCCTTTTACGATTAGCCTCTCATCCACAACAGCCATCTTATCACTACCCATCTTACAAGTTCCAACGGGATGATAGACAGTATCTGCACTTTTTCTGATTAAACTCTCTATCTGATTATCACTAATGTCGTGACCAAAACCATCGACGGACTCTTTTGTATACTCTGATATTGGACCCAAGCTCAATATTTCCATCATTTTTTTAAATCCTTTAATCATCCTTTCCATATCGTCACTATCTGCTAAATAGTTAGGATTGATAATGGGTGGATCTGAAATATCCATAGACTGTATAGAAACGGTCCCTCTTGATCGCGGTCTTAATAAACATACATGACAACTGATTCCATGTCCCCATAATAATGTTCTCGCATGATCAATTGTCATGGCTATACCAAAATGAAGCTGTATATCAGGGGTGATTTCCTCATCGGAAGTCTTGAGAAAAGCCCCTGCTTCTGCAACTGGAGATGTTAATTGCCCTTTCTTTCTAAATAGATACTTTATGAACTCTTTAGGAAATTTATACAGAAATGATCCAAAAGAAAATCCAATTGCTTCGAGGGATGAATACCTAAAAGTTCTGACAAAATCGATATGATCCTGTAAATTTTTTCCTACTCCAGGTAGATCAATATTTGTTTTAATGCCCAAACTATCAAGCTCATATTTTGATCCTATGCCAGATCTTAGAAGCACCTGAGGAGAACCAAAAGCTCCCGCAGATAAAATAATCTCCTTGTTTGCATTTATCGTAATCTTATTGTGATTTTTATCGATAAGTTCAACTGCTTTTGCAATACCGTCTTCTATGATGATGCGATAAGCATGCATATCTGTATGAATAGTCAAATTTTCCCTGTTTATGATAGGTTCAAGATAAGCTTTTGCAGCACTACATCTTTTTCCGTCTTTTTGGGTTACTTGATAGTAACCCACGCCTTCTTGGTGATGACCATTAAAATCTGTATTGAACTTATGAAGTTTTTTTCCAGACTCAATAAATGCCTTTGAGAACATATTCTCATTTCTAAGGTTACTTACACTCAGGGGTCCGCTCTGACCATGGAAGTTATCATCAAAGAAGTCATTATTTTCTGCTTTTTTAAAATATGGCAATACATCGTCATACGACCATCCTTGGTTTCCTAATGCACACCAAGCATTGTAATCTTCTTTTTGCCCTCTTACATATAGCATTGCATTGATAGCGCTGGAACCACCGAGTGTCTTTCCTCTTGGCTGAAAACCTCTTCGGTTCTCAGTTGCATTAATTTCGGTTTTGTGGAGTCCTCCTGATGAATCGACAATAAAAGACTCAGCAGAAGTGAGAGCTTCTTTTTCAAAGGCGGCTTGTGGTGTTGTCTCAAGACTCCAATTATATTTACTCTTTCTTCCAACTATGAAAGGAAATCCCATTGGTGTTGAAATTCTGATATCTCTGTTATCAGAACCAGCTTCAACAAGGCACACGGTAAATGACTTGCTCAGGCGATTAGCCAACACACAACCGGCTGAGCCTCCGCCAATAACAATAAAATCATGTGTATTCATAATTACAATAATGCTATTCAAAAGAATTGGTTTCAATCAAAAAGAATTTCTAAAAATTATTCATAATAATTCTCATTCTTTTATAAATATATTAAGATATTTAGACAATTCGTTAAATTCAAAAGGACAGGGACAACAAAGTGTTTAAAATAAAAGAAATTATGGGGCACTGCGATATACCATGTGCAGTCTATGACCCTTATCAGGCTCAATACTCAACATTATCTGTGATTCGCTTTCTAGACATAATCAATGAAATAAAAGCTGATCTAGAGGATCCAGAGAAAATGGCAAAGTTCGTTCGAGTGGTTGCAGAAAAAGAGTCACATGCAAAAATAACTAAGGAAGAGATTACCACTATCTGGGGTGATTATTTTAAGCAACCCCAATTTGAACAATTCCCAGAGATTCATGATTTAACCCACTCTATCATGATGGATGCTTCCAAATGCAAGCAAAGCATAGATAGAGAAAACGGGATCAATCTTCTAGCCGGCGTCAATCGTTTTGCAGAAATATTCTGGGCAACCAAAGAAACTGAAACAGTAAAGAAAATATCTCCTTATCTACCGAATTTAGAGATTGTGTGTCCTATTACTAAGGATAGTAACTAACTTTTTGCTTTTTATTTATAAAGTAAAAGGAATCAGCATGGAACCAAGTTACCGTCCGGGTAACTTGGTCGTCGGTATAAAATCTAAAAAAATCAATATCGACGATGTTGTTGTAGTTCAGCATAAATCTCTCGGTAAAATTATAAAAAGAGTTAAATCCATGAATGAAAATGGGATTATGCTCAAAAGTGATAACAAAAAATACGGTTCCACTGTAGCCTGTGAGCTTCATTCATTTGAGTCAATTATTGGAAAGGTTTGCTTAAGAATTTGACCAGTCGTACATTTTTTTAAATTAACTGGCTCTTGAGTTTATGCTAACTTATTAATTATAAGGTTATAGTACAAAATATTGGGGTAATCGCATGCTCACTATCCAAACTAGATTAATTCATGTTCTGCTTTTAATCTTCACCCTTTCGCTATCATCGCAAACACTCTCTGATCAATTTGCAATCAAAGCAGGGTTCATTCTTGATGTGGAATCAGGTGAAATTAAGGCCAATCAAATAATTCTGATTGAGGGAAATCAAATCAGAGAAATAACAACTAACTTACCTGATGGTTATAAGACTATTGACTTGAGTGACAAATATATTCTTCCTGGGCTTTTTGATATGCACACCCATCTTGTTGGGGTTCTCGATAAAACATACTTTTCAAGCATTTTTCAATCTCCCCACAGGGCAATGATTGGTGGCGTAGTCAATGCAAATAAGACACTAATGGCAGGATTTACATCAGTTCGCAATGTTGGTGCACCTGACTTTATGGATGTCGCATTGAGAAATTCAATTAACGCAAATGAAGTTCCAGGTCCTAGAATGAAAGTTTCGGGGCCATCGATAGGGATCACGGGCGGGCATTGCGATAATAATTATCTCAATCATTCTTTTGAGCAATACAGTGATGGTGTCGCAGATGGCCCGTGGGAGATAAGAAAGAAAATAAGAAATAATGTTAAATATGGAGTTGATCTAATCAAATTCTGTGCAACTGGAGGTGTATTTTCTCATGGAACGAAAGTTGGATTAAGGCAATACACCTTCGATGAAATGAAAGCATTGATTGATGAAGCTCATGACAGAGATAGGCATGTAGCAGCCCATGCACACGGTAATGAAGGTATAGAATTCGCGATTTTGGCTGGCGTAGATACAATTGAACACGCTACATTTTTGAATGAAGAGACAGCAATTCTTGCTAGAGAAAACAATGTTACGCTGGCGATGGATATTTACAATACTGATTACACTCAAGAATTTGGCAGAAAAAATGGGGTTCCCGAAGCAAATCTAATCAAAGATCTGGAAACTGGAGAAAGCCAGAGGAATGGGTTTAGAATTGCTGTAGAAAAAGGAGTTAATCTTGTTTATGCCACTGATTCTGGTGTCTATCCACATGGCGATAATGCAAAACAATTTCCTGTAATGGTTAAATATGGAATGACTCCGATTCAAGCTATTCAGTCAGCTACCATTGTTGCAGCTGAATTATTCGATCCCACTCTTAAAATTGGGCAAATCAAAGTAGGTTATCTAGCCGATATTATTGCAGTTAATGAAAATCCACTCAAAAATATCCGAACATTCGAAGAGGTTGTTTTTGTAATGAAAGACGGGAAAGTTTTTAAGGATCGAGCTAGATGAGAAATAAACACCATTTGAATAAGATAACTCCACTCATGCTGTTTTGCCTCATAAGTATTCAGTCATATTCTTCAGGTTATGAATGGCAGTATTCTAATCCTAAGGATGAGGGTCTGAATAATTCAATAATCGAAGCTCTATCTGATGAATTAAAAAATGGAATGCATGGATATGTAGATGCTTTCTTATTGATTAAGAACGGAAAAATAGTTCATGAGGAATACTATAAGAATGATTATGAAGAACTTACAAAAAATCTGAAGTCAGAACAATCTAAAATCTTATCGAAAAATTATGGTGATGCAGCTAAACCAATATATAACTATTTTGATCCAAAATGGCATCCTTATTATAAGGATACTGATTTGCATACGATTCAGTCGGTCTCTAAAAGTGTCACGTCCGTCCTAATTGGTATAGCAATTGAACGAGGCGAAATAAATGGATTAAATCAAAAAATATCTCAGTATTTTCCAAATCATGCATCACAGTTCCTAGATCCTTTGAAACGTAACATAACAATTGAACATTTACTGACTATGACAGCAGGAATTAAATGGGATGAATCTTCGCATGCATACACAAATCCGCTAAATAACGCAGCGAGCATGGAAAACAGTAACAATTGGATAGATTACGTTCTGGATCTTCCAATGGAACACAAACCAGGTGAAAAGTTTGTATATAACAGTGGCATAACCATATTGCTGTCGCATATACTTCACGAGGTTAGCGGCATGCATGCAAATGAATATGCTGAAAAATATTTATTTAATAAGCTCGATATACGAGATTATTTTTGGAAAAAGACAGCCAAAAACTTAACTGATACGGAGGGAGGCTTGTACCTATCAAGCAGGGATTTCGCCAAAATTGGGATGCTTTATCTTAATGACGGAAAATGGAACAGTTCGCAAATTATAACAAAAGAATGGGTTGAGCTGACTATGTCTCCAGATACAGATATCGAGGAGAGTTCAAGAAAATATGGATTTCAATGGTGGCTTGTTCCATATGAAAATAGTCAAGAAAATTGGATCTACAGTGGAAGTGGCTACGGTGGTCAGTACCTATTAATCGTGCCAGAATACCAATTGGTTGTAGTTTTCAATGGTTGGAATATTTTTGATATACCAAGACCCTCTATTGAGTATCTTTCACAAAGAGTCTTAGGAGCGATCCAATAGTTGCAAACCACCAGTGATCCTCCATCAGGACAATTAGCT
>Ga0163109_10004929_pt1 | contig 10103 bp, 20 predicted proteins | sample CRUFie1St13metaG_FD_108704 | JGI IMG/M metagenome (GOLD analysis project Ga0163109, IMG submission 108704) | Marine microbial communities from the Costa Rica Dome - CRUD Field 142mm St13 metaG | ecosystem: Environmental > Aquatic > Marine > Oceanic > Photic zone | place: Costa Rica: the Eastern... | reverse complement strand
TTTTAAAAGATTTCTTAATAATGGATTTGATGGCATTTCAACTAATCCAAACTATAAAATGTTGGCATTATTAATAATCCTTTTAATTAATTTGTCTCTATTTTTTGTAATTGGCAATATGGGCAAAGCTTTTTTAAGAAATGCAGGAATTATGGGTTAGAAATTATTTATTTCTTTTTGGATTTTCATCTTTACAATTTTGATTCTTCAAATAAAACTGTGATATTTTCTTGTCAAATCAATACTTAATAAAATTTGGATAGTAAAGAACCTGAAAATCCAGTCGTCTATCTTTCTAATTTAGTAAAGAAATTAGATGTAAAAAATAGAAATGGTTTAGTAGCTTTAGCATTAGTAAACCTTTTAGTAATTCTTTTATTTAAATATTATTTGAAAGGATCTGGATTATTATCTTGAATTTTTGTGCTGTTGTACTATTCAGCACTCTCAAATTGCTTTGCTAATCTAAAAGCCTTTTTAATTATTAGAAAGCCACCGTATGCACCTGCAAGTAAAGGTAATACTATTAATGGATTAGGGGAATAATCTGAATAATTTTTCACACCCTCAACATATTCATAACCTGAACATTTAAGAAAAATAAAGCTAAAAAATGTGACACTCCAGCCAATGATTGATAAAAAACCACCTTTTTTATCTCCTTCGTAGAATCTGTCAAGACCTAAGCCCCATCCTCCTATTAAGAATATTCCTCTAACAACTGAATTTTTCTCTTGATTTCTAAGCATAATAAATAATCATTTATTATGAACATAACCTATTTGTATTTGGGATGTGCGATATTTTTATTAATTAATCTTTAAATTTAAAATTTAATACATTTATTCTATAAATCACTTAAGAATATTAGTCGGTCTTTTAATTAATTATTTGTATTGCATTTTAATTCAATAAGGAAATTGAAGGCCTTATATAAATAAAAATAGACCCATACATATCCTGCATAATTCTCATTTCTTCGTCTAAAAATAAAATTGAAACTTGGCAATTTGGCGATTCTTTATTCCAAGGCAATTTATTCCAAACCTCTTTAACTGGATACCATTTATCCATAAGTAATTCACTAAATAATGGAATCTTATTAAGTCCGTCAACTTTGGAAACTTTTGTCTTTTGTAAGTTCATATCAAGTAAATTATTTCTTAAAACTAAATCACTCGCTTGGGTTATTACTCTTCCGCCAAAAGTAGGTAATAGTTTGAACCAACCTAGGACAGGAATTGTTGTGAGCCCAAATATTGTAGTGTCAAAGGTAGATATAAATTCTTTTTTATCAAAATCAATCTTTTGAGCAATCCTCCCAATAGTTGATATGCCAAATGATCCCACCTGCAATTGATGTAATTTAAAAAAAAGGTTACTTTTAGATTCATCATTTAATGCCTTTTCAATAGCAAGGAAGAAAGGAGAACTTCGAAATAATTCGACATTAGAAAAAATCAATTCCCATTCTCCAGACAATGATTTTTCTGTTATTTCAAAACTAAAGTCTTTAAGAGCCTTAATCAATTCATCCATTTCATTAGCTTTTTCCTCATACATTGGAGAAATTAATTTATTTAATCTTTGCCCTCTATCTGTGACAGCAGCTATTTTGTATATATTTGACTTTATCTCTCCAATTTCTTTCATAATTCAAATATAAGAAATACTATTTAATCTTAGGAATTTAATTTGAAGTTGATGGCAATATTATTAATGATGGTAATAAAATCAATTAATATTCTCCCCACCTTTTACCAATGTCAAAACCCCATTCAGTGGTTAATTTAATTACTTCATCATGATTTTTGCATTTTGAAAGGGACAACTTTTTACTCGGATAATTTTTTATTAGCTCAGCAATTTGATTAAGTTGCTCTATTTTTTTAAGAAAATTACTTAAATCTTTATCTGACATTTATCTAGGAACTAAATTTTTGATCATAAGTGAATATATAATAAAGAACCCATGCAACGCCAACAATCAAAATTGCAATCATTATATTTACTGACCAAACTACTTCTATCATAAAATTTTTTATATATTTTAAATATATCCAGAATTTATACTAGAATAACTACTAATGATTTAAATCTAGAACAATACATTACTTTTCTAAATGTATAAAATAGTCTTAAATAAATTGAAAAATTATGGGAGAAGCTAAGAGAAGGGAAGAGTTAGGCTTACCACCTAGAGAAAAGAAAGAGGAAAAACAAAAATCGAAAAACAAACTAAACGAAATTTTAAATAAGTACCCTTATTTGCCTTTCATTTTAGGTTTCTCATTACTATCAATATTAATTATCGACTTAGTGAATTACTACAAATAAATTTATAAAAAGGGATTGTTTTTTTGTATAAGAAAAGATTATCTTCGCAATTACGAAATTATTTTTCCATAATAAAAATAAAACTTATGAAACCTTTTAAAACCACTTGTGTCGTAATTTTAGCTGCGCTATCTTCTCTTTCAATATCTAGAGCAAATGCAGGCGGCTGCAGTTCCCACACTGAAAAGAAGGCAGAAATCGAATGCTTGTCTGATGATAAAAAATGTACAGATGCCAAAGAAAAAGAATTACTATATAAAGTTGAGGCCTAAATGTTTGATAATCTTGGAACTGCTTTAGTACAAGCGTTAGGCTTCTTTGCTATTTTTGGTTTTTTTGTTTATCAAACTTTATTCGCAGATAATAAACCCAAAAATTCAAAGTTAAATCCTAAAAAAACAACTATTTCCGATTCAAAAGAATCAATCAAAAAAGAATCTAAAAAAGGATTATTTAATAGAAAATCTAAACCTGTTGAAGAGAATTTACCAGCTCAAAAAAAGAGATTTTTTGGTAGAAAAAATGAAACTATTAAAGAAGAAATTAAACCAAAGAAAAAAGGTTGGTTTAAATAGGCAAAGGTACTAAAAATCTATTTTGATATCTTTTATACAAAAAATTTTTTTAGTAACTTTATTATTGATTGATATTAATACTAAAAATGAATCATAGAGAAATCACAAAAAAATATAGTGAATTAATCAATAAAGCTGAGTTTGCTACTGGCCGCAAAGAGGTTGTAAGTCTTTTGAAAAAAGCTGCAAAATTGAAATCTCAGATTGAAATCAATTATTAGACTTAGAAATTAGTTTAATTCTAAATGTAAAAAATTTTTTTAAATAAGTTTTTACGTGAGATAATCTGCATAGATTATTTTTCTTATGAATAAAAAAGGTTATACAACCGAAAGCGGTGGTAGACAGAATGGTTTTGCAATTGAACCAGAAATTAATCCCATATCAGAAGGCGAATCAAAAAAATCTATATTTTTATTTATCGGAATATTATTACCTTTTCTAATAGGCGGTTTTTATTATTTAAGGACTTTGAATATATTCTGATTTTTTATATGCCATTTTTAGCAATAATATATTCTTCTGTACCAAGCTTATCTTGCAAAATGCTCTCTGCAGAAGGATTAAATTCATTTTGCTCAATAAAAAACATTCAACCTATTCAGAATTTTGCTGAATTTTTTGTTCTTAGAGTTTTCATCAAATAATCATTTTTTTTACTTCATAAAATTTTTTTATTAAACAATTCCCATACAATCAAATTTTTAAATAAAAAATTGTGACTCAATTTTTAACATCACATAATTGATTTAACGGTAAAAAATACTTATAGGTGTTTATCTGCGATAGTAATTGATTGATTTTTTAAAGAGTACTAATAGTAACAAGTTCCATTAAATCTCTGGATTGAAGATATTTTTGAAATACTTCAGAATAAAATGCTTTTTTAGCAGCAAATTTTGATTCAAATTCTATTACTAATCCTAGATGACCTCCATCCCATTCATTTGAAGTTGATTCTTGTATCAAATCTCTTTTTACTATCACTCCTCCCACAGATCTAATCCAAGGCAAAACTGTTCTTATGTATTCCATAAATAAATCCGCATTTGGAATTGAAATTTTCTTTAGCCAATAGCTCTTTGTCATCGAATCAACACATTCTTGGTAGAATATAGCATATGAAGGCGGGTATTTTCCCTAAGTGTTATTTAGTAGAATTTGAAGATTTATTATAAAAATTCTTCTTGAATCTTAAAATCAGACAATATTAAACCTATTGCTTAAAAAACTTGAATTCGAATATAACTTTTCCTCTGGCTGAGCTAGAAATGATTTAAAGATTTCTTGGTAGCTTAGATGGAGCAAGTTCTAACAGTGATTTTAAAAGATTCTCTTTGTATTGATAATTCTTAAATCCTTGTTTATTTAGTTTATTTGGTCTTAAGTTTCTTAAACAGAGTGAAATAAAATCATTTTTAAGATATAAATTATTTCTTAATCCAAATAAACTTTAAAACGAAATAAATTGGTAAATATTTAAAAGATTCTATAGGGATTTCATAACTTAAAAATTTAATGGCTTCTTCTATCCAGTAACCAATATCAAATCCGAAAAGAATTTTTTCTACAACAATCCAAAATTCTTTATCAAATATACTTATAAAGTTTAAGTATATATATTCCCAATGAAAAGTATTCCAATATTGGGTTAAAAACGAGGATAAAATAAGCCAAAATGATATAAACAGAAAACTTTTAAGAAATTTATAAAAATTTTTCATATATGGTTAACTGCTCAATAAAATTCCAAATTTTTTTTCATTATTATTATTTTTAAATATTATTTCCATGAAATATATCCAAAAAGATATAAAAATATTGAAAAAATAGTAAATTCTGGTCGAATTAATAAACTATTCTTTTTTTTTGAGATTTTGTGCCTTTAAATTTTTATTTTTAAGAAAAAATCCCAAAAACAGAAAAACGAAATATATGAGTAAACTTATGCCAAAAATTAAAACTATCGTTGAAATATCCATGAATGATTTTTTTATATAAATTACAACATTTTTTGCGAATTATTATCTATGGTAAAGATTTTTCATTTATCACGATATTAATCAGCAATCATTAAGCTAAATACAATAATCAAATTATATGCAAGTTGTTTTTGCCTGGAGCCTTTGTCTCTCAGTTCTTGTCGTTTTAATATCAATCATTCCATTAACTATTGGGCGTATTAAAGCTGGCTATTCTGTTGAAAACATGTCAGCACCAAGGGCTTTGTTTGACAACTTACCTTCCTTCGGAAAAAGAGCCGTTTGGTGTCATCAGAATTGTTGGGAAAGTATTTCCTTACATGCTCCTGCATGTCTTCTTTGTTTGATTACTTTAACGGATTCAAATATTGCAATTATCGCAGCATGGATTCATCCTCTTTTACGCTTTTTATATATTGGTGCATATATATTTAATATTCCAACCGCAAGGGGTTTAATGTGGGCCTCAGGTATTTTTACAACACTATTGTTGTATAAAGAGGGCATAACTCAGTTGATATGAAATATTTAAACAATAAATTTTTCCAAGTCTTTTAATTCATATTCATTTATTAAAGTGACTTTGTTTGATTTCGCTAATTGATGTGCTGACTTTGTAAAGCCAGATTTAGAGACTAATATTGCATGAGTACCTTTCCAAAATAATTTACCAGCTGAAATTTCCTGTACTGCTTTATTCCCAATCGCTTTTTTATGATCTTTGCATTGAATACATATTCTTAAATCATTTATTGATGCAATTAAGTCAACCCCTTGATCTCCAGTATTAGGGGTTTCTTTTACTTCCCAGCCATGTTGTTTGAGAATTTCCATACAATGAAATTCAAATCTAATCCCTTTTTTGTAGCTTTCGTTGTTTGTGTTTGTATAATTTTTTTCTATTAGGTTTAAGCATGATTTCTCTATTTGACTTGCTATGAAAACAAACCAATCTTCAGTCTCGAGTTTTCTAATGGATCCAATTGTCTCATCAGTAATAGTAGGATTCTCTTCACAATAAGATCTCCACTTTTCGAAAAATAATTCCATATTTCCAAATTTTTTTAAAATTACTTTTTCCCAAAAGTATGGTATTCCCTCTTTAAATTTCTTGGATCCACTTAATATATTTTTCTCTATGGCTTTTTCATCAAGAGGTGGATTGCCCATCCATTTTTTATAATCCTCGTTGCCATAAGCATCTATTTCCCTTAATCTAATCCTTTCCTCTAACAAGTTGTATTTGTTTTCTTCTATTAAATTATTAATTGTTTGAATAAAGAAATTTGAATTTAAGGCATTATTTAATTTATATCTTTTCTTTTTAATTTGATAATCCCTTAGAACAATGTAAATTAAAAAAATGATAAAAATAATTAAAATAAATAAAAATTTCATTATTGATTTTTATTTTGATCTAAAAAGTTTTTGTTTTTCTAATTACAAAATTATTTTTTGTGATTACTGATGATTCATTTACTTCAAATCCATTAATTGCATATATTTCTCCTTTTATTCCTTCTAACGTTAATTGCTCGATAATGCCTTTTATTACTTCATCCTCAACTAATTTCCTATCAATCCTTTCAGGCGTAATATCTGTAAGCCATTTTGACGTCTTTTTTTTTACAACCTCTGTAGGGTTTGTTATTTTTAAATAGATAGCCATTTTTGAAGTCATTCAGTTGAATTATAAGCATTAAATCTTCTTAACTTTTATTATTGTCATTACTTTCCCACTCAAGGAATTGAAAAACAAATATTGTAAAGATAGAGAAAAATATAATAAACAATCCTAACCATCCTATGAATTTGTGCTCTGTAAAAAGATTTGTGAGTGTTGATTTTTCTTGATATCTTGATTCCATTTCATATTGGTAAGAGTCGATTACTTGAAAAATATTCATAATTAATAATTAAATAAATAGCTAAGTTAACCGAGAATAATTTCAACCGTTTAATTTAATAAAGGCTTCCGATAAAAAATCTGGTCTTTTTCTAATTATAGAAAAATTAAGCTTATTTATTAAGACTAAATTGACTTCAGCAATAGTTGAGATTTCATTTTTTTTGTTAAGGAATTTTGAAACTACATTAATTCTTGGACTTTTTTTAATATTGAATTCACTCTCGATTGTTATTTTTTCACCAAGAAATAAAGGAGATTTATATTTTATTGAAGTATTGATTAAAGGTAAATCTAAGCCTTTTTCAGTTAGTTCGAAATAACTTATACCTACTTCAAAAAGTGCATTTATTCGGCTTTCTTCCAGCCAATTAAAATATGTGCCGTGCCACATTACTCCTGCATGATCTGCATGTTGAGGTAAAACAATTTTTTTTATTTTCCAAACTGGTTTTACGTTCATATTTTTTTTATCAATAAATAAAGCAAATTTTGATATCGTAAATCATTTTTATTTATTAATATAAGAATCACTAAAACCATATTTATAAATTTATGTTTAATCGTAATAATAGCGGTAGAAAAATGAAGAAGATTTTTCAATGGGAAGAATATTTAAATTGGAAAAAAATGACACAAGAACAGAAATTAAATTTTAAGAGGGCCTGCTTATTCCCATTCCTAGTCTATGTGGTTTATGTTTTTCTTAATCAGTACTCCATAGCAATTCTTTTATTAGTAGGTCTTTATTTTTTAATTCGATTTAAAAATAGAAATAAGTTGGGCAGATGAATATTTTTTAGCTTAATTTATTTAGATTTGTTTTAAAATGATAAATTTTTTCTAAATAGCTTTATTGGCATAAGAGGATAGTACTAGATAAATTATTTTTATGAAAAGGATTATTTTGTTTTTATGTGTATTAGTTTTTTCAATATTTTCTAATACGAATAATTTATTAGCAAAAGAAATTGGAAATAATTTTAAAGATGATATTTCTGATGAAATTCAAGAAATTAAGCCTGATAATAATAAAAAAAATAATATTTCTAATTCATCTCCAGAAGATATATTTGGTGATGAACAAACATTTCCATTCGTTGCAGGTTTAGGAAAAAATGCAGCCCATTGACTTTAAATTTATCGGTAATGTAGGAAATAATTTTTTTCTTACTAATGAAAGGTCTTAGGGTCCTAGAGCTTTCTGAGGCGCTTAAAGTTGATAGCGCTGATTTATTGGCTGTTTGTACAATTCTTAAACTAAAAGCCACATCTAGATTAAGCATTCTCACATTTGAAGAGTGTAAACAGATAACTGATTACTATGAAGATAAAAATTGAATTATTTTTTATTTAAAATAATTTTTTTTATTTAATCTCTTTAATCATAGATACTAAAGTTGAATGAATTTCTTCTTCAGATATTTCTTTTTTAAAATTTATAATTGCTGATTGCCCATCGTAATTAATTTTTATATAACTATTATTTATTTCTTCCATAAAAGCATTCTCAAAGCTTGATATATTCCCATAATAAATAAGATATTTGTGAACTGAATCAATATGATCGTTATTCATATGATCACAAACTCTTTTACTTGTTTCTTTACTTATTATTTTCATATTAAAAATAAATTTAACCTAACATAATGTATTTTTTTCATTATGAAGAGTTTTAATCATTTTATTTATTAAATATTTAACTTCATTTTTATCAACAGCTCTAACCAGGTTGTTTCGCAAATTTGATGCACCTTTAAAATCTTTGCATGTCCACGAAATATGTTTTCTAGCAATTAGCAAGCCGTGATCTCCTTTTTCTTTTATTAATTCATCAAGATGTTCAATAATTAAAAATAGTTTTTCTTCTGCGCTTGGTTCTTTAAATTTTTTATTTTCTTTTATGAAATAATCTATTTCTCCTATTTTCCATGGGGATCCTAAAATTCCTCGCCCAATCATTACACCATCAGCATTTGTTCTTTTTAAACAATTAAGAGCGTCTTCTGGATTTTTGATATCTCCATTAGCAATTACTGGGATTTCTAATAACTTTTTAAGTCTCCCGATCATTTCCCAATCTGAATTACCTGAAAAACCCTGTTTTCTAGTTCTCCCATGAAGTGTTATCATTGATGCCCCAGCATCTTGAAGCTTAAATAAAAAATCCTCTATATTTTCTTCTTTGCTATCCCATCCTAGCCTTGTTTTAACTGTTACTGGAATTTTGACAGCTTCAACAACATTTTTGACTAATTCAATAGCAAGTTTACGGTCTTTAATTAAGGCACTGCCCCCACCTTTCTTTGCTATTTTTTTTACTGGACATCCCATATTTATATCAATTACGAAAGCTCCAGAGTCTTCAGCTTGTTTCGCGGCGTCAGAAACAGCATGTGGTCTATTATCAAATATTTGTACTCCAATTGGACCATCTTCTAAATCTATTTGATTGATTTTTTGTGTTCCAAAGCCTTTTTTAAGACTTGTAGCATTTATCATTTCAGTAAAAAGTAAAGAGTTAGGAGCCCATTTACGAACAAGTCGCCTAAAAATGATATCTGTAACTCCTGCTAATGGAGATAGCATAACCTTACTATTAATTATCCTGTTAACTCCCCTCCCTTTAAGCTTTATATTTGTAGACATATAATTCAATTTTAACTTATCTTTCTTTATTATAAATTCAGATGTGAAGTCGATTTTATCTTTTATATTTTTTCTTTAAATTTATAATAAAAGCTTTTTTTTAAATAGACCTAATTCGTTACTTTTTTTGTTAGTTTGTATTGTATAGCGATTTAAAAAGGAAATTTTTTTGTTTATATTTATATCTATTTTTCTTCCAATAATTATTTTCATTGCTCCAATGCATGTAAATGCTGTCCAAGGTAATTTAGACTTATCTAGTGCACAAACTTCTGTAGGTAAGAGATTTGCTAAAGTATTTTGTGATGCAAAAATGGAAGGATTAGATTCTGATTTTGCGAGTGAATATGCTTTGAATAATACATATTTAAAATTTGTTGCATTTCCAGACGATGATGAATATTTGGAAAATTTATGGAATTTCACACACAATAATATATTGGATAATTGTGGTGAATTTGTAGATACAAATGATTTAAAAGATTTAGAGATATTTTTTAAAGAAGAGGGTTTAATTGCTTCAAATAGGGAACTCTATCTACCAACTTTTGAGAATAATTAGATTAAATTATTAGCATATATTAAAATATAAATAGAATATGGAATTTCATGAAAATATTAGGTTTAAATTCTCCTGAAATATTCATAATTTTA
>Ga0163109_10004928_pt1 | contig 10104 bp, 10 predicted proteins | sample CRUFie1St13metaG_FD_108704 | JGI IMG/M metagenome (GOLD analysis project Ga0163109, IMG submission 108704) | Marine microbial communities from the Costa Rica Dome - CRUD Field 142mm St13 metaG | ecosystem: Environmental > Aquatic > Marine > Oceanic > Photic zone | place: Costa Rica: the Eastern... | reverse complement strand
TGGATACTTAAGGATGTTGAATTTCAAACATAATTAAAGTATGAAATATAATGAAAATGATTTCTACAAAAAAGATCTATTCTTCAAAGGAAAAAAAATTCCTTACTACTTGTCCCCACTATTAGAAAAGCATGGATTTATACATGCTTTCTTTACAAAAAATAGTTCTGAAATAAAACCTAAATTCATTTCAAATCAATTTAAGAAAAACAATAAAAATTGCTTTAATAAACAGATACATAGTAATAAAATTATTTTCGGATCCGAAACCAATGAAAATAATTTATTAATGGCAGATGGCATTATAAGTGATCAAATTAACCAAAACTTATGGATATATACCGCTGATTGCATGCCAATATTAGTTGCCGATCTTAAAACCAAAATTGTTGCTTCTTTACATTGTGGAAGAAGAGGTTTAGAAAATAATTTAATCAAAGAATTAGTAAAATTATTAAAAAAAAATGGATCTAACAGGAGAAATTTATTAGTAGCAATTGGACCATCCATCTCATCAAAAAAATATACTTTAGATAAAGATTTATTCAATGAATTTAAGAAAAAAATTAATGAATCCAATAGTTTTTTTAATAATGACACGCATCAAAAAATATATCTTTTAAATAGTGAAAACAAAATTGAATTAGATTTAAAAAAATATGCATACTATCAATTTTTAAAAGAAAATATTAATCCTGAAAATATAGATATTTCAAATAAATGTACTCATATTTCTAATAATGAGTTTCATTCTCACAGAAAGAATAAAACGAAGAAAAGGCAATGGAGTTTTATTTCTAATTAAATTAGTTTTCGCAAAATTCTGTGGATAAATTATTAGAATAAAGGAGCTGATTCATTTCAATATTTTCATCTAATTTATAAATTTTTGCTAACAAATTTTGATCTTTAAAACCAATTGGTTTTATTTTAACCTTTGTACCTCTTGGAAAATTTTTTCTTAAAAGATCTAATGCAGTCTTTTCATTTTTTAAGTCAACTACTGAACATACTAAATTAATCGACAAATTTCTATTTTGATCTCCAATTAAAATAGTATTAGAATTTTTAATCTGAAGAATTTCAGCCGAATTAAGATTAGCTGGTTGTACAAAAAAGAATATTAAGAGAGTGAAAAAGCTTAAAAGAATTTTCAATTTAAAAAAGGGAAAGATTATTAAATATTTAGAAAGAATAAGATCAAGAATAATTTATTCAATATTCTCATTATTTACGTAACCAATCATTTGAGAATTACTTTTGCCTGGAGGTACCATCGGGTAGCAATTCTCCCCTCTCTTTACACGAACATTTATAAGAGCTGGACCCTCAGATTTTAAAGCTGTTTTAAAGTCATCTTCAAGTTGCGCTTTCCCATTAATTAAGAAACCTTTTACCCCAAAAGCTTCAGCAAGTTTTATAAAATCTGGTTCTCCATTACTCATATCTGAGGCAGAATATCTTTCTTCATAAAAACTTTCTTGCCATTGTCTAACCATTCCCTGCCATCTATTATTTACAATAACAATTTTTACATCTAATCCATATTGAGATAAAGTTCCTAGTTCTTGAATATTCATCAAAATGCTAGCATCACCAGCTATGCATATAACTTCGGAATTTGGAAATGCAGTTTTCACTCCCATCGCTGCAGGCAGTCCAAAACCCATAGTTCCTAATCCAGCACTACTTATCCACTTTCTCGGCCCATTCCTTAAATATTGAGCTGCCCACATTTGATGTTGACCAACATCAGTTGTAATAAAAGCATCTGGAGAATGATCTCTAACTTTAATTAAAACTTCCTGAGGATAAATTTCGCCGTCTTTTGGAGGACTAAATAGAGGATGTTTATTCTTCCAATATTTAATTTTATTTAACCAAGAACTTTTATCATTATCTCTTTGTTTTTTATCAAAATTAGCATTAATTTTAGTCAATGCTGAAGTTACATCAGAAACAATCGCAATTTCAACTTGTCTATTTTTATTAACTTCAGCTGGATCAATATCAATATGAATAACTTTTGCATTAGGGGCAAAAGTATCCAACTTTCCAGTAACCCTATCATCAAATCTTGCCCCAACTGCAATTAATAAATCGCACTCAGTGACAGCAAAATTTGCATAAGCGGTTCCATGCATTCCTAACATACCTACCGATAAATCATCCCTCTCATCAAATATCCCTTTCCCCATTAACGTGGTTGTAACAGGTATGTGATAATTTCTAGCCAAAGTTTGCAATTCTGCATGAGCACCAGAAGCGACAGCTCCTCCTCCTACATAAAGCAGTGGTTTTTGCGACTTTTCAATTAAATTAATGGCCTGTTCAATATTTTTTTCGTCAATGTCACTATTTCTCTTAAAGCCCTTTGGAATTACCTCCCCAGGTAAAACTCTATGGTATTTAAAAAGTTCTTGCCCTACATCCTTTGGTATATCAATTAATACTGGACCTGGCCTTCCTGAAGATGCTATAAAAAATGCCTGAGAGACTACATTAGCAATGTCTCTAGGGTCCCTTATCACCCAAGAGTGCTTAACTATTGGCAAAGTAATACCAAATATATCTGTTTCTTGAAAAGCATCGGTTCCTATGGCAGGGCGAGGAACTTGCCCTGTCACAACAACCAGTGGAACTGAATCCATCTGAGCAGTAGCAATTCCAGTAACCAAATTAGTCGCCCCTGGACCAGAAGTGCCAAAACAAACTCCTACCTCACCAGTAGCTCGAGCATAACCATCTGCGGCATGAGACCCCCCTTGCTCATGTCGTACCATAAAGTGCTTAAGCCAACCTTCCTTCTCTGCTTTATGTACAGCATCATATATTGGTAATATAGCTCCTCCTGGATAGCCAAAGATAACTTTGACTCCATGTATTCTTAAGGAATCCATAAGTGCTTCAGCACCAGTAATCAGAATAGGATCTTTTTTATCTGAATCATCCTTTTGTAAGGGCGTTGAAGCAAGAGTCACTTAAGAAGATAAATCTATATAAATAGTAAACTTAATTATAATGTTTTGCCTAATTTATAAACCTAATGTCAAAAAAAGTTTTTTAAAAATTCATTTCAAAAATCTTACAATAGACCTATTTTATGAAGTGGGCCTGAGCCAGAAATTAACTCTATGAAAAGAATTAGAAAAACAATCATAGCAACCCTGCCATTCCAAACTTCAGAACTATTATTCCATCCCCATTGCCATTTTTCTTGAGGATATAATTTGATTTTTGCGGGAAGTTGAGATGCTTGATCTAGATCAAGAATTGGATCTTTAAGAGATGAAATAACTAAATCATTGAGACCCTGAATAAATGTTGGATTTGTATCTAATGCTTTAACACGCCTAAAATGCTTTATCCCTGCTTTCTCTGCGATCTCTTTATATTCAATATCTATTTCTTGCAAGGTTTCAATATGCTCTCCAACAAAACTAATTGGTACCACAACTAACTCTTCAATATTTGCTTTTCCGAGATCTTCTAGTACATCTTCAGTATAAGGTTTTAGCCACTCTTCGGGACCCACTCTACTTTGGTATGAAAGAGTATAAGGATTTTCGAAATTCAGACTTTTTTTAAGTTCTTCAACAATTAATATTGAGCATTTTTCTATTTGTTCTTTATAAGGATCTCCAGCCTCATCTACATAACTTTTAGGAACGCCATGCGCTGTAAAGAAAACATGCGCTTTTGCAGGATGATCACAAAGTAATATTTGTTCAGAGATTAGCTCTACCATTGCTTTTAGATATCCAGATTGATTGAACCAACTTCTGATACATCTTATGGGTATTTTCTTAAAATTAGAATCTGCATCTCTTAACTTTTTTAATTCTCTAAAGCTTGACCCACTTGTACTTATTGAAAAATGAGGATAAAGAGGGAGAACTACTATTTGATTTATTCCATCTGATTTAATATCTGCAATTGCAGATTCAGTAAATGGATGCCAGTAACGCATGGCTATATAAGTTGTGGCATTCAAGCCACTTTCCCTTAATTTACTTTGCAATTCTCTTGCCTGTTGTTCAGTAATACGCCTAATGGGTGATCCCCCTCCTATAGAGAGATAAGCCTTTTGAGATTTAGTACTTCTCAATGTGCTTATTAACCAAGCTAGTGGTTTCTGAAAAATAGGTATTGGAAGTCTTATAATCTCTGGGTCAGAGAACAAATTATATAAAAAGGGACCAACATCTTTAATCCTTTCAGGGCCTCCTAGGTTTAATAATAGGACACCAATTTTTTCCATTAAAATAAAGGATGGATATTGAAAAAAGACATTAAAAACGTCATTATTAAAATAATTATAGAAGTAAATGAATATAATTCACGAAATAAATTCTATCAACGAAAAATTTTCTACCAAAAGTAGTAAAATAAGAATCGAAAAAAGGGGAGGAAAGCTTAATATAAGAGGAAGACTTCCTTCAAAAAATGATGGGAAGATATCAAAAATACAACGCATATCATTAGGACTTAATGCTGACTTATTAGGACTAAAAGATGCAGAAAAGAAACTTCAACTAATAATATTACAATTAGAATTGAATCAATTTGATTGGAAAAATTGGACTCAAATAACGAAAATTAAAATAATTAATAATAAGAATCATGATGATTTTTTAAATAAGACTGAGGAATTTGAAAAAGTTTTTTTTAAAGAAATCAAGAGTGAATTTCTTAATAGCACAAGAAAAACCACTTGGAAAAGCTCTTACAAGCCATATATAAAAAGGATGATTAATATTTATAAAAACAACGAAGAACTTGATTTAAATAAAATTTTTATTAACACTTTAAAATCATATGAGAAAGGTAGTCGAAGTAGGAAACAATGTGGAACCTCACTTAATGTATTTGCATCTTTTATTAAACATCAACTCCCCTCTGATTGGAATCTTATGTCTCGAGGTTATGGCTTAAAAAGAGCAAGTTTTAGAGATTTACCTAATGATAATTTCATCGAAGAACTATGGAGTGAAATCCCCAATAAATCATGGCAATATGTTTTTGCTCTTATGGCTACTTATGGTTTAAGAAACCATGAGGTGTTTTTTTCAGACCTAAGTTCCTTAAAAAAAGGGGGTGATAATATTATTAGAGTATTACATACAACTAAAACAGGTGAACATCAAGTTTGGCCTTTTCACCCCAAATGGGTAGATATTTTTGGTTTACATCACTTAGGAGAGGACTATTCCTTGTTGCCAAATATTAATGTCGACTTAAAAAAAACAACCCTTCAAAATATTGGTAAAAGAATAACGGATCAATTTAGAAGATATCAATTAAAAATTAAACCTTACGATTTGAGACATGCCTATGCGGTAAGAACAATTTTTTATGATTTACCAGATACCGTTGCAGCCAGAATGATGGGACACTCAGTAAACCTACATACACAGACGTATCATCATTGGATAACTAAACGCGATCAGCAAAAGGCTGTAAATAATGCAATATTAAAATTTCAAAATGGAGATTCATAAAATTCATTAATTATGTTTTTATAAGATTATGGAAATTGAATCTGAAAGAACAAAAAAAATTCATACGAATTTAGATCAGGATGCATTAAAAGTGGGTATTGGAGGGAAATTCTCCCCAGAAACAAATGAAGAAACTTATAAACTAAGAATGCAAAAAAGGAAGGAAATTCAGCTTGAGAGACTAAAAATTAGAAAGAATAAAAAAGGATTGGTAATTGTTTTTACTGGTAGTGGTAAAGGGAAAACCACAGCTGCTTTGGGAATGGCCCTAAGAACTTTAGGCCATATGAAAAAAGTTGTTATTATTCAATTTATCAAAGGTTCATGGGAAACAGGAGAAGAAAAAGCATTAAGAAGTTTTTCAAACTATATAAAATGGCATTCACTTGGGGAAGGATTTACATGGGAAACACAAGATCGAATTAAAGATGAAAAACTTGTTAAAGAAGCATGGAATTTAGCAAAAGAATATATTAAAAATAAATCCTATAAATTAGTAATTCTTGATGAGATAAATATAGCTATCAAATTAGGATATATTAAGTCTGAAGAAATAATAGATTTTATTAAAAAATTAGAAAATAAAAACAACAATCATATTGTGCTTACTGGAAGAGGAGCTCCAGATTCACTCATTAAATTTGCAGATTTAGTAACTGAAATGAATTTAATTAAGCACCCTTTTAAAGATCAAGGAATAAAAGCGCAAAAATGCATTGAATTCTAAATTGTTTAAATCCACAATCAAATTTTTTAAAAATCAGAAAAAATGCTTATTACTTGCTACTGTCATAAAAGTATACTTTTAGAATGACTTACAAAAGAATTCTTTTAAAACTGAGTGGTGAAGCCTTAATGGGTAATAAGCCTTATGGAATTGACCCCGCAATAGTTCAATCAATTGCAGAAGATGTTTCAAATGTAATATCAAATAATGTTCAACTTGCAATTGTTGTTGGTGGTGGAAACATTTTTAGAGGACTTAAAGGTTCTGCAGACGGAATGGATAGAGCAACTGCTGATTATGTAGGAATGCTTGCGACTGTCATGAATGCAATTTCTCTACAAGATGGACTCGAAAGAGTTGGAGTTGAAACCAGAGTTCAAACTGCGATAGAAATGCAAGAAATAGCAGAACCTTATATAAGAAGAAGAGCAATAAGGCATTTAGAAAAAGGCAGGGTAGTTGTTTTTGGAGGTGGATGCGGTAATCCATTTTTCACAACTGACACAACAGCTGCTCTTAGAGCGGCAGAAATTAATGCTGAGGTTGTAATGAAAGCAACAAAAGTCGATGGAGTATATGATAGAGATCCAAATAAATATGATAATGCTAAAAAGTACTCAAAATTAACTTATCAACAAGTTTTAAGTGATGAAATAGCAGTTATGGATAGTACAGCTATTGCTCTTTGCAAAGACAACCATATTCCAATAGTAGTCTTTGACATTTTTAAAAAAGGAAACATTTCAAAAGCGGCTGCAGGAGATTCTATAGGATCACTTATCAGTTAATTTACACTAATCAAAAAATCATGAATGAAAAAGACATCCAAACAAATATGAATAAAAGTATTGAAGCAACTCAAAGAAACTTTAATACGATAAGAACTGGAAGAGCTAATGCATCTCTTCTTGATAGGGTATCTGTTGAATATTACGGTACTGATACTCCTCTTAAATCATTAGCTACAATTTCAACTCAAGATTCACAGACAATTTCAATACAGCCTTTTGATTTATCATGTTTGCAAGCTATCGAAAAAGCGATATCAATGAGTGATTTAGGAATCACTCCAAATAATGATGGTAAAACGATAAGAATTAATGTGCCTCCCTTAACTGAAGAAAGAAGAAAAGAGTTTTGCAAACTTGCTTCAAAATATGCCGAAGAGGGAAAAGTAGCATTAAGGAATATTAGAAGGGATGCCATTGATAAAGAAAAAAAGGAAGAAAAAGATGGGACAATCTCACTTGATGAATCTAGAGATAATCAACAAAAAATCCAAAAGATAACTGATCAATTTATTAGTTCCATAGAAACTAAACTTGCAGAAAAAGAGAAAGAAATTTTAAAAGTTTGAATTTATTTGATGTAGCGATTATTGGTGGAGGCTTATCAGGAAAATCAACAGCCATTAATTTATTAAAGAAAGGTTATTCAGTATTAATTCTAGAAAAATCAGAGCCTAATAAATTCATTCCCTGCGCTGGAGGAATGGCTGCTTCGATTAAAAATTATCTGCCCTTAAATTTAGATAATTTAATTGAGACTAAAATCAAAAGAGTTCATTTCACATGGAATAATGAAGATCCTGTTATCGCTAAACTTTCTGGTCAATCTCCATTCCTTATTGTTAATAGAAAAAACTTAGATGAATCACTAACAAAAGAGGTTTATGAATATGGAGCAAAAATCTTATTCTCAGTAAATGTTAGGTCATTAAATTTTGACGATGACAGCTGGTTGATAAAATGTGAGTTTGAAAAAATTTTTAGAGCTAAATATCTTGTTATTGCAGATGGTTCTGAATCTTTTTGGTCATCTTTTCTTAGCTTAGGACCAAAGAAACCAAAATATGCCCGAACTCTTGCTATAAATATTAAAGGTTTAGGAAATTTCACAAAAAATACTGTGAGATTTGAATTTGGATCAATTAAATATGGCTTTGCATGGGCTTTTCCAATGCAAGATTCTATTAATATAGGCCTTGGTTCTTTTATTGGAGATTTTAATATCGATAACAAAGAATTATGCAACTATATTGTTGAAAGCTTTGGATTCAAAAATATAGAATATAAAATAATTCATAAAAGGTTAAGGATATGGAACGGCTTCCATAAACTAAATAGTGAAAGGGCTCTTGTTATTGGAGATGCAGCATCTTTATGCGATCCTTTTTTAGCCGAGGGAATAAGGCCTTCATTAATAAGCAGCTACTATGCATCAGAAACTATTGATAAATGTCTTTCCTTAAATTCAAAATACATTCATGAGTACTCCATATTAATGAGAGAAAAGTGGAGTAATTCTATGGTATGGGGGCAAAGGATTGCAGAAGTTTTTTATAGATTTCCTAAAATTGGTTATAAATTAGGAGTTAAAAGAAAAACAGCACCCCAAAGAATTGCTCAAATTTTATCTGGAGAAATGAATTACTCCGATATTGCAAAGAGAGTCATAAGAAGATTCCTTTTTCAAAGAGAAAGGAATAATATTCAGTAGTTTTATTATATTTTAATTAAATTTTCACTGCTAATTTCTTCATACCTTCTTAGAAGTAGATCCTCAAGTTCCTCAATTGCTTTACTAAATCCTGTTATCCCTTCACTAAGTTTTTCACTTGCCATATGATCTTCAATCATATTCAATCTAAAATCTTTTTCATCATACAAATATTCTGGAGAATCATTAATTAAAGAATCTTTATCTAATTTTTTAGGAAGCTCAACATATTCTTTATCAAGTTCATTTAATAATTTTGGAGAGATAGTAAGTAAATCGCAGCCTGCTAATTCTTTAATTTCATCAATATTTCTAAAACTAGCTCCCATCACTTCTGTTGAAAAACCTTTTTCCTTAAAGTAATTAAAGATTTTAGTAACTGAAATAACCCCAGGATCTTCTTTGCCCGAATAATCTGTTCTCCCTGTTTTTGCCTTATGCCAATCTAAAATTCTACCTACAAATGGTGAAATCAAAGTAACATTTGCATGCGCACATGCCACTGCTTGGCAAAAGTTAAACAATAAAGTTAAATTGCAATTTATTCCTTCTTTTTCTAGAATCTCAGCTGCCTTAATACCCTCCCAAGTAGATGCAATTTTAATCAAAATTCTATCCTTAGAAATACCATATTCCTTATAAAGATTTATAATTTTTCTAGCTTTTTGAACTGTCGCTTGAGTATCAAAACTCAATCTTGCATCAACCTCTGTAGATACTCTTCCTGAAATTATTTTTAAAATTTCTCTCCCAAAAGTTACCGATACTTGATCGATAGCTTCTGTAAGAAATTCCTGTTTGGTAAACTCTCTTGAAAATAATTTATTTGAGTTCTCTAAAGATTGATCTATTAATTTTATATAATTTGGATTTTTAGCTGCTGCCAAAATCAGCGATGGATTAGTAGTTGCATCTCTTGGTTTGAATTTTTTGATCGCATCTATATCTCCAGTATCAGCAACAACAACAGTCATTAAAGATAATTGTTCTAAAATTGATTTCATTAGTTAAGGGAATCTTATACTAATAACTTAGCGTCATATTTATATGAATTCATGAAATGATTAATATTTCATTCAATAAATTCGATTTTTTAAGGTTTTTTAACAATGATTTTATTTTCTTTACTAATGGGAGGTATCTTTTCTAATACGATTAAACTCTCAATGATTTCTTTTGCTACTGGTACAGCAACTGTCGATCCATAAGCATAGGCTTTAGAAGGTTCATCTATTACAACTAATACAAGATATTTAGGGTTGTTAATTGGCAAGGCCGCCACAAAACTGCAAACTTTTTTTGTGGTATAAATTCCATTTATCGCTTTTTGGGAAGTTCCAGTTTTACCACCAATTCTATATCCATCAATTTTAGTGC
>Ga0163109_10004927_pt1 | contig 10107 bp, 13 predicted proteins | sample CRUFie1St13metaG_FD_108704 | JGI IMG/M metagenome (GOLD analysis project Ga0163109, IMG submission 108704) | Marine microbial communities from the Costa Rica Dome - CRUD Field 142mm St13 metaG | ecosystem: Environmental > Aquatic > Marine > Oceanic > Photic zone | place: Costa Rica: the Eastern... | reverse complement strand
TCTATTTACAACTACGATGCTCAAGCATACGTTTATTCATTTATGTTTCAAAAAGAAATGAAATTTATTGTTTTTGATAAAAACACAGGGGTTGTTGGTATAATGGATGTGTCCGATGAAACTTATGAAAGGGGTAGAGAAAAGGTAGAACAGGCAGAAGAACAATACCTAGACTACTTTGTAAACAAAACAAAAGAACTTAAAGACCACACTGTTTATGGAACAATATAAGTGGCTTAAAGATATAATATTCATCGCTATTGCAATGTTTATAGTTCAACTAATTTTTAATTTTAATTTTTAATATATGTCAAGTTTAATTACAGCCTCGATCAAGGCATCTGAACTAAAGAAAATTGATCCAAACAAAATAATCAAAGGCGAAAAGGATAAATACATTCCGATTGCTATTTCAGTTGATGACAAATCATCTGAATATGGACAGAATGTGTCAATATTTATTCAACAATCTGAAGAAGAAAGAAAAGACCCAGATAAGAAAAGCCATTCCTTGGGTAATGGCTCAGTAATCTGGACTGATGGTAATATCGTGAAAGGGGTGAAAGGTGGTTCAGGACAAAGCTCATCTCCATTTGTAGATGAGAAGCCTACAGTTAAATCAAATCAATCTGAAATAGATGACCTACCTTTCTAGTTTAATTGGGGGCTACGGCCCCCTTAAATTAATTTTATGAAGAATAAAAAAATATTAGATAGAATAGCACAAATAGTTGCTAATGAACACAACATGGAAGTTGATGAAATCTTTGAGGACACAAGAAGACGAGATTTGACAGACATAAGGTCAATGTTTCATTATTTAGCACACAAATATTCTGAAGAGTCTTTACAAAGCATTGGAGACTATTCTTTTTTAGCAGGAAGACAGAAACCACATAATCATGCATCAGTTTTACACGGCAAAAATAAAATTATGAGTTTTGTTATATATGACAAAAATATTGCTGAAAAAGTAGAAAGAATGGAAAACAAAGTAATAGAATATACAGATAACTCAAAACATTTTAGGAAAAGAAAACAAAAACAAATAACAAAAATAATTGATTTGGTATTTGCAGATAAAGATGAAGACTTTATTAACATGATATATCAAGTAGTAACTAAGTCTTATAGATCCAAAGACAAATCGACACTGAAACAATGTATAAGACATTTAGATCAAAAATATTATGAAGGGATTTATCAAACTACACAGAACAATACTGGAGTGGGAGTGGTACAAGGATCAGAAAACTAAAATATTATTTATACACCTGCTTTTGAATGCATGTTATGATGACTGTAGATTTATGGGTCAATCCCTAAAGAAAGGTCAATATATAACAACAATGAAAAGACTGTCGTTTGACACAGGTTTGTCTGCAAGAGAACTTAGGACTTGTATTTCTAAATTAAAGAAAACGGGTGAGATAGACACAAATGCGACAAAGAACTATACACGCATAACTATCTGTAACTATGCAAGTTACCAGCTTGAAGAATCATTCATAGACAAACCAAAGACAAACGATAGACAAACAACAGACAAACCAAAGACAAACATAAATAAGAATATAATAAATAAAGAAAATAAGAATAATATATTTTTTAGTGAGTCTTGTGATGACAATATGTGGATGGAAACTTTAAGAATGCACTATGGTGTTGACAAAAATACTGTATGTAAAGCATTAGAAAAATTTACTGCACATCTGAATATGATAGAAGATTTTAAGTATTCGTTGAAGCAATACAGAACGCATTTTGTAAATTGGCTAAAGTATAACAAAGATGAAATAGAAGGGCCAGGAAAATCATTGTACAAATGGAAATGGAAAGGTCAAGCCACTAAGTCGGGCAACAAAATAGACTTGATGAAAGACAAACAAATATTTGATAAACCAGGATTTGATTTTAAAATTATAAAAAATGGAAATTAAGGGATATGAAGTAGATGAGTTTAACATCTACAAGCTCGACACAAAGGCAGAAAAATCTACCTGTCCTAAGTGTTCACACGAAAGAAAAAAGAAAACGCAAAAATGCATGATGCTGGATTGGGACAGAGGTTTAGGAACTTGTCAACATTGTGGTGTGGTTTTACAACTTCATACATACAAAAGTAAAAGTTCACAATCATTTGTTCTGCCTCATGTTGAATTTAATCCTATACAAGAAAAAGTGTACAATTGGTTTCAAACGCGTGGGATTGATCGAGAAACTTTACAAAAAACTAAAGTAACAAATGGGGTAGAGTTTATGCCACAAATTGGAAAAAAAGCAAATGTAATTATGTTTAATTATTATGTAGATGATGTTCTTGTAAACATCAAATACAGAGATGCTGTAAAAAACTTTAAACTACATAAAGGCTCACAGAAAACATTTTACAACATAAACTCTATCAAAGATACAGAATGTTGTGTTATTGTTGAGGGAGAGATTGATTGTTTGTCATATATCGAAGCTGGTATAGATTACGTGGTTAGTGTACCAAATGGGTTTACTGCATCGGGGCAAATAAACATGGATTACCTAACAGATTTTTATCATTATTTTGAGTCTAAAGAAAAAATATATATAGCAGTTGATAATGATGAAGCAGGTGAAAATGGAAAGAAAGAGTTAATAAGAAGATTTGGTTCAGACAAAGTCTATTTAGTAGATTTTAAAGACTGTAAAGATGCTAATGAATACTTAATTAAATATGGTAAACAAGAATTAAAAGAAACAATATCTAATGCAATACCATGTCCCATAGAAAATGTATTAAGAGTTTCTGATATGTCAAAAGACCTGGATGATTTCTATAAGAATGGAATTAAAAATGGATTTAAAATAGGATTGGATGAATTTGATAGTATATTTTCAACATATACAAAACAATTTATAGTTGTTACGGGTTTTCCAAGTAGTGGTAAATCAGACTTTGTAGATCAAATGACCTTAGGATATAACATGATGTATGGTTGGAAGACTGCATATGCGTCAACTGAAAATTTTCCACAATATTTACACGTAGACAAGCTTGTACGTAAGGTTTATGGTTCTACACCAACATACCAAGAAACAAAGACAGACAAATGGAAAAAATGTTTAGATCATGTAAATAAAAACTTTTTCTTTATTGACTATGAAGAAGGTTTTGATTTAGATAAAGTATTAAAGAAAGGCGAGGAGCTGGTAAAAAGAATGGGTATAAGATGTTTAGTCATAGATCCATACAACAAAGTAAGAGATAAAGAAAATTTAGACAAATCTATAACCGACTATACTAATCTATACTTAAATAAAGTTGATAGTTTTTGCAAGAAACATGACGTGATTTGTATACTTGTAGCACACCCTACAAAACCTCAAAGTGATAAAGGTAAATTACTAGAGCCAACATTCTATGATGTGAAAGGTGGAGGGGAGTTTTACGATATGAGTCCACATGGAATACTTGTTCATAGAGATTATGATGTAGGAACTGTGATGATAAAAGTATTAAAAGTAAAGTTTGCTAATCTTGGAGAGAATCAAGCTTTTGTAACATACTCCTGGAACGTAAACAATGGTAGATATACAAGGATACGTGATGGTATGCCACAGTGGAATAACAAATGTTGGATTGATAAAGACAATCAGTTCGAGACAAGTAAAATGTTAGATATTGAATTTGAAACCATAGATATATAATGGAAATACACGAAGCAATGTCAATATGTTTTGAGAATGATGTCAAGGTCTATCCTGTTATAGAGAGTAAGCATTCACTTAAAATAGAAGTAAACTACAAAGGAAAAAAGAAAAAAGGAAAACAAATATTTAATGTCTACAACGAACAAAAAAAATTACAAAAAAAAATGGCAGAACTCTATTTCACAATTGCCAAAAAAATACAAGGACAACAATAAAGAGTTTCATCTTGATGTTGATATGTTAAAAGAACAATACTTAGATTTTTTTTACATGACAGATGAAGAGTTCCAGGAAAACATATACGATGCACTACACTTTGCATGTTATGTTTGTTTTTTGAAAAACATACCAACAAAAGACATATTATCAGATGAAGGATTGATACATTCTTTAGTTCATTTGCTGAAAAAAAATACAAGAAAATTTGTAGAAATAAAACAAATACGTAAAAAATTTAACGAAATGTTGATTATTACGTAAATTTTTTGTACATTTCCATAAATGTAGTTGGAAATGCCCACCTTTAACAACAACGAGTCGATTATCGAATCAATTAAAGAATTCAATTCGGCTTTTGGGCTACCAACATCAAAGAAACCTTGTCTTATTGACAAGAAACAATATAATCTCAAATACAATCTACTTAAAGAAGAACTAAATGAGTACCTAGAGGCTTGTGAAAAGAAAGACCTCACACAGGTATGTGATAGTATAGTTGACATGTTTTATGTACTATCTGGATTTATTGTTCAGCATGGCATAGATAAAGAGTTCATGGATATGTTCTATGAAGTTCATAAATCAAACATGAGTAAATTAGAAAACGGAAAGGTATTAAAAAGACATGATGGAAAAGTAATGAAAGGATCTGAATACTTTCCACCAAACCTTAAAAGATATTTAAATGAATACTGAAATAGATGATTTTATAGATAGGGTTTTGTCATACAAAACCTGGACAGACAAAAGAAAAATTGATGCTCTTTTGGAGTACGATTGTTCGATGTACACAAACTTAGGTTCTGAATCAACCAAAACTGAACGAGAAAACACAAAGAAAAAATCAAGACACATTTATAGGGCTATTAGTAAAATTAATTACAAAGAAGGGAAAGAATACCTTTGGCATATGGACAAATAATGGCTATAGAACATAGACAAAAATACTTAATTAGAATATTTAACGGAATGCACGACAAATTAACCGAAGCATTCGAAGAAATATCTGACGGTGAATTTGATCAGTGCAAGAATACTATCAACTCACTTATATACGATTTAAAAGACGTAAAAAAGCGTATGCAACCATGAAAAAGACTGTCTGGATCACGCCTGATGAAGCCAAGGCTTTGTCAATAACAGTTAAGCCACCTGAGAAAGGAAGGACAAAATTCAGAGCAAGATTATGTGGTTATGAACAAAACGAATTAAACAAAATAAGACATAAGGGTGTTTATGATTATTGCCTAGACAGAGGAATCAATTTCTCTAATGTAAGACAATATTGGGACAAGACAAAGGAATACTCTGTGCAGGTAAGGCCAGAAGCAATATCTTATGACGATGTATCTGCTGATATCATAGCAGAAATGGATAAACATTCACCAAGCTATCCAAAGATTGTAAGAACAAAATGTAAAACCCCACACCTGTTAGTTATAGATCCAGCAGACGTTCATGTTGGAAAACTATCCACAGCCTTTGAAACAGGTGAAGATTACAATTGTGAAATAGCTGTACAAAGAGTTAAGGAGGGGGTACAAGGAATATTGGACAAGTCTTCTGGATTTAATATAAATAAAATATTATTAATAATTGGTAACGATATTTTACATATCGACACACCAAAAAGACAAACAACATCGGGTACACCACAAGACACTGACGGTATGTGGTATGATAATTTTCTAAAAGCAAAAAGATTATATGTTGATATCATAGAAATGCTTATGGTTGTTGCAGATGTACACGTAACCTATAACCCATCAAACCACGATTACACAAATGGATTTTTTTTAGCTGACGTTATACAAAGTTGGTTTAGAAAGTCGAAAAATGTAAAGTTTGATGTGAGTATTGCTCATAGAAAATATTTTCATTATGGAAGCAATCTTATAGGAACTACGCATGGAGATGGTGCAAAGACACAAGATCTACCATTGCTCATGGCAGTAGAGGCACAAGGTGAATGGACAAAAAGTAAACATAGATATGTTTACACACATCATGTCCATCATAAAAACGCAAAAGATTTTATTGGTGTTACTGTAGAGTCGTTAAGAAGCCCTAGTGCTGCAGATTCATGGCACCATAGAAACGGATATCAACATAACCCAAAAGCTATTGAAGGATTTTTACACCATCCAAGACACGGACAAGTAGCTAGACTAACACATTTATTTTAATGGAAGCCTGGACACAAACATCATTTAGTATAAGAGCACCACATCAAGGAATTGTTTTAGGATTCGAATTATTCGATCCGACAGAAGAAGAGAATTGGTATACTTGGAAATTTCATCTATTATTCTTAACAATTAACTATGAATATGGATACGATGACAACCCATATGACAAATAAAAACACTATATTTGTATGAGATATATCCCTATATCTTTATTTGTTTTCATTCTTGAAACCCTCAAATATTTTGGGGGTTTTTTAATAAATTTGATTTATGTACTTTGTAGACAAGATTTTCATAAACAAAGACCCTAACAAAAAGGATATTATTGTAATAAAAAAAATACTTGATAGGCTTGATATAAAAAAACACTTAGAACATTCTTTTGTTTACATACTAATTGATGATGATGATGCGATAGAAGTTCTTTCATTTCTTGATAATTATGTTTACATTGCATCTAAAGAGTTAAATGTCAATAACAAAATGGCTGTAGAATACTTGATTGAAAAAGAAGAAATAGATCAAGAAGTTAATAAAATTTTATATTGGTCTGGAATTAATGGAATCAAAAAGTTCGTGCCTGTAGTTTCTGAAGAGATTAGAAACGGTGAGCTTATAAAAAAATATGCTAACATGAACATATTTGCCAAAAATAGAACAGAGGCTTTATGGAAGATTCCATCAATATCAAGTGTTCAGTATATGTATTTAGAAGATGTAGATGAGGAGGTTTAAGAAGAAAGGTAAGCAAATCACAAGACATAAGAAAACTAAAATAGACGGGATTCAGTTTCAGTCCAGGCTTGAGTCACACATGTATTCTCTTTTGAAGAAAAACAAAATCAAAGCTGGTTACGAATCTCACAAGTTCACAATCATTGACGGATTTGACCTACCCTTTTCATCTTACGAAAAAACACCAAAGAAAAAATACTTACACGACAAAGGCCATAAGAAAATATTACCTATCACTTACACCCCTGATTTTGTTGACTCTGAAAACCCACCAAGATTTATAATTGAGTGTAAAGGAAACCCAAATGAACGCTTTCCAATGGTCTGGAAGCTATTTAAACGCTATTTAACGATAAATAACCTATCTCCCATACTCCTTGTTCCAAGAAATCAAAAAGATTGCGTAGAGGCCATTAAAATAATTAAGGAAAATTTTTATTCTTGATCTTCTTCTACTGGTTCTACACCTATTAACTTCATGTATTCCATATCCATATTTGTGTTTTTTGCAAAATGCTTATCAATACTTCTTTCTAGTGCATCTGCAATACCATCAAGCTCAGCTCTTGGAGCTCCTGGGAATGTTAAAGAAGTAACTCTTAAATAAAATAATAAATCAGCTGCGTTTTTTAACTTTTCTCTCATTACTCTATTTGGTGCACTTAGATAAAACTCTCTTGGACCAAACACACCTGTGTCTTTTACAATTTTTCCGTTTGAAATATTTTGAGCTCTAAAAAAAGCGCCTACTTGTTCTTTTCCGATTCCTATCAAACCAGCTTGATCTATTATAGATCTTATAAATCCATCTGTTGTTTGTGAATTTTTAATGTCTGAAGAAACAAATTCTGTCATTTCAACACCAAACATGTCGTTAGTTTTTTTAATTAAAACTTCTTCCAATAAATCAGGTATAGGTAAAGGATTCATTGTTGAAACTAAATCTCTAATTGTAAACTCTGTTGGACTGTATACTTTTTTTGCTTCTACTTTTTTCTCGTATTTTTCTGAAAATTCAACTATTTTCTGACTTATATCATCAAACTCTTTGAATCCATTAACATATTTTTCATAATCCTCTTTATTTGTTATACCTTCTTTAGACATGCTATCTGGATCAAATGAATCTCCACTACTACTTAATGGTAAAATATCTTCTGATATTAATTTATTTAACCCACCATGCTCTTCTATATCATCTTCGTCAACACTAAAAGCTAGTAAAGCACCAAGTCCATTTATAGTTGCAACTTTACCTAAATTTTTAACAACATTGAATGATAATATTTCTTGCATCCTTCCATTTATACTTTGTCTAGCAAATTGTTTTTGTTCTTCTGGTATGTTGGGGTCTAATAATATAGAAACCTGATTAGATAAATCAGCCTTAGCATTTAAAATAAATTTATGGAATGGATATACCGTCCTGAGTCCTAGTTTCACAGCTTGATTCTGGTCTTGTTGATATATATCTGCCTCACTTGTAGCATCTGTCTGTCTCATAACTTTAGCAATCATAAAATCTGCGTGTCTTATTGCTGCCAGGTCTGGATTTTTATCTTGTTCACTCCACCAAGAGTTCATATCAGCTGGAATAGTTTCACCTTGTGATATTTTATAATCTAAATAATGAGCTTCAAATGCACTATATGCTGCTAATCTATCTGCGTTTGCAAGCCATAAATCTAAAGACATTTTTGTTGATTTGTTTATTAGATTCATAGCCTGATCAAATGTGTATCTTGAGGTATCAGCCAAACTTTTAGCATCTAAATCTAATTTAAATGCGTTTGCATAATAACTCATTGGCAGTTTTTGATTTTCATCTATTGCAAGTTCTGAAAGCAAAGAGTTTCTTAACCCTGTTCTAGATTTTGAATATATGTTTGCGAGTCTTCCGTTGTTTGCTGAAGGAACAAGTCTACTTACAATTTCTGATAACTGATTTCCAGCTTTGTTCCCATTTGAAAAACCGTTAGTAAATGTAAAAAACTGCACAGATCTTCTGTTTAAGTAATCTTGAGCTTCTTTGTTTTTCATTAAAGGCTTTGTACCAGCGACTGCAGATATAAACTGACTCATTGCTTGTGTTGATCTTGTAAGTGAAACAGCAGATATAGCTCCATAAGCAGCATTTTCAAACTGACTCCAAAGTTTTTTATATTTTGGGTTTGTTACATCAACAACATGCATATTCGTTCTTCTTACATCTCTTTCAAAAAACCCTTTTCTTTTTCTTAATGCATTTAAAAGTAGCTCCTTTTGTGTACCATCTTCAAACAGGTTCGTAAAAGTAGGGTTGTTTAATAACTGATCTAATGTTTCAAAGTTCTTATACGCTTTTGATTCCATATTAGAACCTCTTAATGAAGAATACACTCCATTAAAATACAAGCCTGGACTTAATCTTAAATCTCCATCTAATCCCTCTGGTCTTGTTACATCTTTCAATGTATTAGCCATAACACTTCCTGAATTAGGTCCAAAGTAATCTGAGTATGATGATTCCCAGTTGGAGTCTCTCATGTATATTGGAACATAATTATCTTTTTGATAAAAGAACGGGTCAGAGTTTTTAAAATCTTGTATTCTGTTTGATATACCATCAAAATTTTGAGAGAACGCCTGCCTCATTCTATCAACAGCACTTACATTGAAATCAAAAGCTTTTGAAGAAACATCTTCATAGCTTGTTGCATTTTCTATATCTAGTTTATTTACTAGGTTGTTCCATGTGTCATACTTAGTTTTAAAGGCAGTTTTATTAGATGATGCATTATCATAATCTGCTTTTGCTTTGTCTCTTTCTTGAAGTATAAGGCTTTTCATTCTTACAAACTCTGTGTCTTGACCTGTCACAGGATCTATTTCACCAGACTTTCTGATTAAAGAACCAAGTATATATTGTTCGTAGCTATTTTGTAAAGAGTTTGGATCTATATCTCCTTTTGGATCTTTCTTTTTCCTTTTTTTATTATATGCTCTTACATCAGCACTAAATTGGTCTCTATGTGTTTTTTCAATTTCAAAAGATTCGTTTTGAGCTTCTGCACTAGATCTAATTGACTCTTGTACTAAATCATAGAAAGGTTTACCAACATTAGTATCCTTAATTAACATTTGCATTAGAACATCAGTAGTAGCTAAATCAACACCACCAATTTGCCCTGCATATATTCCTTGTGCACCATTATTAATTGCAGCAAGTATTTTAACTAATGGTGATTCACCCTCAGCTTCACTCATTAGTTTTATTTGATTTGGTGTCATAGCAGATATT
>Ga0163109_10004926_pt1 | contig 10107 bp, 11 predicted proteins | sample CRUFie1St13metaG_FD_108704 | JGI IMG/M metagenome (GOLD analysis project Ga0163109, IMG submission 108704) | Marine microbial communities from the Costa Rica Dome - CRUD Field 142mm St13 metaG | ecosystem: Environmental > Aquatic > Marine > Oceanic > Photic zone | place: Costa Rica: the Eastern... | reverse complement strand
TGAAGACCGTATTCTTTGTGCCAAAAACTTTACTACGTTTATTGAAGACATTCGACGTGGAACTACCAAACTCAAGGCAGAAAGAACAAGTATTTATGACCTTATTCGAGACGCAACACTCGCCGATGAAGGAGGATATGATGCGGATGCTAGGCTTCTTTTGGAAGAACAATGGCGAAGTAATGGTAAGCAGATAACAGCACGACTTCCACCAATGATACCTATGATTGATGTATCTGGGTCAATGTGCTGTGATAAATCTACCCCACTCTTTTACGCAATTGGACTTGGACTTCGTGTCAGTGAACGCACACATCCTTTATTTAGAAACCGTGTATTGACATTTTCAGAGACCCCATCATGGATTCGTCTACCAGAACCGCCTTATAGAACCGACCCAGAACACGAAGGGTCATTTATAAAACGCGTTAAAATGATTCAAAAAGCACCTTGGGGAATGAACACAGATTTTTACCAAGCACTGAATATGATTTTGGATGCTCTTGTTGAGAATAGGATTCCGCCACGGGAAGCAAAAGGAATGGTTTTGGCTGTATTCTCTGATATGCAGATTGATGCCGCCGTTACGGATCGTCGTATTACGCCACAGGCTATGCACACAACTATTCAAAAAATGTATGAAGAGAAGGGATATACTGCTCCACACATTCTTTACTGGAATCTACGAACTACGGAAGGATTCCCGTGTGTTACAACTGAGAAAAACATTACTATGTTGAGCGGATTCTCCCCGATACTCCTTAATGTTTTCCAAACCAAAGGTATTGAAGCCTTACACAAATACACACCATATTGTATGATTACAGAAATGCTAGAGTCTCCTAGAAATCTCCCAGAGAGGACAGTTTGAATTCTCAAATACATTATCATAACACTGATTTCCGGTATCTTTTGGATAAGTCCTTCCATTCTTTGATCTGTTCTGCAGATGTTTTACGTATTCTCGCATAAGTGCTTGAATAGGCATATTGTTTCCCGAGACGTTTCTCGTGGTGAATCAAAAAATCATAATATAATGACTTCCATATATCTTGCCATTGAACTAAATCTTTTCCAATAATCACAGAACCCTTTAATGTCTTTCTAGACATCGTTTCAAGATAAGATGAAGAACTGACATAAGGACGGGTCATCATTATTCCACCATCTGCATATTGACCCATTCCAAGAACATTCGGAACCATAACCCATTCATACGCATCTATACTCACGACTGACCAAAACCAATCAAGAACATCTCTTGGATGTATTCTCATCAACAAAAACCATTGTGAAAATACCATAAGACGAATAATATGATGAGAATACGCTTTGTGATAAGACTCATTAAAAAGAGTATCTAACCACGGTATTTTTGTTGTAATAGGAGAGTCACGGAACCAACTTCTAGGAAGACGCCTAGAATGACGCATATGATTTGATCGGAGCATTGTCTCCCTCTCCTCACGATATACTAATCTTGTATAGGATCTCCAACCAAATACTTGACGTATAAAACCTTCAACACTTGCCAATAACTCTCCCTTCAACTCTCCCTGTTTTTTGAGAACACCTTTTCGCATTGTATTCAAAATCTGTTCAGGAGTTATGAGACCATTATTTAAAGAAGATGAAAGCACAGAATGATATCCATATGTAATATTAGGATGAATCGCATCTTCATAAGGCCCAAACTTAGGCAGCATTGATTTCAAAAATCCTTGAAGGCGATCCATGGCTTGGCGGTTTGTCATAGGATACAAACCAGCACTACCAAGACCTTCTTCAGGGATTGTACCGGGGTTTGTTTTGTATTTTTTATAAATAAAATCACGTATCGTTTTTAAGTCTCCCTTGGAGACTCCTTCTGGGAGAGGGAGAGGAGTTACAATTGTAGTAGGATCCTTATCAAGACCTTTTGGAAATGGTTTTCTATTCTCCGTATCATAAGTTAGTCTCCCTCCCATAGGAGAACCGTCTTTGGAGACTAGAATACCCAAACGTTTTCTCTGCCATTTGTAAAATGGATTATGAGAATACTTCCGCAAGGATTTCATTTTTTTAGGTGGAGACTCCTTTAAGAATCTATCAAGATCTTCGTGTGTTTCCATAAAAGCAGGGGTATCATCAAATACTACATTCATAGATTCACGAGAACATATATTTTGAATACTCCTACGGAGAGGAACATCAATCGGATCAAAAATACGAATATCTTTAATACCCTTAGACTTTAAAAAACGACATGCCCTTGTAAAAGGACCAGCTTTTGGACCATCACCCACCCAGCATCTGTGATAACGATGGCGTTTTGCGTAAGCAAGTGAAGATATAAATCTATGGAAAAGAGTTGTTTTATTAAAGTTTTTCTCATCAGTTAACCACATATGGTCACTTACGACAACATTGTCTGAAGACTCTTTAATATAACTTTTGGGAAAGAGTTGATGTGTGAGAAGGACCCTTCCTTCACGTTTTGTCATCTAATCAAGTTTTTCTATTTAATCGCTAGAACTATCGCTAAGAATTCTCTTTACCGTATCATCCATATCCGAAGGATTCACCATTTTCTTATACTTTGAATCATACTTCATATACTTTACAAGAATCTTGACTACATCTACATGTCCCTTTCTCGCAGCGATTCGCATCGGGTCCCATCCGCGATATCCACTAAATCCATCATCTTCACGCTTGGTAATGTTGTCGTAATTCTCCATATGAAGTGTGAAATCATAAGGTTGCTTGTTGTCACCCTCATCCAGAACCTTAACCTTCTTCTTGTATACTACATCAAGATCACGAAGAACACTCTGTCCCTTCTCTTGATCTTCACGTAGGTCCGTTCCACTTGCATAGTATTCCATAATGTTAGAACGACCAAACTCCGCAGCAATCATCGCCGGGGTTCGCTTACACGTGTCGCGTCCATGAGGATGAATACCCCTACGAATCATATCACGCAGATCATCAAGACGACCCTCGCGAGCTGCAGAATGAAGACCTAGGTATTTCGTCCGAATCTCACGAATATCTTTAACATCAGTCTTTCGGCGAGAAATCGTGCGAACAGAAACCTTCTTTCCGGGGGCAACCATTTTGTATGTTTATGAACTGGGGATGTAGTATGAGATGAAATCAATTCTGTCAATCAAAAAAATAGAATAAATAAGTTTTATTCATTCTATTTCCGAAGGGAGTCGAACCCCTGACCTCTGCCGTGTAAAGGCAGCGCTCTAACCAGCTGAGCTACGAAAACAATGTGCCTCTAATCGGAATCGAACCGATGACCTTCTGTTTACAAAACAGACGCTCTACCGTCTAAGCTATAGAGGCTAAAAGAGAACCCTTGGCGGGGCTCGAACCCACAACTTCCGGATTAGAAGTCCGATGCGCTTCCAATTGCGCCACAAGGGCTTTAAAGTTGTATATTTTATATCGCGTCTTTTCTTTAAACCATTTCTCACAGAGTAGAAATTCTATCTTTCTTCAAACCCTGCCTATTCCTAAACAAAGAACGAATCTTCGCATTTAACTCACGAACCCAGGTATTCTGTTCTTTGGATACAAATACTGTAGATTCTAGAGAAGGGGACTTAAATAATGTTTGTAGAATCCTGTTTATAATAAAACAACGATCCTGGATACGATATTCGCCTGGGAATGGGATACGAATATTCATTTTTAGATTCTTGATATTTGGAAGTTCATTCAAAATCATAGTAAACTGAGCGATACTCAAAATTGTAGCATATGAACCCCCGCATATTTCAAGATGCTGTAGGCTCTTAAATCTGCCAAGTTTATCGACGAGATTTACTAAAGATTCGCCCGTGTGCCAAAATTGGGAATGTGTAATAATCCGTAGTGTATGAATTTCACGAGAAATACTATCAAGTGATGTTGATAATTCTAAAATATTGCTAACCTGCAAGCTTATGCTCATTCCTTTTGATCGTAGTGATAAGAATCATAGTCGTAAGCTTAAGTCAATTTTGAAACTCTGTAAAAACAGATGGCCTCTTTTACATTGAATTTTAGAATCGGTGATATCACAAGACCACTCCGAAATACCGTTAATGAAATCACAGAACAAATCCGCGATTCTCGTCGCAGATTTGAACGCGGGGTATTTATTTTTGATCAAATGATGTTACGATTTACAATTTTAGTTCTTGTCTTTAGCACCCTTATTCTAAGTGTTCTCTCCCTTCCATATGTATTCCGTATTATTCGCCTCTTGATAACGGGGATCACAGAAAACCCAAGACTTATAATGTCTATTGCTCAACTTCTTATATTGCTACCAGTCATTCTAGAGTAGGATTAAGATATACGTGCCCGCTTTACAGCACCACCATCTATTTCTTTATACAACACCTCATTACATCCTCTTTCTGTCATTGCGATTCCACGACCTTGTTCATCTAAAACTACTACACCCGCACCAAGAGCCTTTGTGCGAATATCATGCGCAGAAGAACCGTGTAAACCTAATCTTTCGTTCGACCCGCCAATACCATCGCCACCCATTGGCCAATATACAACCTTTGTTTCAGGTGTTCCACGAATTTCAACTCTTATTGGGTCTTTACAAATTGGGATTCTTGGTCCAAGATATACTCTCCCTACCGTAAACTCTTCAGCATTACTTATTAAAAAACGATCTAAGAGGATTGAAGAGTGGATTGTTGTAATGATTCCAACTATGAACGCAAGAACACGGATAAAACCAGATATCATTCCTGTAAACGAAATTACCAACAGAAAAATACCAGCCAAGATTCCATTTGCAGTAAATATGGCTTCCATCTATTGTTTTTAAGTAGATTCTAACCGAATCTTTCCTGTAGCGAGATTACTTTCAGCGGGACGAAATGATGATTTTAGAATTTCATTCGCAACTCTAAAAGCATTTACTAACTCAGGGGTATGAGGCGGGTCTATGGTAACATCATTCGGGTTTTTAGGAGGTCTCATAAGATACTCTGGTAAAGGTTCTTCAGACGGAGGAGGAGGCGGTGGTGGAGGCTGTGATGGCGGCGGTGATGGCTGTGATGGCTGTGATGGCGGTGATGGCTGTGATGGCTGTGATGGCGGCGGTGATGGCTGTGATGGCGGAGGAGGGACAGATGGAGTCGGCTTGGGAACGGATGATTCGGGGGCGATAGAACCCCGAAGACGACGACGACGAACACGCTTCTTGATAACAAATTCGGTACTCATATATTCTTTATAGTATTCTTTGTTTATCTTTTAACCCATAAACTTTCTCTCTATCTCTTCAAATTTCTCAAAATGAGGACCATCAAATCGTTTCTTCCATACGCATAAAGGAACTAATGAACGACCTTTTCCATCTAATGGACCCACTAATCGCCGTAAAATATTCTCGATATATCGCTCACGAGCCATTAATAAATACTGACGAGCCTCGGGACGATGATGACACAGATTTTTAAACAACTGATCCGCGGTTGGGTCTGTAAGAACACGAACAGATGGCATCCCATCTTCAGCAATAGGCTGTTTTCGTAGAACATCTTCCATACCCATTCCAGAACCAACTCTTGGACCCATAGGAGCCTCTTCACGTATCTCAAGACTTTTGACGAGTTCTTCTCTGGTAAGTTCCCCACATAAACAAGACCTTACACGAACATCTGGATCAGAATTCTTCCAGATTCTACCTTGACCACTGCGTTCCTTAGCAATCTTGATAACAATTCCCCGATAATCTCCAATTCTTTTTAATAACTGTGTTGCTGAAGGGTGTTGGAGCATATCATAATGGCGGAGACAATCACTTAATGAACGTCTTGGGTCTGTCTTAACTTCGATGGTCTGAGGCATACTTTCCAGTTCAGGAGATTCTTCGGGAGAAGGAGACGACTTGGGAGAACGGGATATAAGAAGAACACCAGTAATCGCTGCTGAAATCATTAACCCTGCGTTCCGGAGTCTACCTTCCGGAGCACCAAACCATATCGCAGCAATTAGACCAAATGAACCTATAATCAATATATCGCGGAACATCTACGTTTCTAGAGAACTTTGCCTTGCATATTCATCGGCTCGTGGTGGAGCGTTAATGTGCGGAGATCAGAACGATGCCACGTTAAAAACTCAAATGGCTTGGAATATTTACCATCGTCCCCCTTTTTGGTCTTACACGTGATTTCAGTGTGTGTTGTAATATTCATAAATCGTTTTTTATGACTAACTCTCATTGGATTTACAAATAATGTATCCCAATCACCATCTGGGGTAATGTCTTTCGCTGTTTTTCTCCCAATCGGTGTCGCAATTGGATATGCTCTCATAGTCCCGCCATCAGGGTATTCTTTTAAATATTCATGAACATGCGGTTCGGAGTTATATAAAACACGCTCTTTTCCGCTCATTATAACTCCATCTGTAGTTAATAATTCACACGTTTTATCACCAATCTTTACAAGACAATCCTCGGGATCATATTTCATCTCCAAAACATTTGCTCCTAGATCACGGAGATGACCTACCACTGAAGACATCTCTACCTCAACTTTTTCACGTTCATCTTTTGTATCAAGAGTAAACTGCTCCTGCTCTCCTCCCCGAATACCCTTTGTCGTTCTTCCTTTTGAAAGAATATCCCGTTTATCTTCAACAGATTTTGGAAAACGATCTATCATAATCTCACGGGTCACTTTGTAGATAATAACACGTTTTCTAGAAGCATTTAATATCCGTATGATTCTTTCCACACATTCAGGTGGCATAGTACACAACTCAATAAGACAATGTGATTTTCTAGGAAGAACTCTAACAAGATCTTCAATGGCAAGTCTATGATCAGTGTGTTCTAAAGGACGATAGCCCTTCAATGTTATAGAATTTTTTGTCACTTCGCTTTCTATATAATTTGAAAGTAGTTCACGAATTTTTTCCTCTTCTATATGACTGATAGCCGACCCAGGGATAGACTTTCCGTCAGTAAGAAATCCTGAAGTCATTAATGAAAACCCCCCTAGAAGAGGTAAATCTCCAAATGACCTTATAATTATTACCCCATATGGACGTGTATCTGCCTCAGGTGAAGAAGTTGAATCCATCTATCAGTTATCTACGCAAAAGCATCGCGAGTTGCAATGTGTATTTTTTCATACAAATTCTTCAAAACTGTCTCGCGACTTGATTCCTCGGGTAAAGGAACGTCCTCTGAGAATGTTTCCGCAACACTTAGATTCCTGATGAATGAACCTTCAACAGAACGTTCTTTGTCTAGTTGTTCCTTGAGTTGGTCTTCGTTAAATATTTTACGTGTTGGACCTTCTTTATCTTTTACATATGTAATGTAACTATTGGACGTTTTTTTAAGAATACGTTTATCTTTGATCTCAAATGGGTCCCCGCTCTTGTTTTTCATATCACGTGGCAAAGACATTGATTCTTTAATAAATACCACGAATCTCACTAAAATAGGACAATCTCTCGCAAGATCCATCATCACATCTTTAGAATCATCTTTTTCCATAGATTTGATATGACCTGTATTTGGTATTTCAATACTGCCGGTTGGCAATTTATGTCTACGATTCATTGTCGCAAATGAAGATGTACGGAATGAATACCTGATTGCTTTGTAAAAATTACCGAAATAATACATATCATTTCCATACATTCCATTTTCAGTTGTAGGTTCTAACCCGTTTTTGTAGATATTTGATAATGCGTATTCCGCAGTTCCATGATAACCACATATTGGAATTTTGTAATACCCCTTGTTATGTGTAATGGACATCGGTGTATCATCTCCACATCTTACAAGAGCAACCTCCTTTGGGAGTAATTTTGAACCAGGTTCATAAAAATAAGGTTTATAAGGTTTAACACCTTTTGGATCTGTATTATTTGTAAAAAATAGATTACGAACTGTAGAATGAATCTTTAAATGACATACACGACCTTGTCTGATTTCATCCATAAGTATTCGCATACACGAATTGGGTGCGTCAATAATTGTAGGGTCAGTTATTGATGATTCTGTAGCAGAAGAACCCGAACAAAGAAGGATAAGAGTATCCTGACCATCCATTTTTTCACTGCCTAACACCTCGTATCCCATTCCTGGCGGAATCGTAGATAAAGCCTGTCTTACTTCTTTTGAACGAATCTCAAACTTTTCACGAATATCACCTTTTTGAGACGGAAACCGATATACATGGTCGCTCTTTCCACGAACCAATACCACGTCTCGATATGGATATGTTTCGGGGTTGTCTGGTGATGATTTATTTTCGTGAATCAGGCACACCTGATACATTCTATTTTCATCTACGATAGTAATTGATGACCTATAACGTTGTGAATGTATTTCAGATTATATAAAAATGACTGACTACGGGGAGTACAAGAAAACCCTTCTAGAGTTCGCAAAAATAAGAGATAAGCGTGGATACTTTAAGCGTGATATTCCTGAAACAGAGACCCGCGAGACGATTATTTTACAAATAGTTAGAACACTGAAGAAAGAAATGATATTGATGCGAAAAGGTGTTGTAACTACTAACCTGTGTTGGAAAGCACCAATTATTGGTGGTCTTCGTCCCGATGATTATATATTAGAAGATACTGCAAAAAGAATCGCGTGGGAGATGTTTCCAGAGCAAATTCAAGAAGATTATCGCGAACGCGTAATTGGATTTCAAAATGATCCCTTTTACGAAAAAGGTAGGATTTTGATTTTAACAGATACAGAACGTATTGCGATTGAAGTTGGCAAAGCATCGGCCGAAAAGAGATATCGTGATCTTCTCCGAAGACTTCGTATTTGTCATAGAATTAAAGATCCTTCAGAACTTCCTTGAGAATTGTCATAGCAGCCTGAATCTTAGCACGAAGATGAATTTTATTGGGATGAATGTCGTGATGGTCGTGGGAGTCGTGGGGGTCGTGGGAAGGACCATCGTCTTCATCTATTTTTTCTCTAACATAACGATCCCACCAGAAAATCCGTTCAGGGAGAGTTTCCGCTTCACTTGACATTGCCAGAACAAGATCCCTATTCTTATTCCCAATCAATGAAATCAGTTTCCGGTAGACTCGTATATCATCAAATAATTCACGACCGATTGAATCCAACCAATCAGACAATCTAGAACCATTTGTAAGAAATCGTATATTATCGTCGCCAGAGCATCGCAACACAAGATAGTCTGTATTTTCCAAAACAAGACGAGACATATCTAACGGAGACCCTGTTCCTATCACGACATCATAGTTCCCACTCTTTGATTTAGATAGCAGATTTATCCAAGCAGTCGTTCTTGTAAGTTCTCCCCATATACCCCCTCCTTGCGGGTCTTCCACAAATAAAACACGGTTTGGTTTTGGGGTTATTGTATCTTTCACATTCCACTCTTTTTCAATCCGCTGAATATCCTTTCTTCCATGTAAGATACCAGATGGGGGAATCTTACTCCCAATATCACCCATTCCAATCCAATATACCTCGTGTTTTGATGAAAATGACTCTTGAAGTCTCCATTTTAAATGATTTCTCCACCCAGGGCCTACAACCAACCACACATTCCCAATTTTCGTATCTGGCAATGAACGTAGATTTACAGTTCGGTCAGGTGGAGTAGACATATCCTCTTATTATTCGTGTCCCTTCGCTTTAATGGATAATAAATAGATGCGTCTTCCCATTGTCTCGCCAATTGTTCTTTTTCTAGTTGCTCTCACGATATTGATTGCAGATTACTTCTGGCTTGGTTCCATTGCAAGGGGAATGTATGATCATCTTCGTATGGTATTTAATCCAGGGGTTTCAAAAAAAGACCTTCCGTATCGCATCATTCCAGCCATCCTTGCATATACAGTAATGGTATTATCCTTAAGTACATTGGCCGTACCAAATGTAACCACCACACAGGGTATTGGAACACGTCTTCTAACTTCATTTGCCTGGGGAGGCATGTGGGGATTAGGAGTATACGGAACGTATGATATGACAAATCTTGCAGTCATCAAGGGGTATCCATTTGTAACGGCAATTATTGACCTTGTATGGGGGGTTCTTTTAGGCACAGTAGGGGCATTTGCCGGAAGTTTCGGTATGTA
>Ga0163109_10004923_pt1 | contig 10110 bp, 18 predicted proteins | sample CRUFie1St13metaG_FD_108704 | JGI IMG/M metagenome (GOLD analysis project Ga0163109, IMG submission 108704) | Marine microbial communities from the Costa Rica Dome - CRUD Field 142mm St13 metaG | ecosystem: Environmental > Aquatic > Marine > Oceanic > Photic zone | place: Costa Rica: the Eastern... | reverse complement strand
TTAACTTGTAATTATCCTAACATGATTATTCCTGCACTACACAGTAGATGTCAAGGCTTTCATATTACACAACTAGATCAAACAGACTTCACTGTAAGAGTAGGCGAAATACTTGCAGACAACGGTGTAGAGTTTGATATACAAACATTGGATGCAATGGTTCGTGCTAACTATCCGGACTTGCGTAAAACAATCAATACAGTGCAAATGGCTATTGTTGACAATAAACTACAAATGCCAGAAGATGGAACAAGCACAGCAGAATGGCGACTTGCAATGGTTGAGATGTTTAAAGAAGGCAAAATTGCTGATGCACGTAAACTAATTATTAAAAGCGCACGTGCAGATGAATACAATGATATTTACACATGGTTGTATAAAAACATTGATTTGTATACAAAAGATGATTTTACGTATGATAGTTGTGTGCTTGCAATCAGAGAAGGTATGATTAAACATACACAAGTTGCAGATCCTGAAATTAATTTGAGTGCTACAATGATTGAGATAGCACGAACGTTAAATGGATAATCCTTTTTATAACAACGAGGTTGTTAATAACCTCTTTAGTTTGAAGCCAGACTTTGACAATATTTTAAATGAATGTGATAACAAGTTAATTACAGTTTATACCATAAAAGGATTACTTAGCACCTATTATAACATCAAATACAAAAGACAAGATCTTACAATATTACTAGATGAGCAATTAAGTGAAAATGATATTGATGATTACATCAATTCAGAAATAGAAGAAAAAATTGTATTAAAAAGTAGTCATTATTATAAAGAATTAATTGATCATTATTTAGGCAAACAACAAAGATGTAGACGTATGCCTAAATACTACTATAACTTTTTTTATAAAAAACCACTTGCTTGTTTATTGTTACTTGAAAGATATTCAATTGATAGAGTAGTTAATACATATCAAAAATTAATGAAGAAAGAAATAATGTCTTATGGGAAAATAGTATCAGACAAATTCAGCATAGACTATAGCTGGTTATTTACAGTTGAATTAGAATTTGGATTAAAATACTATAAAGACATTTGTAGCCAACTGAAACTCCAACCCGATATACCTTACTATATTGGGTTATACGTGTATATGAATACATGTAACATAGAAGAACTTTTGAAATATGAATCTACAGAAGTTCAAGATATAATGAAATTTTGCTATGAAGATAGAACATGTCAGTGACTACATTGGTTTGAATAATGAATGTTTTAAAGTTACTAGTGCTACAATAGATGATTTTGAAGAATTAGGCAATCAATTTTCAATTGTTGATGCTTGGGCTGTGAATAATAGCAAAGTTAATATTCCACAAGCCAGTCAAATAGGCGAGTTTGACTTTTACTTACTATTAGATTCAAAAAATAGTATGCTATTTAAACTAGCATATTTACACGATAAATAACAAGTAGATAGGAAACCCTAAGTTATGACTAAACGTTTTATGTATTGGTGGCTCGTTACAGTAATCCAGGCCATCTTAGTTGGAATCACAGTTTACTATGGTTCTATAGAATTTGTATGGAATACTGATATTACGAAACTAAGTTTCTTAACCACAGGACTATGGATTGCAACATCAGCAATCATAGGTGTGTCTTGTTACAAACAAAAAACAAATTATGATACACCTTGGTTTGTAGCTGAATCATGCATGACAATCGGTATGATAGGAACAGTTATTGGCTTTATGCTAATGTTAACAGGCAGTTTTAGTGATATAGATCCAAGCAATATAGAAAGCATGAGAAAAGTTATAGCAGATATGGCGGCAGGTATGAGCACGGCACTCTTAACTACACTTACAGGCCTGATAGCAAGTCTGTTTATAAAGATACAAATTGTAGTTCAAGAGTATACAGATGAGTAAAAACCCAAGACTAGGAAAACGCAGAAGTAATGGAAGTTTAGCATTTAATGATTTATTATTTAATGTGCTAGTTGGCTTTGTAATGCTTTTTATTGTTGCATTTATTTTAATCAATCCTATTACAAAAAAAGAAGGTGTTCCTAGTAAAGCAGAAGTTCTAATAATTTTAGAGTGGGACGATGAGGCAGCTGATGATGTTGACTTATGGGTTCAGCGTGACAATGGAAGACCTGTAGGCTTTAGTAATAAAGTTGTTGCTCCTTTACACCTTGATAGAGATGATTTAGGTTGGAGTAATGACAAGGTTGTTGTAGATGGTAGAATACAAATAATTAGAACAAATATAGAAACAATGACAATTAGAGGCAATGCGCCTGGTAATTATTATGTTTCAGTTCATTATTATAACCAAGTTACGCCAGTTATAAAATACAAAGTTACTGTAATAAAAGTAAATCCATTTAAACAAGTTTATAGCATCACAGGTGTGTTAAATAGGAATAGAGAAGAACAGAGATTACCAGCTTTTACAATAGATAAAGATAATTTCGTAGTTGATGTTTTTAATCATTCTAGAAGCGTAGTAATGAGAGGTGGCGGATAATGATAATTACAGCGGTAGTATTATTTTTCCTTATAGGCGTAGTAGCAATATATGCGCTGATACAGACAGGCAAAAATTACGCAATTCAAGCTGTGTTAATTCCTATTATTCTTGTAGGCACACTATACGCAGGCTATGCAATATACGTATTACAAGGCACACCAAGAATAGGTATACCTAAAAATGATGTAGAAATTGTATTCATAGAAATGCAAAAACCTTGGATAATTTTTCTAGCAAGAGATGTGCCAGAAGGCGATGAGGCTGTAGATCCTATTCCAAAATATTTTAGAATTGTTTACAATGAAGAAAATAAAAAAACAATGAACGAACTAATTAGACAAATTGAAATGGGTCAAAAAGTAGAAGGCAGATTCAAAGCAAAGAAAGCAATATCAGGTGGCATAGAACCCCCATCAGGTGAATACAGATTTGATAACATTCTTCGTGAAAACTTAGGACCTAAACAATACATGCCTGAACAAGATCTTATAATTGGAGTTGATCCTAATGTTGACTCTAGTATCTCAAATAGGTTATTGAGAAATGATAACACACCGTTAGCAAATCCAAGAGTAGATAATCCTAATCAAGATACAGGCGTTCATCCGCCTGCTCCATCACCAAGCAACTATGACAATCCTGATCATTATTATCCTAGTTGGGATGATTTTCCTGAATTTTAATCTTGACAATTCAACCAAAATGTCTTACAATTAAGTATAAATCAACTTAATAGAGGATGTCTTATGACTACAGAAGCAGTAATTGATGTTGTTGATTCCCTTGTAAGAAATAAACAAGAGGGTCGTAACAAGTTAACAAATCTTTCACGTGATGAACTTTTAGATGTAATTGATGTATTGAGAGATGCAGAAGTTGAGTTACAAGATCGAGATATGCAAGACGACGAAATTATGATGAGATTTGCAATGATGGAACACACTGAAATTAAATCAGGGAGGTTCTAGTGAGCGATTTTAGTGAGCTTGTTAGTAACTTAAATCTCATGAGTCAGGAAAACACAGAACTCAAATTTTCAGAAAATGATATGGACACTTATTGGGATGACCTTAGCGAAAGAGAGCGCGAAAAGGCATTTTATTGTGTTGTCAAAAAATTAAATCAAGCAAGAAATGATAAACTAAGTTTTAGAAACACATTGTATGACGAGTTTGAATTTAATCCAAGCATGCATGCAATGAGTATTAATTCTGGCTTTATGGAACTTTTTAATAGTTGGCAAAACAAAGAAAATACTAAACATGTTCAACGTGTAGAAATTATTGATGAAGCAGGCAAAGCACATATAACAATGCAAGTAGGTAAGTGCCAAACATGCATTGAAGACAATGGCACTACTATAAAATTAATTGTAACAACAGACGAAGAAAGTTAACAGGAGTTAAAAATGCGTCATATTATTTTATCACTAGTTATTGGATGTTTTACAAGTTTAGCACATGCTGATCTTAATAAAGCAAACTTAGGTATTTCTAATTGGAGTGGAGATACAACACTCAAAGGATTTAGCAATAGAGATGATGAGAAGTTTAGAAATCATAATAAGAAACAAATGCTTGCTTATGAAAAAGAACATAACATAAAACTATTCAGCGTAGTAAATGATGATACAAGATATGGAAAAACTGCTTTCTTTGTGCAAGCGCCAAGCGAAGGATGTTTCAATAGATATGAACATGATTGCCAAAGAAAAATGGGTGAACAGCAAAAGCGTGTAGAAGCTCATTACAGTGCATTTAGAGGCAATGATTATTGGTTTACTGTAAGCATTAAACTTGATGATTTTGCAATAAGCAAGTATGGAATGATTCTTACACAATTTCACAGCGATGTTCCGCAATACCAACCAATGTTAATGATGCGTATTAACAACAGTAGAGGTCTACATTTAGAACATCTTAGTGCAAATGGCTTTCAGTTTGTCGAAGGTGGAAGTGAAGAATGTGCAGGCGGCGCCGCAGATGTTGACACAGAGGATAAAATGTATTGTCCTAATGAATTTGACATTTATCAAATATTGAAACCAAACGAAATCAAAAAAGATGTTTGGTATGACTTTGTGTATAATGTAAACTTTGATAAAGACACTGATAAAGAATTTGTTAAAGTTTGGTTAAATGGTAATCTTGTTGTTAATAACCAAGGACAGGGCAAAGGACTTTGGTGGCCTACAATGCCGGGTATTCCTGAACAAGAAAACAGAATTACATTTAATTTTGGTATATATGGAACCAAAAAAGATAATGCATTTCACAGTGCTTATTTTGATGAAATAAATAAATCAAATAAGTGCAAGAAACTTAAATTAGAAAGACTTGGTTATACATGTGAAAACTTAACAAGTCAAACAAAAGTAACCAATCCTACTTGGTATGACTCACCGGATCTATAATGAAACTAATAAATTTTTTTAAAGAAAGCTACAAAAACGATCCACTTGCTACATATGTAGAAGCCTTAGAAACAATTCTATTAATAAGTGCAAGTGCTACTTTAACATTTACAGTGTTAGACCCAGCAACACATATTTTTATACCACTTTATTTGGTAGGGAGTTTATGTGCTATGTTCTCAACATGGAGAAGAAAAAGCACAGCCTTTATTTTGTGTTGTTGGTTTACAGTAATGAATAGTATTGCATTAGCAACACTAATAATAGACTACTTTTGGGGATAAAATAATGCCACATAGAGCAAATGCAAGATTATTTGAATCAGGAGATTTTATATCACATGCAGGTTTGCCATTAAGTTGGAAACTAGAGTGTGATGCTATTCATCCAGATGAATGGAAAGCAATAGCAAAAATGGTAATGGACTATCAAGAACGTCCTTTTTACAAAGCTGTTGGTATTCCAAGAGGTGGCTTACCATTTGCGTCAGCTATGAATGAATATGCCAGTGGAAATCCTAATGATCAAATTATGATTTGTGATGATGTTTTTACAACAGGCACTAGTATGCAAGAGTTCATAAAACAGGAATATCCAGATTGGACAATGGGACAAGGATTTCGTTGGGTTGTATTTGCAAGACAACCATGTTGGGAACACCCACATCATGTAAAAGCATTATTTACTATGCCTAAACCAATACAAGAAAGATATAGACAAAAATGAAAGTTACACTACACAGTTACAGCCAACCAGCAGGTGAAATTGAAGGATTAGATACAGTTCAAGACCTTGTAGCTCATGCGGCAAGAGTAAGTAATCCTAGTAATCAATTAAACACAGAAACAAGTGAAAGATTACTTAATTATCTTGCAAAGCATGCACATTGGAGTCCATTTGAAATGGCAAGTGCATGTTCAGAAATTGAAACAACACGTGATATTGCAAGACAAATTATAAGACATAGAAGTTTTGCATTCCAAGAATTTAGTCAACGCTATGCTGATCCAGCAGAATTTGGAGAACAATTTGTAATCAGAGAAGCACGTTTGCAAGATAAAACAAATAGGCAAAATAGTGTTGAAGTTGATAGTGAAGAAGATATTCATTATGCATGGGCGGCAAGACAACAGGAAGTAATTGATAAAGCAAAAGAGGTGTATGAGTGGGCTATAAATAATGGTATAGCAAAGGAACAAGCTCGTGCAGTTTTGCCGGAAGGTAATACTAAAAGTAGAATTTATATGAACGGAACTTTAAGAAGTTGGATACACTACATTGAATTACGTAGTGCTAATGGAACACAAAAGGAACACATGGAAATTGCACGAGAAGTCGCAAAAGCGATAGTAAAAATATTTCCTCTTGCTGATACATATATTGGCAAATAAATGAAAATAAACAACAAGGTCACACAGGATCTATATGAATACATATTGCAAACATATAAAATAGATGTCAAAAAAGACACTAACATGAATGATTTGTTTATGCAATTACAAGATTGTATTGACGATGCTTTATTAGGTAGATACTTTCAAGCTGATGAAAATGCTAAAAACAAAGGCATATATTGGAAAAATCAGTTAGCATGGGATATACGTAAAACTGGACAACAAATGCTAGAAAAAATACAGGCATTGAATCCAGAAAAAATACTAGATGTTGGTTGCGGAGACAACGAATGGAAAAAGTATTTTGGAAATAAATTACTAGGAATTGATCCTTATAATATAAATGCTGATCTTCACGCAGGCATATTAGAATTTACTGAAGGATACGACACATGGGATATTGTAATGTGTTTGGGAAGTATCAACTTTGGTGATGAAAAAATAATAAAAGCACAAGTGGAACGTGCCGTGAAACTCTGTAAGCCTGGAGGCAAAATATATTTTAGATGTAATCCAGGTATAACACACGACAATGAGCATGCAAAATGGATAGACTTTTATCCTTGGAGTAAAGAAAAATTAGAAGAATTTGCTACTGAATTTGCATGTGAAGTTAATGAAATATCATGGGACCAACCCGAAAACAGAGTGATAAGATGGGGTAATAGACTATATAGCGAATGGACTAAGCTAGAGGGAGCCAGTTAAATTAACACTTTACCACGTTAATTTTCCTATAAATATGTGTAGTTAGAGGCGGCGAATGTCGCTAAACCCGAGAGGTCACAAACGTGAAAAAACTTTTTAGCTACCTTGAAGCAGCAATGAAGAAAACTTTTTTAGCAGCACAAGGAACTGCTAAAATCATCTTAAATGCGGTATTATACATACCGACATTACTTAAACCATTAAAAACTGTGGGACTTATAGCTCTGACTGTATACCTGAGTGTTGCAATCAGTGCATATTACAGACCAATACAGGAATACATCCACAAAGGTATTGGCTGGGTATACAGTAAAAGCGATACATGGGGAGACATTGTCTACGATGTAAATGGTATTCTTTTAAACGGTAAAGACTTTGATAGAGAACGTAGCGGTAAAAAGGTAATTTATACTGCATATTCTCAAGTTGTAATGGTTAATGTTATTCCTAAAGATTTTAATAATGCAGAAGCACGTGGTATGTCAGGTAGAGGCACAGGCTGGTTCTATAAAATTGATGGTGACGATGCATACATTGTTACAAATCATCATGTTATTGATACTGCAATTAATTCAACATCAGTTGAATTAAAAGTAGCCTCAGGTATAGATATGTGGGACTATGATGGAGAAATCATAGGCGTAGATGAAATTTCAGATATCGCTGTAATTAAAATTACCAAAAAAGACAATGAAGAATGGGAAACACTTGAATTTGAAGAATATGATGAAATTGGTGTAGGTGATTCTATTGCTATACTAGGACACGGTATGGGCATGTCTTTTACTGCAACACAAGGCACAATTACATACAAAGACAGGTATGGTTCAAGACCTTATAACTTAATGTTACAAGTAGATGCAGTAATTAACCAAGGTAACAGCGGTGGTCCTATTATGAATATGGAAGGCAGAGTTGTTGCAGTTGCACAAAGTATTATTAGTCCTGCAAGACAAATTCCTGGTTGGGATGGTATTGGATTAGGTGTAGGTAGTCTAAATGCAAAACGTAGTATAGATTATATTTTAAGTCCACAATACAAAGCAAAAGGATATGTGCCATATGCAGAACTTCCATTTAGTATGAACACTGTGGAATTAGAAGAAGTAATTGATATACCAAAAGAAGATAGATTTCATACAAAAATTGATTACAAAGATCAACCAGAAGATAGAGAAAAAACTATCGGTGAACAACTAGGCTTTTTACAGGATGACATTATATTAGAAATAAATGGTGATGAAGTCCGTAGTAGTTTTGGTGTAATTAAAAAAGTTGTATATGCATTTCCTGGAGATGAATGGGAAGTTAAACTTCGTAGAGGTGATGAAATAATAACAAAAGTTATTGCACTTCGTGAAATGGATAGAAATAAACTCTTGGGCAGTCTTAATAGGGGCGGAAGATGAAAACTTTTGTATTAGTAATAAGCATGTGGGGGTTTAACGGTAGTGAATGGGTATACATGGGAAATCAATTTGTAAATAATAATCCTATGTCTAAATCACAATGCGAAGCTCTTATAGCGGATGATCAATGGACTAGACATATCGAAAACGAATACTATAGTATACAATTTGATTGTTTTGAAGTAGACAAAAAAATATAAAAAAAGGTTGACAACAAGACTTCTTGGTGTTATATTGTATATATAACGTAAAAAAGGGTTAAGAAATGTCAACACAATTAAGAACCGTTCCAGGAACAAATCTACAACAAACTAGATTTTTTGGTGGACAACACAGAGGTGTTTGTGTCCAGGTTAGCCAACCTACAAAAAGAACTAAAACTGAAATAGATAAATGGTTTGATTGTTTACAACTTAATCGAGAGCAAGCTAAAGCATTGGCTGTTGAATTAATGTTGTTTGCTGAATCACGTGAAGTAAGTGAATTAGAAGAAGATGCTAAAAAAGAGGTTGACAAGTAAGATATCTTACTATATACTGTTTATATAAGTTAACAAAAAGGAACAAAATATGCTTTTAGAAAATGGTGCAATGATCAAACAAGATGTTATCAAGTCTTTTGAAAAAGCTGTTGTTGCAGAAGAAAATGTAGCAAAAGGTATTAGCACTACTGACTTTTGGAATTTTGTTGAATCAGATATGTATATGGATCTAAGTGGAATTTATGCAGACTCTTATATTCAAGAATGTTTTGAAAAACTTGCAGATGAATTTGAATTAGATCAAGCAGAAATGCGTTTAGAAGTATTGAAAAAAGATTATCTTGGAATAGCGGCTTAATATGAAAAAATTTAGTATAGCTACTGTATTAGTCATTGTTGCTTCAACAATGGCAAATGCAGAACCAAAAAATGAAATAATACATCATTGTTTAGCAGAGTATAATTACAACGGTCTAAACAAAAGTGCAAACCTAATGAAGATCGCGGCTTGTATAGACAGTGGAAGAAATGCTGTAATTAAAGCAGAACATGATCGTATTTGGGAATTTGTTAAAAAGAATCCACATTATCGTTATCCAGGTATGGCATTACCAGCAGGTGCAATCAAGCCACTTGATAGATGTTGGGGTGCTCCTAAAACTTATTATATTGGTGCAGATGAAAAGAAAAGGGCTAAGTGCTAATGTCTAAGTATGGACCTTTGGTATATGCTAGTGAAATTATCAACACAAAAGATCATTGGGCAGTAGGCATTCAGTGGCCAGTAGTTGGTAGCAAAGGTGATATATACACCGTAGAAATGCAGGACAAAGGATTTAGTTGTGATTGTCCTGCATACAAAAAATGCAAGCATATTAAACATATTGAAAAAACTTGGCTACAAGAGTGCTAAAGGCATAAATATAGGTAACAAGGAGAATTACCGATGCCAGCACCGAGAGACCCATCAAAAATTACTAGAAAAATCAGCGTAGGCGGAAACTATGGCCGTTCAGCCGCAGACTATGTAGGCGGCAAAGATGACATTTGGATGGATGATAATGATTTAAACATCCTAAGAAGAGGCGATGGAAGCACACCAGGAGGCATAGTTATTGGCGGTGGTGGTGGAGCCCAAGGACCAGCAGGACCGCAAGGGCCAGCAGGACCAACAGGAGCTACTGGTGCAACAGGGCCGCAACCCTT
>Ga0163109_10004922_pt1 | contig 10110 bp, 6 predicted proteins | sample CRUFie1St13metaG_FD_108704 | JGI IMG/M metagenome (GOLD analysis project Ga0163109, IMG submission 108704) | Marine microbial communities from the Costa Rica Dome - CRUD Field 142mm St13 metaG | ecosystem: Environmental > Aquatic > Marine > Oceanic > Photic zone | place: Costa Rica: the Eastern... | reverse complement strand
GATTCAAGATTTGGTATCTTATCAAAATCCGGGGCTGATGCTAAAAAAATGTTTACCGACAAGGTTGTACCAATATCCGTCAACTATCCTTTCTTCTTTAAACCAATACAAGATGGAATGGATAGACCAAAAACAGAGTTGGCATATCGTGTTCCCGCAAGTAAATTTACTAGACGTAAAATAATTGTAAATGAAAAAACTGAAGAGCTTGCTGGTCTCGACACTACAATTGATTGGAAGAATACTGGTGACAATAGTTATGATGGTGAGAAGCTTGCGTTACTTGTACATGATGAGGCAGGAAAATGGGAAAGACCAGAAAACATATTAAATAACTGGCGTGTAACTAAAACTACATTAAGGTTAGGATCTAGAGTCATAGGTAAGTGTATGATGGGATCAACAAGTAATTCACTTGACAAAGGTGGAGGAAACTTTAAAAAACTATATAATGATTCAGACGTTACAAAAAGAAACCGCAATGGACAGACTCGCTCAGGATTATATAGTTTGTTCATACCTATGGAATGGAACTTCGAAGGATTCATTGATTCTTATGGATTACCTGTATTCAACACTCCCGAAAAGCCGGTTGAAGACAGCTACGGGCAATATATTGACGTCGGCGTTATCGAACACTGGGAGAATGAAGTTGAAGGTTTAAAAGGAGATCAAGACGCTTTAAATGAATTTTATAGACAATTTCCGCGTACTGAAGAACATGCTTTCAGAGATGAAACTAAAAATAGCATATTTAATCTTGCTAAAATATACGAACAGATTGACTACAATGAAGAGGTTGCAAACTTGGGTAACGTTACCACTGGTAGTTTTTCGTGGCAAAACGGAATAAAAGATACTAAAGTGCAGTTTACCCCAAATCTTAATGGAAGATTTAAAATAAGCTGGGTACCAGATATTAATTTACAAAATAATATAATAATAAAAAATGGTTTTAAATATCCCGGAAACGAACATATTGGTGCATTTGGCTGCGATAGCTACGATATATCCGGTACTACCGACGGTAAAGGATCTAATGGATCTTTACACGGTCTTACAAAGTTTAGTCTCGAAAAAGCACCCGCCAATTCGTTTTTCCTTGAGTATATAGCTAGACCACAAACAGCGGAAATGTTTTTTGAAGATGTGCTTATGGCATTAGTATTTTACGGAATGCCATTACTTGCTGAGAATAATAAACCAAGATTATTATATTATTTAAAAAGAAGAGGGTATAGAAGATACTCTATGAACAGGCCAGATAGAGCTAAAAATAAATTATCTGTTACAGAAAAAGAAATAGGCGGCATACCTAACTCAAGCGAGGATATACGACAAGCACATGCTGCTGCAATAGAAACATATATAAATGATTACGTCGGTTTGAAAGCTGACGGTACATATGGTGACTTATATTTTAATAGAACATTAAATGATTGGGCTAAGTTTGATATAAATAAAAGAACAAGATTTGATGCAGCTATTAGTTCAGGACTTGCTATTATGGCATGTAATAAAAACAAATACGCACCTAATGTACAAAGAGAAAAAACCAATGTCAATATAAGTTTTGCTAAATACGAAAATAAAGGAACTTTATCCAAAATAATAAACAATTATGGCTGAATCAGTTATGAAAAACTACTTTCCAAGTCAAGCTGTTAGTGATAGCGAAAAGCTAGATCCTAAGTATGGCTTAGAAGTCGCAAAGGCTATAGAGAATGAATGGTTTAAAAAATCTCATGGAGTAAATAGATTTTATCAAAACCAAAATAATTTTCATAAACTAAGGCTATATGCGAGAGGAGAGCAAAGTATACAAAAATATAAAGATGAATTATCTATCAACGGTGATTTATCATATCTTAATTTAGATTGGAAACCAGTTCCTATTATACCTAAGTTTGTAGATATAGTTGTAAATGGTATTGCAGAAAGAACTTATGATATAAAAGCATACTCACAAGATCCATATGGTGTTGAACAAAGAACAGCATATATGGCAAACATATTAGGTGATATGCGTACAAAAGAATTTACAGCTCAAATAAAAGATACATTTGGATTTGATTTAGGTAGTATGCCAGAAGAACAATTACCTGAAAGTGAAGAGGAGTTACAATTACATATGCAATTAAACTATAAGCAATCAGTTGAAATTGCAGAAGAGCAAGCATTAACATCTATATTCGAATTAAATAAATACGAACAAATAAAGAAAAGAATATATTATGATATAGCTGTATTAGGTATGGGAGCTGTAAAAAATACATTTACAGAATCTGAGGGTATTAAAATAGAATATGTTGACCCTGCTAATGTAGTTTATTCATATACTGAATCACCTTATTTTGATGATATATATTATGTTGGTGAAATTAAAAACGTAAATTTAAATGAATTAAAATTACAGTTTCCTAGTTTAACAGATAGCCAACTAAAAGAAATTGCTAATGCAGGAAGACAAGATTATCATGCTCACAATAAATACTCTTCTGTAAATTATAGAGATAGTAACTCGGTTCAAGTTTTATATTTCAATTATAAAACATATATGAATGAAGTTTACAAAGTAAAAGAGACTGCTACAGGCGCTGAAAAGATTATAAAAAAGGATGATGCTTTTATGGCAACACCTATTGAAGGTGAATTAAGATTTGAACGTATTGCAAAAAATATTGAAGTACTTTATGAAGGAGCATATATACCAGGCTCTAATATATTATTACAATGGAAATTGTGTGATAACATGTTAAGAGAAAAAGCTGATATAAATAAAGTAAAACTAAATTATTCACTTGTTGCACCTAGAATGTATAATGGTAAAATTGAATCATTAGTTAGTAGAGTTACAGGCTTTGCAGATATGATACAATTAACGCATTTAAAAATACAACAAATACTTTCAAGAATGGTTCCTGATGGTGTATATGTAGATGCTGATGGTTTAGCTGAAGTTGATTTAGGTAATGGTACAAACTATAATCCGCAAGAAGCATTAAATATGTTTTTCCAAACAGGTTCAATTATTGGTAGATCATTTACATCTGAAGGTGATATGAATCCAGGTAAAATACCTATTCAAGAAATAAATAATCAAGCTGGAACAGGAAAACTATCTGCATTAATTAGTACATATAATTATTATTTACAAATGATGCGAGATGCTACAGGATTAAATGAAGCAAGAGACGGAAGTACTCCAGATAAAAATGCTTTAGTTGGTGTTCAAAAATTAGCAGCAGCAAATAGTAATACAGCAACAAGACATATATTACAAGCTGGTTTATTTTTAACTACAGAGTTAGCAGAAAAACTTTCATTAAGAATTGCTGATGTATTAGAATATTCACCAACAAGAGATGCTTTTATACAAAGTATAGGTGCTCATAATGTTGGCACACTACAAGAACTAACAGAATTATATATACATGACTTTGGTATATTTATAGAGTTAGCGCCGGATGAAGAAGAAAAACAAATGTTAGAAAATAATATTCAGGTTGCTATAGGACAACAGAATATTGATTTAGATGATGCAATTGATATTAGACAAATTAAAAATATCAAACTTGCAAATCAACTTTTAAAATTAAGAAGAAAGAAAAAACAACAAAGAGATCAGCAAGCACAGCAAGCTAATATACAAGCACAAGCTCAGGCAAATGCACAAGCTCAACAAGTTGCTGCACAAGCTGAAGTACAAAAACAACAAGCATTAACTCAAAGTAAAATACAATTAGAAGCAGCTAAAAGTGAAATGGATATGGCTAAATTACAAGCCGAAGCTGCATTGAAAAAAGAATTAATGCAATTAGAATTTTCAATTAATATGGAATTGCAAGGCAAAGCACAAGCTGCACAAGCTGAGCAAATTCAAATGAAAGAAAACGCGAAAGCACAACAAGAACCCGCTAAACCTTTTGAATCAGGAGGTAATGATATATTAAGCGGTGATTTTAGCTTAGGTGCATTTGATCCTAAGTAATATATATAGTGTATAATTTTATAATATTTTATTATGGCTGAAAAAATTAAAGCAAAAGTTATAGAAGGCGAAGAGCCATCTATACAAGAAAAAGAAGAAATCGTACAAAAAAATGCTGGGTTTGATCAAGAATCCGGTATGTACAAAGTGGATTTAAGTAAACCACCCGTAACTGAAGAAGAACAAATTAAAGAAAAAACAGATGCCGTTCCAGAGCAAAGCACAGATGAGGTTCCTGTACGCGACGAATCCGAAACTAGCGGACCAGTTCAAGAAGGAGACCCCGAAGAAAAAATTGAAGAACCTTCCGGAGAAGAAGACAGCAATGCAGATGTGCGGGATAAAGAAGAGGAGCTACCGGTAATAGAAGAAATTGTAGATGATGAAACCGATAATACTGACGAGGCAGGAGTGGATGGAAGCCCTGAAGCTACCGACGCCGCACCGGAACAAGAAGAAATATTACAGGAAGAAAAAACACAAGAACCTGTAGACTATCCAGAAAATATTATAGACTTAGTAAAGTTTATGAATGAAACTGGTGGAACTTTAGAAGATTATGTAGCTTTAAATAAAGACTATGATCAATTTGAAGACATGGCTTTATTAAGAGAATACTATCAACAATCAAAACCACATTTATCATTAGAAGAAATTGATTTTCTTATAGAAGATGATTTTTCATACGATAAAGAAATTGATGAGCCCAAAGTTATAAAAAGAAAAGAAGTTGCATTTAAAGAAGCGGTTGCTTCTGCTAAAAAACATCTTGAAGGGCAAAAGTCAACTTATTATAAAGAAATTAAAGCTGGTGCAAGGTTAACACCTGAACAGCAAAAAGCAATGGACTTTTTTAATAGATACAATGAAGAAAGTGCAGAGCAAGAAAAAATAACACAATCTCAAAGAGAGGTGTTTAACAATAAAACCAATAGCCTTTTCAATAATCAATTCAAAGGTTTTGAATATAAGGTGGGAGAAAAGAGGTATAGGTTTAATGTGAAAAATGTAAATGAAGTCAAAGAAACACAAAGCGATATAAATAACTTTGCTAAGAGGTTCTTAGATAAAAATAACGTTATGAATGACGCCGCAGGTTATCATAAGGCTTTATTTACTGGGATGCACGCCGATGCAATTGCCCAACACTTTTATGAGCAAGGTAAAGCGGATGCTATAAAAGAATCTGTAAAATCTGCAAAAAACATCAAAATGGATGCTAGATCAGGTCATCAAGAAATCCAAGTTGGTGGTATAAAAGCAAAGGTAATTAGCGGAGACAATCTTCCCGGATTAAAATTAAAACTTAAAAATTACTAAAACTTTTTAAAAAATGGCAAACAATAACGTTTCGTTTTCTGGTCCTGCGGCTGGAGCGATAGTTACGCCTGCGGTGCAAAAAGCAACGTTGGCCTCTAACTACTTAAACTTTCATTCAGGTGGAGTAAACTGGGCACAACAGTATTTACCTGAATTATACGAGCAAGAAGTTGAAAGATACGGTAATAGAACCGTAGCTTCTTTCTTAAGAATGGTAGGTGCTGAAATGCCTATGGCTTCTGATCAAGTTATTTGGTCTGAGCAAGGTAGATTACACCTAGCATATAATGGTTCCGTTAATGTAACAAACGGTATCATTACATCAATTACAGGTATTGACTCTGGTGCAACAGAAGCTCACGCTGTAAGAAAAGGTGCTACTGTAGTAGGTGTGGTACAAGGTGTAGTATTCAAAGCTTTCGTAACAGAAGGTGTTGAAGTTGCAACTAACACATTAAAAATTAAACCTTACGGTGGTACAAACTTGGATAACCTATCTGGTATATCTGGTACTAATCAATCAATTAAGTTCTTTGTTTATGGTTCTGAATTTGGAAAAGGATCTGCAAGCATGACTGACGCTGTTGAGCCTAACTTCAAATCTTTTACAAACAAACCAATGATTATAAAAGATCACTACGAAGTTTCTGGTTCTGACACAGCTCAAATCGGCTGGATCGAAGTTTCTGGAGAATCTGGACAAAGCGGTTATTTATGGTACTTAAAAGCAGAAGGTGATACAAGAGTAAGATACGAAGATTATTTAGAAATGTCTATGGTTGAAGCTGAAAAAGCTGTAGGTTCAGTTAGCGCTGGCGTACCTGACGGTTCTGAAGGTCTTTTAGCTGCTATTGGAGCAAGAGGTATTGTAGCATCAAATCAATTTGACGCTAGTACAACTGCTCCAGATCAATTAGCCGAGTTTGACTTATTATTAAAAGAATTAGACAAACAAGGATCTATTGAAGAGAACATGTTATTCTTAAATAGAGACGCTAACTTATATATCGACGACTTGCTTGCGGGCTTAAACGCGCACGTTACAGGTGGTCTATCTTTTGGTGTATTTGAAAACTCTGAAGATATGGCGTTGAATTTAGGATTCACTGGATTTAGAAGAGGTTCTTATGACTTCTATAAAACTGACTGGAAATATCTTAATGATAAATCTACAAGAGGTTTAGTAGGTGGCTTAGAAGGTCTTTTAATACCTGCAGGTACATCTTCAGTATATGATCAGCAACTAGGCAAAAATGTAAGAAGACCATTCTTACACGTTAGATATAGAGCTTCTGAAGCTGATGATAGAAAAATGAAGTCTTGGATTACTGGTTCAGTAGGTGGTGCATCTACAACTGGTGATGATAAGATGGAAGTTCACTATCTATCAGAAAGATGTTTAGTAGTACAAGCTGCTAACAACTTTATCAGATTTGATTCTTAATACTAATTAAAGGTAACGGGTGCTTCGGCACCCAATGCCTTTATTAATTTTTATTTTATTATATTATGGCAAAAAAGAAAATAGCAGAGGTGGCTGTTGAGGAACCCGTAGTGGTTGCCCCACCAAAAAAAGTGGTTAAACCACAAATACAAGATAAATTGTATGAATTAACAATAGGTGAATCGCCTATAACATATGTTTTAAAAACTAGAGGTTTACTTTGGTTTGACGAAGAGCTTGGATATGAAAGAGAAATTAAGTATTGTGAAAATCAAAAAACAATATTTAAAGATGAAATGAAAGGCCCAGAAAGATTAAGTCATATTATTTTTAGAGATGGTATGCTTTTCGTACCTAAAGAAAAACAAGTATTGCAAAAATTTTTAGCGATACATCCAGATAATGGATTAAAATTTAAAGAAAATGATCCTGTAAAAGTTGCAGAAACTGATATTGATTATTTAAATTTAGAAATAGAAGCTTTAAATTTAGCACAAAAAATTGATATTGATCACGCAGAAGCAATATTGAGATCAGAACAAGGAAATAAGGTATCTCAGATGACTTCTAAGGAGCTTAAAAGAGATTTATTATTATTTGCTAGATCTAATCCACAATTGTTCTTAGAATTAGCGAATGACGAAAACATAAATATTAGAAATGTTGGTATAAAAGCCGTAGAAATGGGTATTATTAAACTTTCTAATGACAATAGAACATTTATGTGGGGTTCAAATGATAGAAAACTTATAACAGTTCCATTTGATGAAAATCCTTATTCAGCTTTAGCGGCATACTTTAAAACCGATGAAGGTGTTGAAGTGTATCAAACAGTTGAAAAGAAATTAAAGTAAGCAATTGTAGGTAAGGGCCTGCGGTTGCGGGCTCTTAACCTATAATAAAAATATAATGAGTGTAGACGTAAATACAGTATACCAAAGAGTATTAGCTATTACAAATAAAGAACAACGAGGTTACATTACACCTCAGGAATTTAACTATCTTGCAAACCAAGCTCAATTAGATATATTTGAGCAGTATTTTTATGACTATAATCAGTTTAATAGACTACCAGGTAATCATAGTGAATATTCTGATATGCTCGCTATATTAGATGAAAAAATAAGTTTATTTGAAAAAACAAATCAAACTGTAACAAGCGGAACAGACTTACCCGCTGATTTATATAGATTAGGCTCTATAGTATTTAATGGTGCAGAAGCTGAATCCATATCTCAAAAGGATTATATCTATATAACACAATCAAAATTAGCAACACCAACAAACGATTTTCCTATATATATTAAGGATAATGCAGGAGTCAAAGTATATGGCTCTGATTTAAATGGAGACATTGAACAAAAAACAAGTGCTGTAACTTGTAATTATATAAGCATACCTACCGAAGTTTCGTGGGCTGCTAATTCAACTACAGGATTATACGATGCTGCTAATTCGATCGACTTTCCTTTACATGAATCCGAAGAAACAGAACTTGTAATAAAAATATTAGCATTAGCTGGTATTATATTAAGAGATAATTCTTTATATAGTATTGGAAGTGGAGAAGATGTTAAAAATGCTCAACAAGAAAAATCATAATAAATGGGACTAATAAAACAAACTGATTATCAATATTATAAAAATAGTCAAAAGTTTACGGCTACATCTAACCAGACAGAGTTTTTACTTACGTTTAATCCTTTGCCTGCGCTTAAAGCAGATTTTCTTGTATATGTTAATGACGTAGAAGTTGATGATGATATATATGGATATTCAAGTACTGGCGTTAATGCTGGTAAAGTTATTTTTACATCGGGAAGAACAGCTGATGATAAAGTTGAAATAGTATTACATAAAAGTAATGCAGGTAACTATAGGTATATAAAATTAAAAGATATTATAAATAATTTTATGATGTCTTATGTAGGGCAAGATAAAATAATACCGAGAATAAAAAGAACTGATGTGGTTTATCATGCTAAGCGTGGTATTCAAGAATTTGCTTATGATATATCAAGAGTTGAAAAAATTCAAGAAGTTGAAGTTCCTGATACATTATCAATAGTAATGCCTAAAGATTTTGTAAACTATGTACAAATTTCTAGAGTGGATAGTATAGGTGTTGAGCATCCTTTAATACCTGCAAGATTTACATCAAACCCTCATCAATCAATATTACAAGACGACGAATATAGATATTTATATGACAATAATGACTCTGTATTAAGTGGTTCACCTGAAATTTCAAAAAGATTTAGAGATGCAGATCAAGTAAGATTAACAGGTTTAATTCAAAATGATGATGACTTTGATATTGATAGATTACGTGAAAGAATTACAGAGTTTGGTGGAAGATTTGGTTTAATACCTGAGTTAACGCAAAAGAACGGAACCTATTTAATAGACGAAGCAAACGGTATTATAAACTTTAGTGCTGATTTAGTTAGTACCGTTGTAACTATAAAATATATATCAGATGGCTTAGGCACTGATGACGAAATGCAAATACATAAATTAGCGGAAGACGCTATATATAAATACATAATACACGCAGTAGCTAGTACTAGAACTAATTTTCCTGAATATCTAGTAATGAGATTTAAAAAAGAAAAGTTTGCTGCAATGAGAACCGCTAAACTTAGGTTATCTAATATTAAACCACATGAGTTAGCGCAAGTAATGAGAAACAAATCCAAGCAAATAAAACACTAAAGTATGCCTGAAATTAAAAACGCTTTCTTAAAAGGTAAAATGAATAAAGACCTTGATGAAAGATTAATTCCTAATGGTGAATATAGAGATGCACTTAATATAGATGTTGACTATTCAGAGGGTAGTGATGTTGGTGCATTAAAAAATATTTTAGGTAACACTCAAAAAGATAGTATTAGCTTATTTAATGCAACTTGTATAGGTAGCGTTAAAGATACGAAAGAAAACAAAATATATTGGTTTATAACTTCGGCAGCAAAAGATATTATAGCTGAATATGATGTAGTTACTTCGGCTACTGCCGCTGTAATAGTAGATACAGGTAATGTTTTAAACTTTAATGTTAATAATTTAATTACAGGTGTTAATGTTTTAGATAGTATATTATATTTTACAGATAATTTAAACGAACCTAAACAAGTTGATGTTAATTATTGGAAAACTCAAACTTCAGACTTTAATACTGCTACAACAGGTTTATCAGAAGAAAGAATTACGGTTATTAAAAAATCACCATTGGTAGCTCCTGGTTTAACTATGAGTAGCTCTACAAGAGGAGGACCAGGAACACAAGGTGGTGCAACAGTTCAATCAGCAAATGATTTTTCTGCAAATGGACATGGTAATACATTAAACGATG
>Ga0163109_10004921_pt1 | contig 10111 bp, 8 predicted proteins | sample CRUFie1St13metaG_FD_108704 | JGI IMG/M metagenome (GOLD analysis project Ga0163109, IMG submission 108704) | Marine microbial communities from the Costa Rica Dome - CRUD Field 142mm St13 metaG | ecosystem: Environmental > Aquatic > Marine > Oceanic > Photic zone | place: Costa Rica: the Eastern... | reverse complement strand
CACCCCATTGTTTTAGTAATTGTGCATTGACTAAAACATACAAACTATTAGCGTTTGTTATCTCTGCTGTGTACAATCTGCCGATCTTTCCACTAGCAGTATTTTGATATGTGCCGTAAAATATAAAACCTTGTGCTGCATCTATCGCATTAGGTACTTCACCTTCTACAAATGTCTGTCCTTTAAGTGTTAGTGTTGATGATTCATCTGCAAAAGAATATATATAACCATCATCTGCACAAGCTAACACTACTGCACCACCATCTGTTACATCTGTCCAAGAACTACCACTAGGTAATGCTTTCATTGTTGGTGGACTTGATGTTCCTGCTACTTCGTGTAACTCACCATTAGTAGCACTTGCAACCAATCTACCTTTCATAGACCACAACTTATCAAATGTCTTGTGTGTGTTGTGTGTTGTAAAATTACCTGCACTATTTCTCACATAAATATCTCCATTAGCTACAAGATATAACTTTGTACCTAATACAGCCATACCTGTAATGTTGTTACCTGCACTAGGTTTACCATTACCTACTCCACCATCTTCTGTTGAAGAAGTATCTGTTAATGGTGTACCTACAACTTTAAGAGTATCTCCAGCAGCATAAAATATATCTCCACCTAACTCTTGCATATACAGATTTGTTGCTGATTCTGTTTGTACTTCATCTGTGTCGTGTAGTAAAGATACTTTGTATTCCTGTCCTACCTCTTTACCACTAAATACATCTATACCTTTGCTATCCCAAAACCTTTGGAAATCATTTTCTCCTGCATTTCTTTTATGTGCTTTATCTAAACCACTACCACCTGCAAAGTCTGTCCTAGAAAATATCTGACCAAACTCCTGTTGGAAATCTTCTGGTGTTTCTGATGTTTGTATTGCTTGTGCCTGTAGTGGAGCAGTATTTATATTCATCTGTCTACCAGGACCTACAGCAAATCTTAAAAATAAATCATCTAAGTTAGCTTCAAAACCTTGTGATTCAGGTGCAGATGTATTGCTAGGTGAAGGTAATACTGCCATTATGCACTATAGTTTATGTTCATTATTGATACAGGAGCAGGATATAAAGAACGCAAGTTCCCTCTTGCTTCATCTATCAACAATGACCTAAGTCTAAGTAGTGCATTTCTAAGTCTTTCTCCTGATCCTACTGGGTAACTTTCAGCAGCTAGTTTCTCTGTAATAAATTCTTGTGTTGAGGCATCTATATCTGTAGCACCTACAATGTCAGCTACAGCACCAACCATAACTATCTGTTCATACTCATCTGATATAAGACAGTCAGTACCTAAATCTACAGTTTCTGATGTTGGTCTTACAAACTTTCTTTTTATAACCAAATGTACTGTCTTGCCTAATGATGTGTTGTAAAACTGTACAGCAGTATTTGTACTTGATGGTGGAAAATCTCTAAGAAGTTCTATACCAGCAGAAGTGTATTTATCACCTGTTGCGTTTTGTACATATGAAGTAAGTATCTCTACTGTACTGACAGGTACTTCTTGGTATGTACTGTTAGATGTTACATTGGTAGTTGTTACATTATAAAGACTTGGATATAACCTAACTATATTATCTGCTACTGCATCAAATACAGATTTACGAGGAAATGTTGGATTAACATATATGTTTGCTTTGTCGGAGTGTGTTGCAGCAGTTGTTCCTTGATAACCTCTAGCAACTGTTAATGTTCTAGTAGATGTGTTAGCTGCTGTAACTAACATAATCTCTTGGTCTATCTCTATTAATGCACCAGATCCTAGTAAGTTTTCTTCTTCAGATGAAAATAATCCTGTTTCATACACAACTGATGTACTTGTTGTACTACTGATTGCTCCATCTAAACGAGAAAACGCAGATAAATCATCTGGTTTGTTTAAAAAATCTCTGTATATTCTATCTACGAGTGTGCTTACTGCTGCCATATATCTCCATATTACTAGAGGGAGAAGTATTTATCTCCCTCTAATAAATATACTATCTTACTTCGTATTAGGAAGTAGATAGAGATGTAATTTTGCCGTGGAATTGCTCTGGACCATATTCTAATCCGACCTCTCCATAGATTTGGAACTTATAAGCTGAACCAGTTTGTGCAAGTGGTTCTGCGAAGAAGTGTCCTTTTCCAGGAATGTCTAAGAATACAGGCTTACAATAAGCAAGATCAACGCAAATTATATCTTCAGCAGGTAAGTGTCTGCTATAGACAATTCCTACTTCACCAAAGTCAGTTTCTATAGTTTGTATATTTACACCACCATAGTTTCTATCTCTTGGTGCAAGTGATAATGCACTTGAATAAATTGAAGATAGTTTTTGCTTTTGGAAAGCATTAGCCATAATTACAGGTTGCTCAAAAGGAGCTCCTGAATCTGCCATAGCTTTCATTAAAGCATTTACTTTTGCTTGGTCAAGAGCTGCGTTACCACCTGCTACTTCGTTAGTTGAAATAGCTGACAACATACCTCTTGTTTTTCTAGCTGTTGCTACATCTGTGTCTGCAACATAAGTACCTCTAAGGAAAGAGAACTCTATATCTCTAGCTGCTCTTTTCATAGCCATATCTAATTGGAAAGCCAATTCATCTTGAACTGGTTGATTTCCTAATATAGATTGACCAGCAAGGTTTCCTGTTGCTGCTTGTTTTGTGTATGAAACTTGTACACCATATTGCATAATTTGAGTAACATTTGTTACTTCAGATCTGCTTCTCTCTGCGAAAGTTGCATCTGCACCTTCAGCAACTACTGTTTGAGCTGCTGTTGCATTATCAACTGTTTGCCAGGTGAATTGTTTAGAGGTAACTGATTTACCTCCAGTCATTCCACCAATAGCAGAAAGAAAAGGTGTATCATTTGGAGTTATGTTAAATAACTCACCCACATAATTTGGGAGATCGTATGAATCTCCCAATCCTGATACTGCACCCATTTAAATCTTTCTCCTTTACTTTTTCAATAGGTCTTTTAATTTATCTGCTTTGAGATTAGAACTTGTCTGCCAATCACCATCAGCTTGTGCTTGTGCAATCTGATCATCAAGACCTACAGGTTCTACAGGAACTGATGCTTCTATTACAGTATCTAAACTATTTTGACCAGAAACAACTCTTTGTCGCTGTAGTTCTTCTTGTGTTGCTTGTGGTGGTACTTCACCCCAACCATAGTTAGATGCAAACTCTTTTATAGCATCTGCTTGTAACTCACCTTTATACAAGTCTTTTAGTGCTTTACCTTCACCAGATTCAGGATCAAAACCTGCATCTTTGATAGCGTTAGCCATCTGTACAGACTTAAATTCTTTCTCTACTGATTCAAGCTCTTTAATACGCTCACGCATTTGCTTAATCGCATTATTATCTTCTTGCATATCTTCTACTGTATTTTCTACTTCGTTTTCCATATTTCTCCTACTCCAAGTTTTCTACTAGCTACATCACCCTTGGGATAATGATGTGATAGGCGACAAATAAAATAATTAAGAATAACAAAAATTGTCAGCCACTTTCGGCTATTCAGATACTAGGCGATTTGTAATACGCAGTTTATACGCCAGGAATAAACTGGAGAGTGCAGAGTCTATTTATATTCGCAGACTACCACTATGCGACAATTTCATTATACCACTATATGTAGTATGTCAAGGTTTATTCTTCTACTAATCCTGTAACTCTACGACCACGCCTAGCAGCACCACCGACAGGAGCAAACCTAGATTCTTCTTCTCTCTCTAATCTTCGTATTTCCTCTAGTTCTTCAGGACTTTGAAATACTGCTGCCTCTGTAAATTCCTCTAATGTAAATTGTTCAGGATCAGTTACGCCACCTCTTGTTTGTAACTCTTGTAATCTTGGTAATTCTGTTTGTGCAGTAGTAAACAACTGTCTAGCTTGTGCTTGTGATATACCAGCTCTTTTTAATCTTTGTGCAAAATTTTCTGATATTTCAAAACCTGCTCTTGCTGCTTCTCCACCAATTTGTGCAATAGTTATTCTGCCTTCAATTATTTCTTCGCCTACTGTTGGGTCTAATGCACCTAATAATATAGCTTCTGGTGTAAGTTCTATACCAAAATCTAAATAAAACTCTTGCACTTCTGGTATGTTTTCTTGTATGCCTTGATACGCAGCATCTACTCTTTGTGCAAATTCTCTAGCAGATACTTCACCTTCTATAAGTCCTGTAAATCTATCTGTTAGTAAATCAACTGATGTATTTCTTGGAATACCATACTCTTGTAATGTACCTATGTAACTTTCTTTTAATCCTGTGTAAGTTACTTCATCAAACTTAACTGTACCATCAGGTCTTTTGTTGCCAGGAAATGCTATCTCATATGCAGGATTTCTTCGTACTTCTGCAATAGCAACCTGTGGGTCGCCTGTTCTTGCCCACTCACTAGCAAATATACTAAGAATATCAGGTGGCATATTAGGATATAAACTTTGTGCTAATTCAGCGTATGTTGCCATTATACATTAACTCCTAACTGGCTTACTGTACCTTGTCCTAATGCTTGTTGTAATGCTTGTGTTGCATCTGTTGTAACTTGTGTAATATCTTGTTCTAAACCTTTTTCCCTAAGTGTATTTTGTGCTTGTGCAAAATCATTAGACTTAACCATTTCCTGCCACCAACCCTGTGTTTCATCTGCTGTCTGACCCCATACAGAAGTTGTTAAGTTTCTCCAAGGTCTTGCAATATCTTCGTAAGTTAATTCTGGATTTGTGTATGCACTAAACGCAGCAAGTCGTGATTGTTTAAGTGATTGTACTAACTGGTCTTGATAGTCTGGGTCATCTCTTAATTTACCTGCAATCTCTGCTGCTTCTTGGTCAGTTAATTTACCAAGAGTAGGTCCTAACCATCTGCTGTATAATTCTCTAACTTCTCTTTCTCTCTCTGTTGTTCTATCTACACCAGTTAAAGCAGTAGTAGATAAGTAATTTGTAAAACTTGAATCTCTTTTACCTTCAGCATATGGGTCAGCAAATAAACTAATTTGTTCTGTTGTATATGTCTGCGACCATTCTCCTGATACATACTTACCTGCAACCCAATTAATCAATGCTTCTGGTGCATTAGATACACCTGCTGCTTGTAAAGAGTTAGCAACTGCTATCTGTGAATCTGTTGTAAGTTGTGTTGCTGTTGATGGATCTTCATAATAAGTTCTTAACCATTTTCTTTCACTTTCATTGTGTGTCTGATACCAGTTAGTAGTTTGCCACTCTGCATCTGTAACTGTTCTACCTTCTACAGCAGCTTCAGCTATCAATGCAATCATTTCTGGGTCTGTAACCCAAGGTGCTACTTGTGATTGTTCACTTATAGTTTCTACAAAACTAGCAAATGGATTATCTATCTCTGCTGATAGTTGGTCAGTATTACCTGTAACTATTGCAATAGAATCAAAAAATGCTTGGTCCATAGTTGCATTAGGTTGTGGTGCTGTTTCACCTTGTGTTAATAATCCTGCTGCAAATAAATCATTATCTTTTAATTCATATGCCATATAAATTGGATTACCTTCATATAGTTCTCCATCTGAACCAGGAACTTCATATACTATGTAAAAATTACCACCTACATCAAAAAGTAAAGCATCTTCAGGTATGTTATTAAATTGTGTAAATGCTGTATTTGTTATTTGTCCATTACCTGTTGTAGGAGTAGTAGGAGTGGTAGGAGTAGTAGGAGTAGTTGGAGTAGTAGGTACAACAGTTTCTGTATCAACAGTATCAATAGCATTACTAAAAGCATTAAACTCACCTTGACTAATAGTTCCATTACTTAATAATTTATTTAAACTATCTTTAGTTGTCTTAACAACTTCTTTTTCTGAACTAGAAATAGGTTGTGGAGAATCATATTTTCTAAGTAGTCTTATACCTTCAGCTAATGTTTTAGGTATTTTTGCTTGTTCTAATGATTTAACTGCTGAAGCTACATACTCTGCATCATCACCAAATTTAGAAAAGTCCTGTACTTCTTTTGTAGTTGGAGTAGATGTTTTAGGTCCACTAGATGTTGGTTGATTAAGTAATCTTTTAGCTTCTGCAAAACTCATAGGTGCTTGTGTATCTACAGCTTTTGCTAACGCTGGGTCAGCATCTTGTGGTAAAGTGCCTTCCATAGCATCTCTAATAACAGATTCTGAATAACCTAATTTTCTTGTTAAAGCAAATACTTGTGATAATGAAAGAGTGTTACCTTGCTGTATATAAGTTTGTACATCTTCTAACGAGTTAATATCTTTATATTCCATTATAAAATCTTAGCTCCTGCACCACCTGTTGCTTTACTTTTCTTAGGTTTTGCTTGTTCAAACATTTTTTCTTCTTGTACTCCAGGTTGTATTTTTTGTGTCGTTTCCATTGTATCAGTCTTTGTTAGGTTAGGTGGAACATATCCAAATCCTGTTACAGCACCTGTTTCTGCTGCTCCTTTAACAACATCTCCTACTTTCTTTATAATAATATCAGTAGGCATAAACTTTTCTCCTGTTTCTACAACTTTGTTAATAAATTCATAATCTAAATCGTATTGTTCTTTTGGTACTGGTGGTATTCCATAACTACCTGTCATAGAATTAAACATATCTACAGCTTTGTTTGTAAGTATTGTTGGAATTTCATCATATTCTTTGTATGCTACAGCAGCAATCATAAGACCTAATACACCTAGTTCCCATACATCTACAGCATCTATTGCACCACCAGGCGTTGCTAAGTTCCTTGCTCTAGTTCTAAGAAAATTATCAAATTGATTTTTTACAGTTTGTGATAAAGGCAATTCATTAACAAATTGTGTATTTGCGTTTAGTATTTCATCTATGTATGCTGCACCTGGACCAAATGGGCGATCAGTTGTGTCTGGTTCTGGAGTAAAAGGGTCATTTCCTTTTAATAATTCTTGATATTCATATTCTGTAATAATATCTTTATCTCTCATCATTTTTAATTTTTCAGGACCTTCTGCTTTGTTGTATGCTTCTGCTTCTAGCGTTGCAGTCATATCATCAAATGTATATTGTTCTAATCTTGGGTCATCAGCAGGTATTGGTTCACCTTTAAAATTTTCATAGGTTACATTTCCATCTGCATCAACTATTCTAATTATTCCTCGTTCAGCAACTTCTGGTAACCATTTTCCTTCAGGTGTCATTCCTTTTTCTTCCCAGAATCTTCTGTTTTCTTCTTCTAAAGTTGCTTTGTAACTACCACCAGGAAATATATTATTTATATATTTGATTTTCATTTTTCTAGGGTTCAATCCACCCATTGGATTATTAATATCTAATATTACATTTGATAACATATTGTTAAACAAATCTGAATTTCTTCTAAAAGATATATTTAATGCGTGTTCGTGTATTTGTGCAGCAGGAGAAAAAGGTAAATTATTATAACCTATGTTTTCAAAAGCACCTGCTGCTGATATTTTTACTAAATATTCTACAAATTCATCTGTGTACCATCTGTTTCTAACATCTTCCATAAATATTAAATAAGGAGTTAATCTTTCATTTTCAGGTATATAACTATATATATCTACATTTGAATAATTAATGCCTTTAGCATCCATATCATCCATAACTTCTTTAAATGCTGTTCCTTCTATAATTTCAAGTTCATCATCTCCATAACCTAATTGTCTAGCAGCTACTTGTTGTTTAAGAACTTCTTCATTAATTGGCAAATCTTCAGATTTAATAAATATATTTTGTTTTGATTCCTGTTCTAAAAATTCTAATTGACTAGCATCTTCAGGAATAGGTGTGTCTGTGTTTTCTAAAGTATTTGGTATTGTAATATCATTTTCCAATGTAGTTGGTAATGTTGTTTCAACTGGAAATGTATCGTAATATTCTAGTAAAACACCTTTCATACCTTTACCTTCTTTTAGTATTTTATTAAAGTTATCTAATGCTTGTACATCTCCACCTTTACCTTTAGCATTAAATGAATAATCTACAATAACTTCACCATCAGGAAAAACTCTTTGTACATTAACTATTGTGTCATCTAAAGTTTTATTTACATCAACTATTTCTAAACCAGATATACCTGTTTTTGTTGGTATGTCATCTGGTAATTCTAAAACAAATTGATACTTCACTCCACCAACATCTTCTGCATAAAATATACTATTTTCAATGCCAGATGATTGTTTTATTAAAAACTCTTTAACTAATGTTATCCAATCTTTTTCAGCCATTGTTTACTGCATCTAAGTATTGTTGAAATGCCTGTTCTACAGTTTGTGCATATTGACTAACCTGATCAACTGGTGTTTGACCAATCTCTCCTCGCCTAATTTTAGTTCTTACGACTTCATCAGCAAAATCCCTACGACCTTCATATTCTGGAACTTGTGCTTCAAAACTAGGTCTGTTACCACCTGCATTTGCTTTAGTCATAGCATCTAATACTTGTGCAGCAAATACTCTTTGCATATCTTTTTGTTTAGCTATAACTGGTGGAGTTGGTGGACCTTTAACAGTTGAAGGTAAAGTAAATGTTTCCATTGGTACTTTCATTTTCATAAGTTCTTCACCAATTTTAATATTCATTTCATCTACATATTCTTTAATATTTACACCATTAACATCTGCTTTAGAATAATTTATAGTACCTTTTTCTACTAAATCCTTTGCTGTTTCAGAACCTGCAAACCAAGCAACTGATACAGCATCCCAAGAACCAAATTTGTTAAAAAATTCTTGTACTTTATATTTAGCTACAGCATCTTGAACTGCTGGATCGTGCCAATCTGCACCTTTATATCCTGCTTGTTCTGCCCAAGATTGTTGTGTTTTAGTTCCATTCCAATTAATATCTAATATTCCATATGCACCAATAGCTTGTACTCTTATTTTTTTTCCAGTTACAATATCTGTAATAATTGATGGTTCGTGTTTTGCTTGATAATTACCTGAACTTTCTTGCATTTTTAATGCTTCTAAATATATATCTATTAATGCTGGGTTGCTGTCATTGTTCATTTCTTCTACCATAATACTACCTTGGAGCACCTGTGATGCTATTAAGAATGATACGATTAGTGGCTTGAATATCACGATTAGCACCTAACCTTTCCTGTTCTTTTGCTGTTACTTTATTAAATACATCTAGCATTCTAGCACCAGGATCAATCGCTGTAACCCCTTCTTCTATAACTGGTTGTATGTGATTACCATACTCTTGTAATGTTTCTGGTGTTATATCTACATCCATAGGTGTTTCTAATGCTACTTGTTGTTCATATGCTTTCTTAGCATTTGCTGAATAAGTATCTGCTAACAATCGTAATTCATATTCTTTAGGTTTTCTACCTAATTCTTGTTCAAACAATCCATCAATACTGTTAGATATAGCTGTGTAATCAGGTGGTAAATATGCAGATATTTTTTCTGGCTCTTGTATTGGATTGTCTAAATACAATTGTAATGTTGTTTGCCAACCCTCTTGTCCTTTTCCTTCACCATTCTGATTAGCTAATGACATTAACTCGTACATAGCATCTCTGTCGTGTTTACCCCAAACACCAGGTCTAAATGGTCTATTTACTTTATTACCTAATAAACCTGCATTAATTAAATTAGCTTGTATCTCTCTAATTTCTTCTGGCAAAAATGCTTCAAAAACATTTTGATCGCCATTAATATAAAAGTTTTCTGGATATGCTCCAATAGTTGTAACTTCACCATCAAGGTTAATTACTGTACTTGCATCTACTCCAAGAAAATTTGTTTGCTGACCACTAAGTGCTGCTGCTAAAGCATTAGCTACAGAATCTTGTTCCTCTTGTGGTTGATTTAAACTCCATTGAACTACATAATCACTCCAACCAAAGTTATTAGCAATTAATATTGCATCTTCTACACCATCTGCTTTTTGTAACTCTGCAATCTGTGCTTCAGTAGGTACAATAGGGTTTTCACCTGCTAAAGGTTGTTTTACAAGTGCTAGTATTTCTGATATAAACTTTTCTTTTTCTGTCATTATTTTCCTAATCCTAATTGTACTATTAAATCATCTTCATATTCAGGTTCTATTTCTCTTGATAATAGAGTATCAAACATAGGACCAAACTT
>Ga0163109_10004920_pt1 | contig 10111 bp, 8 predicted proteins | sample CRUFie1St13metaG_FD_108704 | JGI IMG/M metagenome (GOLD analysis project Ga0163109, IMG submission 108704) | Marine microbial communities from the Costa Rica Dome - CRUD Field 142mm St13 metaG | ecosystem: Environmental > Aquatic > Marine > Oceanic > Photic zone | place: Costa Rica: the Eastern... | reverse complement strand
TGGCCGTCAGGGCTATGTCAAAATCGGAGGATAACCCACTTATCTGCCGGCCTGCTCAAGGCGCTGGCGCTTTGGGCAGGCCGAGGCGCCTGGCGGCTAACATCACTGCTTGTGGCTTCGAATGCCGATTCTGCAGTTGTTGCGAGGCCTGACTTGGCAGCCTCTAATTGCAGCGGTCCGCTGACTCCTGTTACTAGGCCCCACTCCCTGCTAAAAGTAAAGATGCTGATCACATCAGGGTTGGTGTCAGGTCACCTTCTGCCCTCTGTCGCGCAAAAATAGAGTTGGCGACGCCGTTCTCACTTGATGTCCAACAAGACTGGTTGGAGCAAGTGTTGCCAAGTGCTGAAAGTTTTGACGAACAATAGGGTGAGCCTCCCGTTTGGCCCGGCTATCGACGCAATGCCCTTACACGGATCCGGGAACTGGCAGGCTATGCTTTGTATTGAGCAATCTGCCATTGCTAATTCTGTCAGCATTCACCGTCTTGACTACCCTGCTTTGGGGGCGCCTGTTCTGCTCTTCCCTGTGCCCGTTTGGAGCACTGCAGGATTTCATCACACGAGTCGGTCCAAGCTGCTGGCGTCTCCGTGTGCCTCAGGCAATTCACGACAAAGCTATCTAGCTGAATACCTGATTCTATTGATGATTCTGACGGGTCCCATCGTCACTGAACAGGTCTCACTTTTTCAATACCTTGAACCATTCGGCACACTGTTCTTTTTGGATGGCAGCGTCGCCATGTTCTCAATACTGATCGGTTTCATTGTCGCCAGCTTCATGGTGCCCAGATTTTACTGCCGCTATGCATGCCCGCGTGGCGCTGCTCTCGGAGTTGTCTCTCTGGTCAGTCTCTGACGCATTCGCCGCGTGCACCAGTGTGAATTCTGGATTGTGTGCGAGCAGGCCTTTCCGACCGGTGCAATCCGCCGGCAAAGCATTGACTTCAAGGAGTGCGTACGCTGCGACATCTGCGACGTGAAACTGATGAGGCTCGCGGGCACCTGTCGGCATGACATGGCGCACGTAATCGCATCTGCGAAAAACGCTTCCCTCAACGACAGAGGGATCGATTCTGCGTAAGTTGGTCTCAGTCCCGCATAATGACGAGACGTTAGGAGCGGCCTAGCAATTGATGCAAAGCGAACGATCAAGCTTCGTCAAATTACAGCCACTTTACGACGCATCTTGCTCGTTGCACTTGCCAACGAATGCGAGAGCACCGAGGCCATAATCTATATAGACCACAACGAAGCTGGTGCGATTGGGGTGGATCGACAGGGTCGCTTCACCGAATGCAATGTTCTTAGTTCGGCAAACCACATAACCATTCTCAATCTGGCAGGAGCCCCTGTAGCCCGGGAATTCAGCACGGTGCCAGCCCTGATCAGTATCGACCAACCATCTGCGCTGGGTTGTGTCGGCGCTATATTCGTCAACCACAGAACTTTTATGAGGGTCAATGCTGACTGCTCCAGTCTCCTGACAGGAGTACAGGTCTGCCCGAGCGGTCTGAACGACCAAAGCACTCCAAATCACGCAGACAGTGCGCAAGAGTTGGCGCTTGGTTGAATCAATAGTTGCGGCTCGGCTGAACAAGTTTAGTTCTCTCAATTTATCTAACGTAAGTCATTTTATACGGCCGGTAGCGCCTTTGGATTATTCTGCTGGTGAATTCACCGCCTCGCCCAACTAGCGGAGCTCAGCGTGCCCATCCCTCTGAGATATAGTTAATAAGATCGGAAGCCATCAAGTGAGCGGCAATTCGAGGCCATATTGCAAATAACTCGAAGTGTTACCTAAATACTCACACATTTATCCAAGTGAATTTCCGCGTTGCACGGCCTAAAACATGGCTCTATACTCAAAAAAAAATGCGTTTTGGTGGAATACCAGATTATGGTTTCCTTCCAAAAAAGTCGTGCATAAAGATAAGTAGTACAAAATAATCAAGGGAGTAAGACATGCGCAGAAATTTTCCGTGCAAAAAGCAGGGGCTCGCCCTCGCAATTATGCTGGCCAGTGCCGGAACATCGTTTCAAACACTGGCGCAGGACGAAAACGTCGAGGAAATCGTGGTCACAGGCTCATTTATTAGAGGAACGCCTGAGGACGCCCCCTCGCCGGTTACCGTGATCGATCGGGACTCGATCCAAGAACAGGGCGCCTCGCAGATCTGGGACCTGATCCGGAATCTCGAAGTAAATCAGGGTTCGGATACCAGTGTTGCCGGATCTAATGACGCCAGCCAGCTGCAAGGTACTGCGTCGGTCAACTTGAGAAATCTGGGCGGTAACTCCACCCTGACACTCATCAACGGCAAGCGATTCACTCCCGCAGCGGTCGTGACCAGCTCCGGACAAGAATTTGTTGACCTGAACACCATCCCACTGGTCATGACTGATCGAGTTGAAGTGCTCACTGACGGTGGCTCAGCACTTTACGGCTCAGACGCGGTCGCGGGCGTGGTCAACGTCATCATGCGTACCGACTTTGAAGGCCTCGAACTCTTCGCTGACACTCAGGGTGTGCAAGAGTCTGGCGGAACCTACGAGCAGACCTTCAGTGGTATCTGGGGTACCAGCTTCAACGATGGCGACACGCGTCTAGTACTATCTGCCGAACAGTTTGAGCGTGATCCAGTCCCGTTGTCGGACGCCCAATACTTCGACCCAACGCGCATAATAAGTAATGGAGAGGTAGGTGCTTTTCGCGTGAGCAGCCCACTTGGTGGTGGCTTCAACCCGGCCTTTATCGATCCAGCTCTGTCACAGCAGCAAACACTCGAACGAATAGGCCTTGGTGAATCGGTTTCTGGTACTCGTGGGCTGGTTTTTGCTGACCCTCTTTGCGAGACACTCTCAGGAGATCTTGGCCCGTTTTTCAAGGACAATCGCTTCACCGGTGTAGGTCGACGAAATGGACGCTGCTATGAAGACAATATGGCTAATCAGTTCATTGCGATCGGTCAAGAACGCACAAGCGCGGCAATGAGCTTTGAGCACACATTCAGTGAAAATGCTGAGTTCTACTCGTTCTTCACCTACTCTGACCTTGAGACTGTTCGTGAGTGGGATGGCATAGCATTTTCGCGAACAAACCACTTGGTCCATGCTCCCAGTACGCTTGGGGCGTTATCAACCTTTGTTGGCAACCCTCCCGTGCTTGCACCAGCGGCAAACAACCCACACCTAGCGTCTAACGGTGGATTCGGCCAAGGCTATTACGGAGGTGGTGTGAGGACAGGCTGGCCTCGTTCGACCGAAGACATTCTCACGACGAATACCACTTCGGGCGCACAAATGGGTCTTCGCGGTGAACTCGAGGGAATGGGCTTCAACGATTCAGCGCTGAGCTACGATGTGAGCCTTGCATGGAGCGACTCAAGCATAGAACAGAACTACGCGACTCTAATCCGGGACCGCACCGAGATGGCCCTTTACGGCTTGGGCGGTCCAAACTGTACGCCCAACGGAACGCCTAACCTCCACTTCGAGGCGATTCCTTCTTTTGGTGGATTGTCCGGGCTTTTTGCCACAGTCTTTCCGGGATATGTGCTAAACACAAGGGAGAGCACCTCATATGCTCTTACATCCACTAATCACGGACAGGACGGTTGTCAATTCTTCAATCCGTATCTTACTGCTCTCACGAATCCGGACCTTGCTAATTCGCAAGAGCTCACTGACTGGATGACAGGCAGGATCAACAGGGCAGATAAGCGCAACCAGTTGTTAGTATTCGACGCAGTTGTTTCAGGCGAAATGTTTGAAATGAATGGCGGTACAGCCCAGTTCGCAGCTGGCATCCAAAGACGAGAAAGGGATGCTTCTGGAATTGCTCCTGAGATCAACCTCCCAGGCCTCAGTGTGATCAAAGGATATGAGCCTGGACTGTTTGGAGCTCCTAATCAATTTGAGGACGGAATCACAAACAACCTAGAATGTGCAAGCTGTATCTTCAATTTTAACGATTCCCGCTCGGTCAACGCCGCATTCGTCGAGCTGTCGCTGCCGTTTGCAAATAATGTTGAAACCCAAGTTGCCCTGCGTTGGGAGGACTACGGTGGCAACATCGGCGGTGACTTGTCTCCAAAAGTGGCACTTAGCTGGCGGCCAACCGACGACTGGCTGCTGCGTGGTTCTTACTCGCAGTCGTTCCGCGCGCCAAACATCGGCGTTGTAAACCAAGCATTCGAGGCATTCTCTACTAGCGTTCAGGATCCTCTGCGTAATCAACGAGTTCGAGCGGGCTTGTTGCCGGCGACAGATGCTAACGCAATTCAGAACGGCTCTTATACCTCTGGAGCACCTAACCCATTCCTGGGTAACGAGACTGCTGATACCTACAACCTTGGCTTCCAGTGGACACCGAGCGGCTCGCTCGAGGGCGTAAGCGTTGGAGCGGATGTTTGGAGATTCGAGGTGAGTGATCGCGTGCTTCCGTTAATTCCAAGGGCAGCGCTCAACCCTGAGATTGACAAGTTCAATTCGGTCGTCGGCGACACATCCAATTACATCCTGAACGACTCTCAGCCTCTTGATGCGCGAGGTCCAGACGGCAATGTGATCTCTTGTGACCCCGATGCTATCGCGGCGCAATTCGGTATCGACTCCGACGAGCGTTTGAATTGTGTAGTTAACCCCGCAGCCTATGTGGTGCCGGGTGTTCAGCGCTCGTTGAATGATGTTAATGCCGGCCTCACCACTATCGTCTTGCCTGCTGTAAACGCCGGCAACATAGAGGTGCAAGGTGTCGACCTGAGTCTTGGTTATCGCTGGAGCACTGACTACGGTAACTTCCGTCTAGCGGCTGACTATACGCACATAGACGAGTACCTAGTGAAGGACGTTCCTGGCTTAGAGCTTGGGTTACAAGAGACCGGTCGATTCGATGCAGCGGGAGCTGATGGCGAGCAGAACATCGTGCGCGAAGTTCCAGACAACCGGGCGAATATCTCCTTGAGCTGGAACATGGACAACCACCGCGTGACGATATTTAATCGCCACACCGGCTCGTTCGAGGTGTTGGGGCATGCTGACTACTTAGCAAACCCGCAGACTCCTCAGGTCTTGAAAGACTATGCCAGAGGCAAGGTGGATAGCTACAACTCCTGGGACGTCCAATACGTTTACACACACGACTGGGCCAACAGCAGCATGGGCTCTTCTACCTTTACTCTGGGCGTGATTGATGCCACAGATGCAGATATTCCTCTGTATCGACGTTCATCTTTCAACGCTTCAGTGTTCGACGCTCGAGGTAGACGTTGGTATGCAAGGCTGCTCTGGCAGTTCTAAACCAAACATTGGTTAAACCAAAACGGCGGGGAGCAATCACCGCCGTTTTTTTTGGCGTGAACAAAATTTAGCAGAGAATACTGTCTCGCGCAGATAGATTATGTTGAGGACAACCCCAGTAGCTGACATAACATCGCACGGTATACTAGAAGGACCTGGTCAGAGCGGTGACTGCAAAGAATTGCGTGGGCTGGATGATGAGCGAACTGCCAGCCGCCTCGTCCACAAGTTCACCCAGTCTCAACACACTGGTAAACCGCCAATTCTTTCCGACAGGTAAACTGATTAGACCCTGAAAAGCCAGACTTTCGACCCCGGACGACGCGCTATATTCAGCCAGTCCTGACGCCTGGCTTTCTCGCGGGCTAACCCCATAAAGGGCCGACATGTAGGCTCCGTTACCCGCGCGGATGCTCGGCCCCAGACCGGCGAAGGCACCCCTGCCGAAGCGGATCCGATAGCTGGCGTCGAGATTGCCATAGAGGCCGCCATGCCCGGAAACGATACCCTGAGCCAAACCTGCTCGAAAGGACCAATTGCCCACATCCACCTCTGCTCCCAATCTGGCTTCAAGACCGACGCCAAAGGTGTCTAATCCGGTAAACTCGGTCGTGTCCCGATTCTGAAAACCCGGCGCTAGGGCAGCAGATACGGCGAAGCGATGACCCTCAGGCAGCCGCTGGCGCACCACGTAGGTGCCGAGCCCCTGTGGCACATTGAAGAATTTTTTGACGCCCAGACGGTCTGAATACCTGACGTCAAAGTAGGGAACCGCCAGCACGCGATAACGGTCTCCGCCCTGATATTCGGGATTCACAATGATTCCCAAACCAAAATCGCTCCGCCAGCCTGTTTGGGACAGAAAATCAGCCGGAGCGTCCTGCGCATGTGACGTGGTCACTTGCAGCAGCAACACGCAAAGCCAGAGTTTTTCGGTGCGCAGTCTCATAAGAGCTCCGAGTCTGTTTTAAGCCGCTAACCCTATTCACTACGAGCTGAAGAGGCCCTTGGATTGTGAGCTTTCCCGCACCTCTGTCGGGTCTTGCTGCTGAACCTGCTGTGTTTCGCGAATGCGACCAGGTCGGGCAGGCAGGTAAATAGCGACCTTAGCGCGAATGCCTCAATGTTTTTGATTCATGCTCTGCGCTGCTCTATCCTTGCTCGTCTGAAAGCCAACATCATAAGGTCATAATCCAGAACTTGGATATACCGGACGAGTAGACTAATTCCGCCCAGCAAATTTTATGCCTTCGCCATTCATGCGAAAAATCACGGTTTACACCAGACAACTTTGCGGCTTCTGTACCAGAGCCACCCATGTGCTAGCAGAAGCAGGCTATGCGTTTGAGGAAATTGCAGCAGATGGTAACCCTGCCTTGCGCGCCGAGCTGCTAAAACGCTCAGGGCAGTCTACCCTGCCGCAAATCTTTGTTGGAGACGAGTCCGTGGGCGGCTACCGGGAGCTAACCATCTTGCTATCAAATGGTCGCTTTGCGAAACTGCTCGAGTCAGACTAGACACCTTTAATTGGACAGCGACAACAGGTGATGCGCCACCATCAGGTCAAGGTGAGCGCCCCCGCCATTTTTGAAGATCGTGATTTGCTGCGGATCCCTGATCCGCCTGCCGACCGGGGTGCCTTGTGCGATAAGATCGTACAGGTCTCCTACCACACTGTCGAGCTGGATAGCTCCGCTGGCGAGCGGTATCACTAGCTCACCGATATGGTCGACGGTGGTATCGCTACAGTCAACATACAGAGCCCCGCGCTGCAGCGTGTTGTCGTCAGCTTCCCGCATGCCGATCGTGTAGGCCCCGACCAGATCCACATGAGCGCCAGGCGTGAGCCAGGCACCGTGCAGAACAGGTTTTTCTGAAGTGGTGGCCGTAGCTACAATATCGGCAAGCGGAACCACAGCAGCCGGGTCCGTGGAAACCCTGAGGGCGAAAGGAAAACGTTTCTCATCAGCGGCTAATTTGTGCCTCAGCCAGTCCGCCGACTGCGAGCGACGGACGCATAGAGTTACGGTCGTAATCGAGGAGAATATTGTGGTGTAAGCATCGACCAATGATCGGGCCACCTGACCTGCACCGAAGATGAGCAGGTGTTCAGGTTCCGCCGGACCCAGCAGCCTAGCCCCCAGCACACTATCGGCAGCGGTTTTCCAGTAAGTCAGTAGCTCGGCGTCAATCAGGGCACGAGCCTGCCCCGTGCATTCGTCGAACACTGTGCAGATGCCCTGCACACTGGGCAAAAATTGCTCTCGGGCTGGATTCTTCGGGAAAACCGTGACACTTTTTACAACATAGCCTAGGCCCTCAATCCGAGCTGCACGATTAAGCAGGCGATTGGTGCCGTCCGCCAGAACCGTGTCAGTGATAGCTGGCCGCGGCAATTGGTGGCCGGCAATAAGGGCATCGATCACCCCCTGCCAGTTGAGTTGATCGGGTTGGGAACAGCGATCGATGAATTGCGTTTGCAGCATCAGTCTGCCAAGTGTAGCCGAACGCCCATCATCCCAGAAGAGCCCGCTAAAGTAATGAATTGAGGCAGACCGCTGAGCGGTCTTTCCTTCTGTCGCCATGTCGGCTGCAGCACCGCGGGAAGCAATTCAGAGTGCTCTCAGGCAGTCCTGGCCAGCATTGCCTCGTCAATGCTGCGGTCAAGCGCCCGCAGAGTTTTACTGAGCAGAAAAAAGACGATCGTGATTGCGATCAGGAGCACAGAAGCACCCAGAATCGCGCTGACTGCACCAAAGCTGTCTGCCACAATTGCCATGGGAAACACACCGATCGGAGTCAGCCCGAATGAGAGCATCATGAAGCTGCTCATCCTGCCTCGCATTCTGTCCTCGACCAGCAGCTGAATTGCTGCGTTGTTCACCGTCTGACTGGCATTGGCAAAAACATTGGCTGCCAACAGAGGCAACAGGGCAATCGTGAAAACAGGCGTCAGCACGAAGATTGCCAGACAAATGCCAAACGCAATCGTGCTACCCAGCATCATTTTCATACGTCCTGCAATATCACCACGTTTCACCACCCACAGAGCGCCCACGACGCCACCTGCGCCGCCAGTGGCCATCAGCGTCCCCACACCCCTTTCGCCGACGTTCCAGGCCTGTTCCGCCAACATGACCAGAATATTCTGAAACGGCATAGCCAGAAACATCGGCAGCAGTCCGAACAGCAGGCAGATCAGCACCGACCGGTTTGCACGGATGTAGCTGAATCCCAAAGCAATGTCTTCAAGCAGGGGCTTTTTCTCGGCACCCGACTCATCAGACCGGCTGCGGTCTACCCCGAACATACAGACTATCGCCAGACAGTAGAGCGCAATAGACAGATGGTAGGCCGCTTCATAAGAAAATTGGGCAACAATCAGTCCCATTACGGCAGGACCGAGAATACGGTTGAGGTTCATGGCCCCGCTCTGAAATCCCATGGCACTCTGAAGCCGCTGTGGACCGACAACTTTCATGGTAATCGCCATGCGCGCCGGCATGATGAACGGAAAGGCACAGCCGGCGACAAAAGCAGTGCACAGCATGTGCCAGAACTCCAGCTTACCTAGCAGCAGCAGAGTCAGAGTAAAAATTTCGTTTGCTGTAATCAGTGTCTGTCCGACAATAACCAGCTGGCGACGCTCGACCCGGTCGGTAATCGCGCCGCCGAGTACTGACGCAAAGATCAGAGGGACCGCAACCACCAGATTAATGTAAGCCAGCGAGGTGGCCTCACCGGTCAGCTCCCAGGCCAGCAGGGTGCGCGTCAGCATCTGGCCCTGCATGGCAAAAAAGAAAGCAACATTGCCAAAAAACAGCCAGCGAAACTGGGAAACAGCAAAGACGTCAAGGGCAGCCGGTTTTTCTCGCTCCGACACTGTATCTGGGGTGGTGATGTCTGGCACTCCTTATCGCGTGCGCGGAGTATAGCCTAATTTTATCGTGAGGGATTCCATGGGTTCAGGGTGAGGGCAACAGCAGCTTCAGCGGTGCTGCTAACCTGCGGCGACTGGCCCCATCTCCGGCACTTAAACATAAAAAAGACTGCAAGGGTTTGTCAGGGCGATTCAGCAGCCGTTCAATCCGCAACGCTTGCGTACATGAAGGTGTAACCGTACTCCTGAGCCCTGGTGGCACCGAGCACGCCGGCGGCGACAATGTGGCTGTTGGGAACTGCGTTTGCCACCAACTCCTGATAGACCTCATCCGACTGGCGCCCCGAAGCACGCGCAATCGTACCCGCCATACCGAGCGTCGACAGATTACAGATAGCAAAATGAATCCCACGGTTGGTAAGGTTAGTGAGGGTATTGTCGCGGTTGCCATAAGTGCGCTCCACGCTCAGCGGGTTGTGGGTCACCGGGTCTCCATTGCTGTCATAGGTTTGGGTGCGGCCGACAAAAACCTCGTTGTATTTCTCCCACATCGCATCATTGAAACCGAACGGCGCAGAAGCGTGCCGGAAGCACACAATCATGCCGTAGTCCTCGTCGCTTCCCCCGTACCCGATCGCATGGGCGCGCAGGATATTGGAGGCAAAGTTAACCGCAGCAATTCCTCCCTGGCCGGTTGAGGAGTCAACAAACGCGCGGTGACTGATGCCGAGCTCATCCATCCAGCTGTCTTCAGCATGCCGCTGTGGGGTAAAGCTGGAGCCGTTGCCGGTCTCGGCACGTGCTGAAGCGGCCACCGTGGCTCCCGCGGCCGCAAGGCCCGCTCCGGCAAGAAATCTTCGTCGTTTCATTGGATTATTTTCTTTCATTTATTCGTCTTCCTAATGTGCTCTTTCCTGCTGCACTGCTGCCC
>Ga0163109_10004917_pt1 | contig 10113 bp, 7 predicted proteins | sample CRUFie1St13metaG_FD_108704 | JGI IMG/M metagenome (GOLD analysis project Ga0163109, IMG submission 108704) | Marine microbial communities from the Costa Rica Dome - CRUD Field 142mm St13 metaG | ecosystem: Environmental > Aquatic > Marine > Oceanic > Photic zone | place: Costa Rica: the Eastern... | reverse complement strand
TTCGATGCAATCTTACCCTTAATCCAAGGCAAGAAGCGTTGCATATGGGTCACCGCACGGCTCACCACAAAATCGTAGGGGCCTTTGAACTGCTCCGCACGTCCGTGAGATGCTTTAATATTTTCCAAATCCAAGGCTTCGACCACCGCATCGACCACCTTGATTTTCTTTCCGATGGAATCTACCAAATGGAATTGGGTCTGTGGAAAAAGAATGGCTAACGGAATACCCGGGAAGCCACCACCCGTGCCAACGTCCAAGACTTTTTGTCCCGGCTTGAAGGAGTAGATTTTGGCGATGCCTAGGGAATGTAATACGTGCTTTTCGTAAAAGCTATCCATATCCTTGCGAGAGATCACATTGATCTTCGCATTCCATTCCGTGTAGAGGTCAAATAGCGCAGCGAATTGGTCCTGCTGCTTCTTGGATAACCCAGGAAAATGACTACCGATGAGTTCTACTGTTTGCATGAGCCAAAGATAGCGTGGGTGCCGTACTTTTGCGCTACATGAAGTTCACCTTATTACATACGGACGATAAAAGTTCTGCGAGAGCCGGAACCCTTGAGACCGACCACGGCACCATACAAACACCCATCTTTATGCCCGTGGGTACTGCAGGAACAGTCAAAGGCGTGCACACCAAAGACCTCAAGGAGGATACCAAGGCCCAAATCATTCTGGGGAATACCTACCACCTTTTTCTGCGCCCCGGTACAGAAATTCTAAAAGCCGCCGGTGGACTCCACAAATTCAACGGCTGGGACCGCCCCATCCTCACGGATAGTGGCGGCTATCAAGTATATAGTCTCGCAAATCAACGCAAGATCACCGAGGAAGGTGCCACCTTCGCAAGTCACATCGACGGGACCAAACATTTGTTCACCCCAGAACGCGTCATGGACATTCAGCGCGAAATAGGCGCAGATATCATCATGGCCTTCGACGAATGTCCCCCATATCCGTCCACCTATGAGTACGCAAAAGACAGCATGCACCTGACCCATCGCTGGCTCGATCGCTGCTTCGACCGCTTGCACCAAGTGGATCCGCTCTATGGATACTCACAAAGCCTTTTCCCCATCGTTCAAGGTTCCACCTACGACGACCTGCGAGATGAAAGCGCAGAATATATCGCCAGCAAAAATGCAGATGGCAATGCCATTGGCGGATTGAGTGTGGGCGAGCCCGCCGAGGAAATGTACAAACATACCGAAGGTGCTTGCCGCATTCTTCCCGCGGGCAAGCCTAGGTATTTGATGGGAGTGGGTACACCAGCCAATATTTTGGAAAACATTTCGTTGGGAGTAGATATGTTCGATTGTGTCATGCCCACGAGAAACGGCCGAAACGGCCAAATTTTCACGAGCGAAGGAGTTATCAACCTCCGCAATAAGAAATGGGAAAATGTCCATGAACCGCTCGATCCCAATGGTACAAGCTTCGTCGATTCGCAATATACCCTCGCCTATGTGCGCCACCTGATACACAGTAAAGAATCCTTAGGTGCCCAAATTGCTTCTATGCACAACATCAGGTTCTACCTATGGTTGGCAGAGCAAGCCCGCGAACACATCATCGCCGGTGATTTTGCAAGCTGGAAGAACCAAATGATTCCTAAATTGAAACAAAGACTCTAGGAAGGTGAGAAAATTGGATTGGTACATATTGCGCAAATTCTTGGGCAGCTTCGTGCTGACCATGTTGCTGATCCTTTCCATCGCCATCGTTTTTGATATCAGCGAAAAATTGGACGACTTCCAAAACGGCGCTAAACTCCACGAAATCATTTTCGATTACTACATCAACTTCATTGCCTTCTACGGTAATCTTTTCAGTGCTCTAATCCTATTTATCTCCACAATCTGGTTCACCTCTCGAATTACAGCGAATTCTGAGATTGTCGCCATTTTAACCTCTGGCACAAGCTTCGGACGCTTACTTCGTCCCTATTGGATCGGCGCTACCATCATCTGTTTGATCAGCCTCGCCTTAAACCACTTGGTCGTTCCACAGACCAACATAAAACGCATTGCCTTTGAGGAGAAATACGTGACCGGCGTAAATAGACCCATCAACCAAAAGGTCCACCGCCAAGTCCTTCCCGGCCATTACGTCTACTTCGAAACGTTCTCTGGAACGCGCCACAGCGGGTACCAATTCACTTATGAAGTCTTCGAAGATCACAAGCTCGCCAGCAAGCTCTGTGCAGATTTTGTGCGCCTAGATACCGCCATTGGAAAGTGGCGTCTCGACAACTACCGCTTACGTACTGTGGATTCCTTAGGGCAAGAGCACATACTTTCCGGTAGACGGCTCGACACCGCCTTATCCTTTACTTCGGAGCAAATCGCACCAAAACTCAACTCCATCGCGACCATGAACAGTCGTGAACTTAGTAGGTTCATTAAGCAAGAAGAGATAACAGGTAACGAAAATATCGCCTCCTATCAAATGGAAATGCAACGCCGCTCCTCATACCCATTAAGCGCCTACGTATTTGTGCTCCTAGCGGTGGCCCTAGCTAGTCAGAAAAGACGCGGTGGGCTTGGAATTAACATTGCCATTGGCCTGGTGCTCAGCGCCATCTATATCTTCACCATGCAGATCTCCCAAACCTTCGCCACCACTGGTATTTTAAGCACAGATAGTTGGCTCGGGAAGACCTTGCTTTGGATCACCATCCAACCGGCCGAATTCGCCATCTGGATCCCAAATATTCTATTCGCAGGTGTGGCGATTTGGCGCTACATTGTTGCTCCGAAATAATTGGACATGAACTTCGATAAAGGATCACATCTGCGCGACCAGCTCAGCCTGCACTTCATCGTATTTATCTGGGGCTTTACCGCCATCCTTGGGCGATATATCAGTGTTGATGCGGTTTCCCTGGTCTTTAACCGGACCGCCATGACTACCGTGGCCATCGCCTTGTTCATGTTTTGGAAGAAGCGCCCCTTCCGCGCCTCTTGGAAAGAAATAGGCTTCATGGCCTTGTGCGGCCTACTCATTGCCACCCACTGGATCACCTTTTTTGGCGCTATCAAAATCGCAAATATCAGCCTTACTCTCGCCGGTATTTCCACCGGCGCCTTGTGGTCCGCGCTACTTAAACCGTTGATAGACAAGGGTAAAATTGATATCATCGAACTACTCCTCGGCGCTATTGTAGTCGCCGGTGTGATCGTAATTTTCTACGAAACACCGAACGCTGCCAACCTTCGCTACTATGAGTTTTTAGCAGTAAAGGTTACTAATTATCAACTCGGTGTACTCATCGCCTTGATCAGCGCATCATTAAGTGCATCGTTTAGTATTTTAAACAAACAGTTGGTCGCACGATACCCTCTCCCTGTCCAAGTTACCTTTTGGGAACTAGGCTTTGCCTTCATCGGGGTCGGCCTTTACGACCTCTTTTTTGGCTCACATAATCCCATGTCCCTATGGATCCGCTCCACTAGCGATTGGTACTTTATGGCCATTTTAGCTCTACTCTGTACCGCCTATCCCTTCATTCAAAGCGTAGAACTACTCAAACGAATGAGCCCGTTTTCTGTCATGCTCGCCATCAACCTTGAACCAGTATATGGCATTGGTTTGGCTGCCCTAATTTTTGGTGCTCAAGAAAATATGACTCCCACCTTTTATATTGGTGTGGTAGTGATTTTAGCTACTGTCATCGCAAATGGAATAATAAAGGCAGAAAAAAGGAAGCCCCTCTCCTAAGGACTTTGTATTTTGCACGACCGATTTAGAATGTAACTATGGACTATCTTTCATTTGAAAAACCCATTGAAGAGCTTGAAAATCAGCTAACAAAAGCACTAGAACTCGCCGACGAAACTGGTGTAGATATGGCCAAAACTATTACTGATCTTCAGCAAAAACTCGACGATACTAAAAAGGAAATCTACAGTAATCTAAGCGCGTGGGAACGTGTCCAGTTATCACGTCACCCACAACGCCCTTACACTATGGCCTACATCAACGCCTTAACCCAAGGTGATTTCATTGAAATGCATGGTGACCGCGGTGTGAAAGATGATAAAGCCATGGTAGGTGGTTGGGGCACTATTGACGGCAAAAGCTATATGTTCATCGGCCAACAAAAAGGTGTGAACACTAAAATGCGTCAATACCGCAACTTTGGTATGGCCAACCCTGAAGGGTACCGCAAAGCTTTACGCCTGATGAAGCAAGCTGAAAAATTCGGTCGCCCCATCATTACCTTAATCGATACTCCTGGCGCTTTCCCGGGACTAGAAGCCGAGGAACGTGGGCAAGGTGAAGCTATTGCGAAGAACATCATGGAAATGGTCCGCTTAACCGTGCCCGTCATTTGTATCATCATCGGTGAAGGTGCTTCAGGAGGTGCAATAGGTATCGGTGTTGGTGATAAGGTCCTCATGCTTGAGAACACTTGGTACAGCGTCATCTCCCCAGAAAGCTGTTCTTCGATCCTTTGGAGAAGCTGGGATTACAAAGAAACAGCCGCTGAAGTATTGAAGCTGACCGCTAAAGACATGAAGAAAAACGGTCTCATTGATGGCATTATCAAAGAACCTCTTGGTGGAGCACACTCTAACCCAGATGCAATGTTCGAAGTAGTCAAGCGTGAAATAGTAAAGCATAACAAGGCGCTCGAAAAAATGAGCACCGAAGACCTAGTCGCTACAAGAATGGAGAAATTCTTTGCAATGGGCGTCTACGAAGAGTAACTTAGAAGAATGGCAGAACAACGTGCAAATCAACGCAATACTGGACGCAACTCCGGTTCGCTCGTCAACTTGACGGCTGGAGGTCGCGTACCCCCCCAAGCTGTTGATTTGGAAGAAGCCGTATTGGGTGCTTTGCTCATTGATAAAAATGCGCTCTCCAAAATTGTAGACATATTACATCCTGATGCTTTTTACAAAGATCAGCACAAGCTGATTTTCAAATCTATTGTTAGCTTATTCGGTGAGAATCAGCCAGTTGATATCCTAACCGTAGCCTCTGAACTGCGCAAAGATGGGGAAATGAAGCAAGCTGGTGGCGAGGTCTATTTGGCTCAATTAAGTCAAAAAGTGAGCTCAGCTGCTCATATAGAATACCACGCGCGGATCATTTTACAGAAACACATACAAAGAGAATTGGTCCGTATTTCTTCCGAAATTATTGAAAGTGCTTTTGATGAAACCACCGACGTTCTGGAACTCCTCGACCGCTCAGAACAAAAGCTATTTGAGGTTGCTCAAGGCAACTTGAAGCGCAACTATGAAAGCTCAGAAGCATTGATTCGTCAGGCCCTTGAGCGCATTGAGCACATTAGTAAACAAGAAGGTCTTTCTGGAATTCCGTCTGGATTCTCCGATGTTGACCGCATCACCTCTGGCTGGCAACCTTCGGATTTAATCATCCTAGCTGCTCGTCCGGGTATGGGGAAAACGGCGTTTGTGCTCTCCATGGCCAGAAACATGGCGATTGAGCACAATAAAAAGGTTGCTTTCTTCTCGTTAGAGATGTCCAGTGTCCAGTTAATCACTCGTGTGATCTCCTCCGAAACAGGCCTCAACTCTGAAAAACTTAGAAAAGGAGACCTCACAGATTACGAATGGAAGAATCTGACCTCTGGCGTTGTCGACCTAGAAAAAGCGAAACTATTCATTGACGATACCCCGGCGCTCAGTGTCTTTGACTTGCGCGCCAAAGTACGTCGTCTAGCCTCTACTCAAGGCTTAGATGTCATCATTGTCGATTACCTACAGCTGATGACTGTAGGAGGCTCCAAAACACAAGGAAACCGTGAACAAGAGATCTCAACCATTTCTCGTTCCTTAAAGTCTATTGCAAAAGAATTAAACGTTCCGGTCATCGCATTATCTCAATTATCGCGTGCGGTTGAAACACGTTCGACGTCAAAGCGCCCACAGCTCTCTGACCTTCGTGAATCCGGTGCGATCGAGCAGGATGCAGATATCGTAAGTTTTATCTACCGCCCGCAATACTACCAGATTGAAGAATGGGAAGATGGGTCAGCTTGTGAAAATGAAGCAGAAATCATCATTGCCAAGCACCGTAATGGCTCCTTAGACAGCGTTCGCCTGCGCTTTATCGGAGAATTAGCAAAATTTGCCAATAAAGAGCAAGGATCCACCATGATTATGGAGAGTAAGATGAATGACTCAAGCAGTTTTGGTAATTCTTCTGATGGTACGTCGAATTATCCTGATCTTCCTAAACCGAATGGCGGCGACGTTCCGTTCTAAGCATATGCTCAGCCCAAAAATTCATCGAATTTTTCTCTTACTTATTTTCTTGGTCCAATTCCTGCACGCCCAAATCCTCGTGCCTATGGACCAAAGTAACCAACGCGACCACCTTCGCGCCTATGGCCTGATGTATTCCGCCATTGAGCAAGGTTACAACTGCCATTGGCTTCTGAATTACCGGGGCGGCTCCTTCGCCATACTCAACGCAGATCAAAACATCGTTCGCGAAGCCATCAAACGTGGCGTTTCCTACGAAAGCACCTCCGAAGGCGTCTTACTCACCATTATGGAATCCCTTCAAAGCCCAGCAGAAAACACCAACACTGTCGAACTTCAGAAAGTACCCAAGATCGCCGTATACTCTCCCCCAGGAGCCCAGCCTTGGGACGATGCCGTTACCATGGTGCTCACCTACGCCGACATTCCATTCACCACCATCTACGACCAAGAAATCCTCGACGGCAGCCTGGGCGACTACCAATGGCTTCACCTACATCATGAAGATTTCACAGGTCAATACGGTAAATTTTATGGCTCCTACAGAGATGCCGCTTGGTACATCAATCAAAAGGCCTCTTTCGAGGCGGCGGCCAGAGAGATGGGCTATACCAAAGTTTCACAACAAAAAGGTGCCGTATCTCAATCCATCGCAGCCTACGTGAACGCAGGGGGATTTCTTTTCGCCATGTGCAGCGCTACCGACAGTTATGATATTGCCCTTGCAGCCATCAACACCGATATCTGTGAACCTATGTTTGACGGCGACGGTATGGCTCCCGGCGCAGCTTACGCTCTAGATTACTCAGCTACCTTCGCCTTCGATAATTTCGAGTTGTTCACGAACCCCATGCGCTACGAATATTCTAATATAGATGTTACAGAGCAGCGTGTGAGGAGCATGAAAGAGGCTCAGGACTTTTTTGAGTTGTTTGACTTCAGTGCGAAGTACGATGTAGTTCCGACTATCTTGGTCCAGAATCATACAGATTTAGTACGTGGATTTTACGGTCAAACCACCGCCTACCGCCCTGCTACCATTAAACCAAGCACCACCACTTTAGGCAAGAGTGTGGTCGATGGTGCCGCACGATATATACACGGTAGCTATGGTGAAGGATATTGGACCTTTTACGGGGGACACGACCCAGAGGATTACCAACACAGAGTAGGTGATCCCCCTACAGATTTAAACAACCACCCTAACAGTCCGGGCTACCGATTAATTCTCAATAACATTCTTTTCCCTGCCGCGAAGAAACCGCCACAGAAGACCTAGTTAAACAAGGTCCAGCGCGCACTCAGCTGCACCCATCGATCTGAACGAGGTGTGCTGCCAAAGGCATAATAGGTATATGGTGCCAATCCTTCCAAAGCATTAATGATTCGCACTGCCCCCACGAAATTGGCAATACGTGCTTCAAAATAGGCTGTCCCCCAAGGATAGCTCCCCGCTAAATAATCAGATTGCATGGCCCAGATAGGCACACCCACCAAATACGTTGGCGCATAGAATGCATCCTCCACACTAATATTAATACCCGCCTTCCATTCAAACTTCGTTCCAATACTGGTCTTATAATTCACCTCTGTGAATCCACCCCAATTAGGCGTGGCAAAACCTCCAAATGAAGATTTGTAAGCACCGTACCCTTGAACACAGGCATTCCAACCCTCATCATTACTGCTCACACCAAGCTGAACTCGACCGTACATTCCGTCCCAAGTAGATAATTGATCAAAGGATTCAAAATAACGCATACCGCTCATCTGTGCACCGTACAATAGTCCTTCCTTTTTCCATTTATCACCGGATACCCAATGTGCTTTACCCTCATTTTTAAAATAGGGCATATCAATGGTTCTCAGGTCGTACGAATACCCGTATAACTGCTCAAAACGGTACATGTGGGGTTGGCGCAAAATATTCCATTGCAATTCTAAATTCCCAGAACCAACATTCAACTTTGCGCGAACCTGTGCATCAACAGCACCAGCATTATAACCCAGAGCGTTGTATTTAAGAATTGCCCTGTATTGGTGCAATGACCGATGAGTTGTAGAAAGCATCACATGCCCTCTTACGAACGGGGTAACTTCGGTACTAAACGCCTCCGTATAATGAACGGAATCACTTCTAAATCCATCCCATCCTAAGGAGTTACTTTGTAAATTTTCTAATCCTGTGCGAAAAATAGTTTGTACAACCAATGGCTGGCCTGTTCTTGTAAGTGGTAGAAATCTAACATAATCCATATCCACCTGAACCTTTGTCAACCTTAAAGAATCAGAGTACCTCAACGTACGTTGTTCCAGCATAGGTGCTGTTCCCGTGCTGTCCCAAAAGTATTCTGATGCCGAATTTGAATTATTTACAGCCCAGCTTCTTGAATTGAAAGAAATGCTACCAGCCAAGTCTTGGTGATATACTAGATGCTTTGGCTTTATCCAATATGTAATGTTCAGCTCCTCTTCAAAGAGGTCCCCAACGCCATCCTCTACAGCGTAATTTCTCCTGAGCGTAGGTATATTACTTTCGAATAAACTAGGAGAAGATAAACCACCGTTCTGACCTGATCTCGAATTGAAATAAGCCACCTCCAATTTCGCTTGCGTCCAAATATTATTAGAATCCAATTGCTTCAAAGAAAATTGTAACTCATGACCATCCGTACCCTCATTACGATATAGACCCAAAGTATTATTTCGTAAGTAATCGACGTACAACTGTTTAGTTGAATCCACTGGCGCGAGTGCAGTAATTCCAAAGACTTGGCCGCCACCGATACCCGTGTGTAATCTCAAATCCGAGCGCGGAGAAGAAGAACGAAATCCACCAGGCATCTGCGAATAGCTTTTGGAAAATCTATGCCAACCGTCTAGCCCAGCATTCACAATAGGCTGTAACGAATTATAAGAAAGACCTCCTATAGCCGAATTTCCCCTTTGGGTCCAATTCCATGAATTCTTCAACCAAATCTGGTCTTCGACGCGCTCATCCAACAACACAGTCAAAGAATCCCAACGCTCTTTTTGATATAGAAAGTAGCCTTTACTATGGTAAGGATAATGAACAACCCTGAAGCCATCCACTTTTACACCCTCGTTGGATAACGAATCCAAAGCATCAGCATCCTCAAGCAAGGTTGAATCCACCTGGCCAACCATAGAGGTTGAGAGCAATACGAATAATGAAAGTAGATAGGGCCTCATACGGGCGTAAACTTAATCAATAATGCTGCAATAACGCGTAAACGCTAAGTTTAGCGCATAAAAAAAGCCCAACCTAGAAAACTAGATTGGGCCTGAAAAATGGCGGCGACCTACTCTCCCGGAAAAACCAGTACCATCGGCGCAAATGTGCTTAACTTCTCTGTTCGGAATGGGAAGAGGTGATCCACACTGCAATAACCACCATAAACTTTAAATAAGTTTAATGTAACAACACATTGGTATGTGAACATATAAAGTCTTCGTCTTAGAAAGCCACGGGTAATTAGTACTTCTCGGCTATGATGTTACCACCTTTACACCTGAAGCCTATCAACGTCCTCATCTCGAACGACCCTTAAGGGAAATCTCATCTTGAGGTGGGCTTCGCACTTATATGCTTTCAGTGCTTATCCCAACCAGCCGTAGCTACCCTGCGATGCATCTGGCGACACAACAGGTACACTAGAGGGCTGTCCAACTCGGTCCTCTCGTACTAAAGTCAGCTCCTCTCAAATTTCCAACGCCCACAGCAGATAGAGACCGAACTGTCTCGCGACGTTCTGAACCCAGCTCGCGTGCCACTTTAATGGGCGAACAGCCCAACCCTTGGGACCTTCTCCAGCCCCAGGATGTGACGAGCCGACATCGAGGTG
>Ga0163109_10004913_pt1 | contig 10115 bp, 2 predicted proteins | sample CRUFie1St13metaG_FD_108704 | JGI IMG/M metagenome (GOLD analysis project Ga0163109, IMG submission 108704) | Marine microbial communities from the Costa Rica Dome - CRUD Field 142mm St13 metaG | ecosystem: Environmental > Aquatic > Marine > Oceanic > Photic zone | place: Costa Rica: the Eastern... | reverse complement strand
TCGCCCAGTTCCTCGATCAGGGCATCCAGGTCGTCGCGCTCCTCATACAGGCTCGCAAGTTCCTGGCGTGCCTCGTAGCAATCGATCGTTTCATCACCAGGACAGGCAACGTCCTGATTGCTGCATGATCCATTGTCGTCGCAGACGTACTCGCTGCACGGCCTCTCCTCGTCTCCGTCGAAGCCATTGCAGCAGAGAAGATCGTTCTGCATCTCGTCCTGCTTGGCCTCGATCTCCCTCTTCTTGGCAGCCAGCTCTCCTTGCTTCGCCTTCTGCTCGTTCCGTGCGTTTGTCGCGTTCTGGCGCTCGAGCTCGATGTAGGCCTCCATGTCATCGGTCTCGGTCTGCAAGTCGTCCCGCTCCTCGATCTTCCCGTTGCGCTCTTCTGAGACCTCGTCCAGCTCGCCCTTCTTCTCCTGGTACTCCTCGGATGCGTCGGCCGCGTCCTTCTCCAGCTTCTCGATCTCCCTTTCCTTGTCGGCGATGTCACCCTCGAGCTTGTTGATTGCCTTCTGGATGTTCGTGGCGTTCTGCCCTTCGTTCTTCAGCGCATCGTTGAGGTTCTTGAGCTCGCGCTTCTTCTGCTTCTCCAGGTCGTCCAGTTGCTTGAAGAGTCCGTCCATCTGATCCACGAAGTGATCGATGGATCGGATCTGCAGCTTCAGGCGCTCGATCATGATCGTCGGGTCCCCGGCCTCGAACAGCAGCTCGATCGGGGTGTTGCAGTCCGGATATTCGGGGTCGCACTCGTTGAAGATCTGGGACTTCATGCAGCAGGGATGCAGCTCCATCAAGTCCGGGAAGGGAGACAGCCAGTTGCCTTGGACGTGTCCGAGCGGGTTGGGGTAGGCGCACTTGGACTTGTTGATCAGCGGATACTCGCCATTGATCTCCTTGGGTCCAGAGAGCTGCACCCAGTTACCACCACCGATGGGAACAATGCCCTCGTATTCGGGGTGCAGGAACGCTTCATCGCTCTCCCAGTTGTAGGCCCAGAGCCCAGCCAGCGGGCAGGCGATGGTGTAGTCCCAGCCGTTCCAGTAGTTGATGTTGGTGTTGGAGTAGTCCTGGGAGAACAGGCAGCCAAGAATCCCGCCGACGCAGTAGTCAAACCAGCTCGACTGCCAGCCATAGCAGGGCTCCTGGTGGATGTTGATGCCGTCCTCGCACTTGTACTTCACACACTCGGAGTAGCCGTCCTCGGTGAAGTAGATCGCCGAAGGTCCGCCAGCATCATCGGGGCAGTCCTTGTGTCCATCGAGGGAGTTGCCCTGCTCGTCTGTGCAGCCCACGCAGATCTCGACCTCGGGGTTGGGCTTGCCCCATAAGGCGGCCCTGTACTTGTCCTTTTGAGAGGCGTCCTCAGGCGGCATGGTGCAGACGTAGCAGGTGCCATAGGTGCACTCGTCCTCGTCTCGGCATTGGCCATCGACGCAGCAAGGGCAGGTGCGACGCTGCCCCCAGACGGGCGGCCTGTAGGGGCTCTCGTTCAGCTGCCTCTCAAGTTCGAGCTGCCTGTAGAGGTTGTTATTGGCATGGATCTCAGCATCTGATGCGTTCTGGACAGCGTTGTTGAACTCACGCTGAGCTTGCTTGACTGCCTGCGAGGCCTCGCGGCACTCGGGCCGGGTGGTCTCCACGTCGTACCCGATGCACTCATCCGTCCGGACATTGTCGACGTCGCAGTATTCGCGGATCTGATCGGCCCAGTAGTCCTGCTCGGTCTGAGCAGCGGCAACCAGCTCTTCAGCGTCTTCGATCTTCGCTAACTGGTCGGGGATGGTCTCGTTCTCGAACTCCGAGATCTTGCCCATCGCCTCTTCGTGCTTCTGCGTGGCTTCGTCGCAGGTGATCGGGTTGCCGTCCTTGTCAACGGTCTCGCCTGGGATGATCTCGCCGGGGATGGTCTCCCCGGTGTCTGGGTCGATGGTGTCTGGCTCCTGGGTGTTGGGACAGGCGTCTTGCATGTAGCCCGCCATCTCGTCCCGGAGCTCCAGCTGCGCGTTGTAGTCCTTGACGATCGGGTCCGCCATCTCATTCCTGAGGCACTGCAGGAAGTTCTGCGTCTGGTTCAGCTCGGCGCATGCAGCCTTGAACGCAGTGACGGAGTCCTCGCAGACGGGCTCGACGGTGCAGGCCTGCTCCTTCTCGACCTTGGCCTGCTCGAGCGCAACCTGGGCATCGCCGACGGCGATGTTGGCCTCATCGACGTCCGAGTCGAGTCCTGCCTGGCGGTCTTGCGCTGCGTAGAGATCCTCTTCGATCCGGGCCCGCTCTGCCTTGGCGTTAGGGCCTGAACCGCCCTCGATCATGTACCACTCATAACAGGACTCGGATGGCTGCCAGGTCTGGCAGTCGATCCCGTTGGCAGTACAGGCGCAGGCCCTGGTCTCTGTGCCGTCTCCTGTTCCGCGGGTCTCGGACCAGCTCGAAAACAGCTCCTTGCACTCGAAGTCATTGGTGCAGCAGGTGCAGTCGCCAATGAAGCCGTCGGAGTCCTCGTCCCCACATTGCTTCGTGCACTTGTACCCTCTGCACTTCTGGCTTCCGCTGCAGTGGGCGTCCACTGTGCACTCGGCGCAGAGGTCCTCCTGGAAGTTTGCGCAGTAGTTGACCTGAGCGACGCCATAGGTGCCGTCGGCGAGCTTGAACTCCTTCAGGAGGCAGCCGTCGCGCTGCTTCAGGACTTGCTCGAGGCTGGTGAATCCTTCGCAGCAGGACTTCTCGTCCATGATCCGGCAGCCGCAGACATCCTGAGCCGGGATGATCTCGCCAGTCTCTGGATCGACCGACTCCTCCCCGAGCTCGGCGGTGTAGGACTCGACGCAGTGCTTGCCGTATTTCTGCTCGCAGGTCTTGCACTCCTCGCCTGCGCTTGTTGGTCCGCCGCAGGGGCAGAGCTTGTCGCAGTCAGGCGTGCATGTCCCGTAGGTGGGCGTGCAGTCGCGGTCGTCTTCTCGACAGATCTCAGCATCGACGCAGGTCTCGCACTCGGTGCAGTCGTCATTAGTCAGGCACTCGGTCTTGCCCTTCTTGCCGCCGTCCGTTTTGCAGATGTTCCAGACCTGGTAGTCGTTGCCTTCTGCATCAGCGACTGGGCAGCAGGCGTCACCTTTGAAGGTCTTGCTCTCACACTTGCCGCGTGGACCGCAGTCCAGATCCTGGAAGCACTCATCCTCTGTCGGGATTTCTTCGCAGTCGCACTCCTCCTTGTTCTCCCAGGGGTCGCACTCCTGGAACATCAGCTTCGTGATCTGGGTGGGGCTGAGTTTCCCTCCCTTCCAGCATCTGACTTCCATCTCGCCGAAGACGTTCTCGACTTCCTGGCAGCCGGAATAGTCCATCTCTTCGAAGTCGAGCGGGCTGATTGTGTTGCGGGTGCCGTCGTCACCTTCGGGGAGCAGGACTTCGCAGAACGTGGCGTCGAAGCTGCACTGAGCCGGTGCTCCGTAGGCGGTGTTGGGATGGTCGGAGATTGGAACGCAGACGCCGGACTCCCTGTCGCAGCACTCGCTCTCGCGTGAGCAGGGGTTCTCGTCATCGCAACCCTTCGGGATGCAGAAGCCATCAGGGCCGCACATCTTGCCGAGGTTCTCGCAGATGTCCTCCTCCTTCTCCTGTGACTTGTCGCGCTCGTCAGGGCCTCCATCGCAGACTCCTTCGCCATCGGCTGGTATGTAGCCCGCCTTGAAGACTTCCTTGCACTGCCCGGCTTTGTACTCGCCCCGGCTGTACTGGGGACAGATCCATTTTGTGTTTCCGTCCGGGTTGCAGAGCTCGCCCTGTGTCTCGTAGCAGTCAGAGTCCTGGCGGCAGTTGTAGCCCTTGTCGCCTGAGCCGCCAGAGGAGTCGTCCTTCTGGATCGGCTGACAGACGTTGTTGTAACAGGTCGCGCCCTGGGCGCACTTGGTCATGAACTCGCCGATCGCGTCGTAGCCCTCGCGCTTGCAGAGGTTGGTTGCTTCGTTGCAGCTGTAACCCTCAGGGCATGCGATGCCTGGATCTTGCGGGCTCTGTGGCCGCCTGCAGGCAAACGCCTGGACATCACTGCCGCAGATGTACTCGCAGGTGCCGTCCTCGCTGCAGCCATAGCCAACGGGGCAGTCGGAGTCGTACTCGCAGTCGGGACACGGTCCATCTTCGGGGCCACCAGCGCAGACGCCCTGCCTGCAGATCTCGCAGTCGTCGCAGTCAGAATTGCCGATGCACTGGTTGCTTACGACGCATTGCTTCTCCCTGCAGTAGCGGGGCTGGCCGTCAAGATTCGTCCACCTCTGGCAGTCGCTGTCGTACTTGCAGCCGTTGTTGTTGTACTCGCAGAAGTCGGCGTCGCGAACTTCGTCGTACTCGCAGAGGTGAACCTGCTCGATGTTGGAGCCTGTGCAATAGCCATTCGAATCACAGCCGACTGGGGAGTTCTCGCATTGGCCGACTTCGTTTCCTTGTTCGATCTTGCAGATCTCCCCGCCTGGGCAGTTGCTGAATCCCTCGCCGCACTTCTTCCCACTTGCTGCCCCTTGGAACTCGTCGCAGTCGGTGACGCTCCGGCAGGTGCGGCGGCAGTCCATGTCGCTCTCGCACTCCTTCTGGCAGCTCTCGCACTCGATCGGGTAGTACAGCAGCTCACCTGTCTCCAGGTCGGGGAGCACGTACTCGCCGCAGACCTTGCCGTCTAACTTGCACTCTCCGGCGCCTCCAGGGCACGAGTCGGGGCAGTTCTTGCAGAGGTCGCCGTAGAACAGGCCCTCGAAACAATCACCGTCTGAGATCCCGGTGTAGCAGGGCGTCTCGCACTTCTGCTGGTAGCAGACCATGTCCTTGCCTGGCTCGCCGTAGAGGGTCACGCAGTCCGGATCGTCCAGGCACTCAACGCACTCGCCCTTAGTGCAGACGCCGCGGTCGCAGTCGGCGTCGGTCTTGCAGCTTCCGTCGTCGTCTCCGTGTCCTTCGCAGTCGCAGGACTTGGTCTCCTTGTCGCACTTGCAGCCCTGGCCGCACTCGTCGTCGCTCTTGCACTCGTTCGAGCACCAGCCGGTCGTCATGTTGCAGACGTCGCAGGGGCAGTCCTCATGCACGGCGCACGGGATCTTCTCGCAGCGGAAGTCGTTGTTGCAGAAGAACCGGCAGTCGTCCGGGCAGCCGCTGCCAATGTCCAGAGACTCGGCCTTCTCTTCTTCCTGACACTGGCCCGATGCGTTGCAGAAACGACCAGGACCGAACCGGTCAATGCAGTCCTCGTTAGTGAAGCAGCGGTTGTCGAGTTCGCAGGCTCCGTCGTTGCAGTATTGGTCGTTAGGACACTGGCTGCTGCTGCTGCAGCGCTGGATGAACTGGCAGACGTTGTTATGGCAGACGTCCGGGAAGTTGCAGTCGCCATCGCCGCGGCAGGCCTGTCCCTGCTCGCAGAGGCCCGTGGGGGCGCAGAAGCGGCTCTCGTCTGGGTCTTCCCCGTAGCAGTAGCCGTCAGCGCATACGGGCGGCGGGAAGGCGCACTGCTGCTTCCATTCTGTGCTGCAGTTCTCTCCGTTCTCGTCGCAGTCGACCTTGTACTCGAAGGGGAAGCAGCTCTGGCCGCTTGTGCAGTCTGAGCTGGAGGAACATTCCTCCATCGAGCCGGGTCGCCGCTTGCAGTCGTCCGTGCCCTTGCAGGTGTTCTGGCAGTCGAAGTTACGGTCGCAGCGCTCGCCCTTGGTACAGCGTCCATCGGTGCAGACGTCGCTCAGGGAGCAGTCGCCGTCACGCTCGCAGCGCTTGTCCTCGATGCACTTGCCGCGGTAGCACTCTCCCAGGTTCGAGGGGCAGTCCGAGTCGTCGCCGCACCTAAACCCCGTGTAGACGCAGATACCCTTGCGGCAGGTCTCGGTCTCCTGGTTGCACAGGCTCGGGTCGGGTGCGCCTTCAGCGTCAAGGCACGACGTGTAGCACTTGCCGTTGTCGGTGTTGCATCCTTCGCCTGGGATGCAGTCCCCGTCATTCCGGCAGCCGGGAGCGCAGACAGACTTGCCGGGCCGGGTGATGTCGCTGAAGCAGAACGTACCCTCAGGGCAGTCGGTGTCGGCCTCGCAGGCCTCGTCAGGCATGCAGGTGTAGTTGCACTCGCCGTAGTCGAGCTCGACGCAGTTCTCGCCGTTGGCGTCACACTCCTCGATCAGGTCGCAGACCTGGGCGCCGGGGCAGTCCGCGCTCTGCTTGCAGTAGCCGCACTTGCCGTCGGTCAGGCAGGACGTGCACTCGCAGTCGTTCTCGGTCTCGCAGGGCGCACGCTCGCAGCGTCCGTTCTCGTCGCAGATCTCCCAGCAGTAGCAACCGGTCCGCCCCTCTTCTGGGTCCTCTGCAGTTGAGCCCTTCGAGTTGCAGTATCCGGCCCGCTGGGACTTGTACTTCCAATTAGCGAGCTCGACCTGACTCGAGGATGTTTTCTTGAGGTAGGCGTATTTCTGTTGCGCCTTGCGCCTTGCGTCGTCGTTGATCTTGCACTCGTTGCCCATGCCAGCCGCCATGCACTCGGCGTTGGTCACGCAGATGAACTCGCACTTCCCGTCGATGCAGTAGGCGCCGTCGCCGCAGTCGCTGTCCTTTCTGCAGCCGTCCTCGCAGTAGCCCCGGAAGCAGATGCGGGATGTCCGCTCTTCGGTGCAGTCGCCGTTCTCGTCGCAGACCTCGAGGACATCGTCCGGGCAGTTGGAGTCGTTGGAGCAGATCTCCCGCTCGTTGATGCAGAAGTTGTCGGGGCCGCAGGTTGACTTATCGCCGCAGTCGAGTTCGCAGTAGCCGGTGTTCTCGTTGCAGGTCTGGTCGTAGCGCGGGCAGTCGGAGTCGCTGACGCACTGGTCGAACCGGCAGGTCAGCTCACAGTTCAGCTGGTAGCACTGCTCACCCTCTGCGCAGTCGCTGTCGGCGTTGCAGCCGGGCTCGCAGATCTTGTCGCCGTTGCAGCGCTCGCCTTCTTCGCAGTCCTTGGAGTTGACGCAGGGCACCACTGGCTCGCAAGCGATGCCGCAGCAGCCGCCCTGCAGGCACATCTCAGCGCCTGGGCACATGTCATCGGTGCTGCACCTCAGGTGACACTTACCGTCGGTCTGGCAACACTCGCCTGGTGGGCAGGGGTTGTTCTCATCACAGCCAGGGATGCAGACGCCGTCCCGGCAGTAGCTGCAGTCTTCGCACTCGTCGTCGTTCTTGCAGATGACCGGAGCGCACTGCCCGCCCTGGGTGCAGGTCTCGGAGCAGTCGCAGCCGTAGAAGTCCTCGTCAACGTGGGGACTGACAAACAGGCACTCCTCCTCCTGGACGCACTCGATGTCTCCGTTGGCGGTCTCGTAGCAGATCTCGGTGACTTCGCAGACCTTTTCCTCGGTTCCAGGTGAAGTCCACTGGCAGGACTTGATCCCGGTGTCCTCGTTCTCGACGCAGCTGTAACCCTCCGGGCAGGTGCTGTCGCTGTTGCATGCGACGTAGCAGCTGTTGGTCTTCTGGTTGCAGGTCCAGTTTCGCTTGTTGTCGTATTCGCAGGACGGCTCGCCTGGGCAGCTCTCAATACAGGACCGACTGGGCTCGCAGTAGTCCCTCCAGTCCTCGGCCTGGGAGGTGCCGCAGGCGTCCTCGCCGTAGATTCCCTGGCAGGTGCAAGTCGGATCAGGCGGGCATCTCTCGACGCAGGCCGGGTCAGGCTCGCAAGGGGTGAGGCAGTCGCTGTCCTTGCGGCAGCCCTCAACGCAGCGGCCGTCCGCGTTGCAGATCAGATCGCCAGTGTTCTCGCCCGAGCAGTCAGCATCAGACAGACAGATCTCGCCAACCTGCTCACAAGCACCACCGACGCAGACCTCGTTAAAAGCCGACACGCAGTCACTGTCGTATTCGCAGGGCCAGGCGCAGGACTGATCCTCGAGGCAGACGCCCTCGTAGCAGAACTCCTCGGTCCTTATGTCGTCGCCTTCGCCAAACTCCTTGGTGTAACAGCGCTGGCAATCGGAGTTCTCGTAGCACCCAGCCATGCACTCGTAAATGGGGCCCTGAGGGTCACCAGGGGCGCGGAGCTTCTTGTCGACGCAGACTTCACCTTCGGCGCATGTCTCGCGATCGTCGGGGCCCTTGCAGAGCTTCGGTGGCTCGCAGGGGGTGACGCACTCGGCCTCAACGCAGAAGCTCTTCGGCTTCGCATCGGGTGCTGCGTCGGGGCTTGAGGGATCGCACTGTGCGTCGTTCTCGCAGCCTGGCTTGCAGTAGAAGTCGCGGGGGTCGCAGACCTCGCCGAAGGGGCAATCCTCGTTCGTGACGCACTTGAGAGCGCAGCGGTCGTCGATGCAGCTGTACCACTGCTCCTCGCTCGGTGGGCAGGGGCACTCCCAGGTCGCGGCGCACTCGCGGTCAGGGTTGCGCTCGACGCACTGGAAGTTCTCGCACCACTGGCAAGGCTCACAGTCCCACCAGCTGTAGCAGAAGTCGTCGCTCAGGCATTGGGTGCCGTTGGGACAGTCCCGGTTGTTCAGGACGGTCTCTTCTTCGGTGCGGGCGTGGTCAGCCCATTGGACGTCCTCGGCTTCCTCGCCAGGCGACAGGACCAGCTGACCACCTTCAGGGACCGAAGCGTTCGAGGTTGACGTGTATGGCTTGTCGGCACTGTCTTCGGCCTGCAGACTTCGCTGTCTGAAGTGAGCGCCTGAGGCGTCGTGCTCGCTGAGGTCCAGGTCCAGGTCTTCCTGTTGCAGGACACGCAGCTCCTCCTGAGTCCGGAGCAGGGCCAGAAGCAGATTGTCGTCCTGGCCCGCCATGGATCAGATGACCACCTTCAGCCAGCGAGTCCGGTCTTCGGCGCCGACGTAGAGCTGACAGGTGTCGGCACTGATCCGAACTGCGACCAGTTGACCAGGGAATGTGGGGACGTTCGAAGGGGGTGCCAGCAGGCTCGGGTTCTTCGGCATGAACGAGATGGCAGTGTCCGTCGCGAAGCGATGCGACAGGGTGTTCTTGATGTCGGGTCTGTTGATCGCCACCTGGCCCTTGCGAAGTCGGCTCAGGGTTCCGAGATCACTGCCAGTCGCAATAGTTGCCGCGCTTGGTGCGGCGGAGGTTGATCTGAGCGAATTTTTTCTTGCACTTAGTGGTGATCACCTCGCAGGGGTAGATCTTTCCCTCGAACTCTGCGAGGCCCATCCCGTTCTTGTCGAAGCCCATCCAGCGGGCTGTCACGTCCGTCGCCTTGCGCTTGCTCTGGGCAATAGCCGCAGCGGTCTCGTGCTGTTCTGCCCGAACCAGATCCTGGAAGGTCTGGAGGCCATTAAGCAGTGCATCATCAACGGCCATCAGGATGCGACGAAGACGCCATAGAGGGTGAAGTCGAAGTAGAAGACCGCGCTCTGGCCGTCGCTCAGGGTGGCGCGTGCTGCCAGCTTCGTGGTGCTTGTTGCTGTTGCTCCGTTAGGGGAGATCAGCACAACATGGGAGAACTTGATCAGCTCTCCGGAGTTGCCGTTGTGCTCGAAGGTTGCTGCCTTACGGGCCAGTTCTGTCTTGCCGTCCTGGTACAGGCCGATGTCGGATGTCAGGAACGCGATGGTCTGCCGGGTGTAGCCGCCCAGTCCCTCCGTGACCTCGCCCGCGATGATTGTGGAGAAGGCGTCGTCGGGCTCGAAGTCGCTGCCAGGTGCGTCCACAAGGGCGACCTGGAACGATTGCGAGGCGTAGGACTTCTCAGCCACTCGGGCGAGCTCCTGAGCCGATACAAGGGAGGGAACGGGCATTGCTTAAACCTCGATCAGGACGTGATGGTGATCGCGCCGCCCATGTCTGGCGTTCCGACCGCGTAGTAATACAGAGTTGCGGGTGCACCTGCTGCCACCTCGATCTGGATGAATCGGCTGGAGGCGTTGGAGAATCCGGAGAGGTAGGTCGTCCGGTTCACCTCGAGGTTGTTGATCCAGTAGGACACGCCCTCGGTGTAGGCGGTGCCGCCGTCGTTCTCACCGTCGTCAGAAGTCGAGAGGCTGAGAGGTGCGGCGCTGTTCGATCCGTTGTTCTGATCGAAGCGGTAGATGTTGCCCTTCACCATCGTCAGGGTGTCCTGGGCAACGCTGTCGATGTAAAAGACTGCCATGAGAGGCTCGGGTGCGACGTTG
>Ga0163109_10004912_pt1 | contig 10117 bp, 6 predicted proteins | sample CRUFie1St13metaG_FD_108704 | JGI IMG/M metagenome (GOLD analysis project Ga0163109, IMG submission 108704) | Marine microbial communities from the Costa Rica Dome - CRUD Field 142mm St13 metaG | ecosystem: Environmental > Aquatic > Marine > Oceanic > Photic zone | place: Costa Rica: the Eastern... | reverse complement strand
TGTTGGGTTGCTCACTGATAAAGCTATAGCTAGTTATAAAAGACTGCCCTATATGAACTTTGATCAAAGAAAAATTGTTGTAGAAAATATCAAAAATGTCTGTAAAGTTGTCCCACAGGAAACTTTAGACTATATTCCAAATCTTAATTTATATAAACCTGACTTTGTTGTTCATGGAGATGACTGGAAGTCAGGTGTTCAGTCTAAAGTAAGAGAAAAGGTCATAGATGCGCTGAAAGATTGGGGCGGTACATTGATTGAAGTGCCATATACAGAAGGCATTTCATCCACTAATTTAAATCAGGCTTTAAAAGCAGTTGGTACTACACCGGATATTAGAAGATCAAGACTAAAGAGATTACTTGATGCAAAATCTTTAGTGCGAATATTAGAAGTTCATAATGGTTTAACAGGATTAATAGTTGAGAATGTTTCGGTTCAGAAGGATGGTCAAAAAATTGAATTTGATGGTATGTGGGGGAGCAGTCTAACTGATTCAACTGCTAAAGGAAAACCTGACATAGAAGCGGTTGATGTGACCTCAAGAACAAATACTTTGCAAGAAATTATAGAAGTAACTACTAAGCCAATAATTTATGATGCAGATACTGGCGGCCAAATTGAACATTTTTGCTTTACTATTAAAACACTTGAGAGATTAGGTGTTTCTGCAGCAATAATTGAAGATAAAACTGGTTTGAAGAAAAATAGTCTATTTGGCACAGATGTTCCTCAAACACAGGATTCGATTGAATCATTTTGTGAAAAAATTAAAGCTGGTAGAGAAGCCAGAGTTACAAAAAGTTTTATGATTTTTGCAAGAATTGAAAGCTTAATCTTAGACAAGGGCATTGATGATGCAATTGAGAGAGCTAAAGCATATGTTAAAGTTGGAGCAGATGGGATTATGATTCATAGCAGAAGAAAAAAGCCAGATGAGGTTTTAGAATTTTGTAAAATTTTTAAAGAGTCATGTGCAGATACTCCCTTGGTAGTTGTTCCTTCAAGCTATAATTCAATTTATGAAAAAGAACTTGAAGAGGTCGGAGTAAATGTTGTTATATACGCCAATCATCTTCTTCGATCTGCATATCCTGCTATGATGAACGTTGCTAAATCTATTCTTGAAAATAGTAGGTCATTGGAAGCTGATAATGATTTATTATCTATAAAAGAAATTTTAGAACTGATTCCTGGTACAAAGTAATGCTGTCGCCAAAAATAGTATTTCAATTACTAAAAGATTTAGATATTAATTTTTTCACCGGAGTACCAGATTCGTTACTAAAAAATTTTTGCGCCTATGCTGAGGATAATTTACCTAAAGAGAATCATGTAATTGCAGCTAATGAAGGAAGTGCTGTTGCAATTGCTGCAGGGTACCATTTGGCATCTAATAAAGTTCCTTTGATATATATGCAAAATTCTGGATTTGGCAATGCTATTAATAGCATTCTCTCTCTTGCTGATTCAGACGTATACAGTATTCCAATGATTTTGTTTGTAGGATGGAGAGGAGAGCCTAATGTGAAAGATGAACCTCAGCATCTAAAACAAGGGCGCGTGATGGTTGAGCTTATTGAATCTATGGAATTAGATTATGAGATTATTGATTCTGAATCTAGTGATTTTACAAAAAAATTAACTTCTGTTGTAAGTATTGCCAAATCTAAAAAAGTTCCAGTGGTTGTTCTAATTAAGAAAAATACCTTTGAAAGCTATGAGTACAGACCTGAGGCTTTTTTTGAAACAGTTCTTTCAAGAGAAAAAGCTATTTCAGAAATTTTAGATAATGTTCCCGAGGAAACAATTATTATTTCAACAACTGGAAAGACATCAAGAGAACTTTATGAGATAAGATCAAAACATAATATGGGCCACCATAAAGATTTTTTGACAGTTGGCTCTATGGGGCATACATCCTCAATTGCTCTAGGAGTAGCAAAGGTGAAAAAAAACTGTCATGTTGTGTGTATAGATGGCGATGGATCTGTATTAATGCATATGGGCAGTTTATGTGTCAATGCTGAACAAAATCCTCAAAATTTAACTCATATTGTAATAAATAATGGAGCGCACGAATCAGTTGGTGGTCAACCAACTGCTGCTAGATTATCAAGCATATCAAAAATTGCTAAATCTGCTGGTTATAAAAAAATTATTACTGTTGATATGATCGAACAAATAAAAGACGCTATAAATGAGTGTCTTGAATATGAAAATGGACCTTGTCTTATAGAAATATTTGTGAACACTGCTGTTAGAAAAGATTTAGGCAGACCTACAAGTTCTCCGATTCAGAATAAAGAAGAGTTTATGAATTGGATAATAAAAAAATAATGAATCTAAAAGATTGTCATATTTATAATCCTGTAGATATATACTTCGGTAGAGGTGTAAGAGAGAAAATACTTGAAAAATTATCAAATGCAAATATTTTGGTTGTTTTATCAAAATCTGGGAAAGAAAGATTTTTGCATGACAAGCATTTAAAAGAAATTCAAAACACAAATAGGTTATTTTGGATCGATAATGTTGAATCGAATCCATCATTAGAAACAATTAATGACAACATTAACTTTATAAAGGAAACAGAATTTGACTTTATCATTGGTTTTGGTGGAGGAAGTGCAATAGACACTGCTAAGGCAATATCGGTTGGTATTGCTGCAAAAAAATTACAAGTTTCATTAGATAAAATTATTGAAGAACCTCCGATTCAAAATACTTTAAAAGTCAGCAAACTCATTGCCATTCCAACAACTTTTGGAACAGGAAGTGAAGTAACATCTTTTGCAACTGTATGGGATAAAAAAAATTTCAAAAAACTGTCATTATTTGGACCAAAAGTATATCCAACATTTGCAGTTGTAGATCCAGATTTAGCAACTAGTTGTCCAAATGAAATTTTATTAACAACTGGTTTGGATGCAATAAATCAAGCATTTGAATCAATTTGGAATAATAATGCAACTTTTTTATCAAATTTATATGCAACGAAAGCTATTGATCTAGGCGTTAATGCCCTTAAAAAACTTTTAGTTGAAAATAATAAAAACTTTTTAAGTGATATGGCAGAGTCAAGTTTATTAGCTGGTTTAGCAATTGCACAAACGAGAACTGCACTCTGTCACTCTATTTCATACCCATTAACTGCAAAACTAGATATTCCTCATGGTCTTGCATGCGCATTTAGCATGATTGAGGTATGTAAATTTAATCTTGAAGATGATGATGGAAGGTTAAGCCAACTTAAGAATAACTTAGGCACAGATGATTTAATAAAGATGTTAACTAATTTTTTATCAGAAATTAAATTTGCTAATCATTTTAAGCAGTACTGTGATGATATTCAAAAAATAAGTTCTTTGTCATCCGAGATGTATAATCCTAGCAGGGCAGGCAATAATATGAGGAATGCAAATATTGATGATATAAATTTAATACTAAAGCGTTCTGCTGATCATTGGTAAAGTTTTAGCATTGAACGCATCAAAAAAAATTCTTATCTTCGAGTCTTCAAGGCCTGAAAATCCAACTATTGGTGGATCATTTAGGTCCTTAAGAGTAGTAATTCAAGCCTTGATTGAAGATGATTGGAATATCACCATCGCATGCTATAAAAAAAATAAATTTTTAGAATTTCCTAATCAGAATATTGAAGTTATAGAACTAAAACATTTTTCTCTTAGATCAGCCTATTCAAAAATTTTCAATAAATCTTCTCAAAAAGATAAAGAAAATATAAAAAATTATTCAAATAGCAAAAATGTTTTAAGAAATATTTTTAACCCGTTTAGTAATATTCTTTTTAATACCCTTAATAGTTTTATTTTATGGAGGTTTATATCAGTATTAAAACCAGAATATATTTATTGTAATACCAGTATATCAAATGACAGAAATATTATACTACCAGGCTTATTACTTAAAAAAAAAATTATTAGCCATTTAAGGAACTTACCAAAAGTAGGAGTTATTGATAGACTAGTTTCGTCAAAAATTTCATATGTAATTTCCATCTCTGAAGCAGTTCATAATCATTGGAAGGACAATAAATGTAATTTTAAAAGAAGTTGTGTTTTGAGAAATGCCTTGGGAGATGATTTTGAAAAGTATGAACAGAAGATCAGAGAAGAAGTTTTTTTTAAAGGCGACAATTTTAAAATTGGTTGCTTTTCAAGATTAATTAAGTGGAAAGGCATAATTACGCTAATTGAAGCATTTGAGTTATATAAAAAAAATGATGGTAACGGAATCTTACATATTTATGGAGATGGCCCAATGAAAAAAGAAATAGAATCTTTAATAACATCAAAGAATATGCAACATCACATAAAGCTAATGGGACATATTGATGATGTGGCAAGTGAGATAATTTCTTGTAGTTTAATTATTGCTCCATCAGATGAGCCAGAGCCACTTGGCAGGACTGTAATGGAATCAATGTATCTCGGAATACCTGTTATAGCATCTGCTGGAGGTGGCCACATTGAAACAGTAACTGACGGAGAGAATGGGTTGCTTTTTAGGATGAAGTCTAAATCTTCATTAGAAAAACAAATAACTAAAGTTTACAAAGATGATAAATTAAGATATAAACTTGCAAATTCAGGTATATCGAAGTCACAACAATGGTTATCGTCAAGTTATAAGAAAAATATTCAAAATCTTTTTAGAAATATATAGTTATGTGTGGCATCTCTGGAATTTATAGCAGCGAATCTCTAAATACAAAAGACGTTCGCATTGTTGAAAATATGTTAAACAGTATTAATCATAGAGGACCAGATAACACTGGAGTCCATGTTGAAAAAAATATAATTTTAGGACACGTTCTTTTAGCAATTATAGGATTAGGTACAGGCAAACAGCCACTTTCAAATAATAAGAATGATATTTGGGTTACTTTTAATGGAGAGATTTATAATTTTAAAGAGATAAGATCGTCTCTTGAGTATAAAGGGTATAAATTTAATACAAGAACAGATACAGAAGTACTTGTATATTTATATGAAGAATATGGTGAAGATATGGTTCATCATCTCAATGGAATGTTTGCATTTGCAATATGGGATTCAAGAACTAAAAAGCTTTTTCTTGGAAGGGACAGATTGGGAGTTAAACCTTTGTTCATTTTAAAAGATAAAAATAAATTTTTCTTTAGCTCTGAATTAAAAGGACTTAAAAACACATCAGCCATGCTTGGAGATATTGACCCAATTGCAATAATGCACTATTTAAGGTTCAAGCATGTAGGCGCTAATCGAAGCATTTATGATAATGTATTGAAAGTGCCACCGGCACATACCGTGACAATCCAAAATAATGAGATTACTTTAAATAAATATTGGACACCAATACCAAGGAATCTTAAGAAAGATATTAAAGGTGAGATAAGAAGTGTTATTAATGATGCTACAAAGATTAGATTAGTATCTGAGGTACCGCTGAGTCTCGCTTTAAGTGGAGGCATTGATTCTTCAATTGTTCTTTATGAGTCTGTGGTGGGATGTGAAAAGAAAGTCGATACTTTTTCAATTAGATATCCTGGGCAATCAGAAGACGAGTCTCAGTTGGCAAAGAAACTGTCAAAAGATTTTGATGTAAAACATAACATTATTGATTTTTCTGAAATAGATATAAATTATTTACCAAAATTGACTCAAATATTAGATGAGCCTTTTGGCGACTATTCAGCCTATCCATCACTAATGCTTTTCAAAGGCCAAAGTAAATTTTCAACAGTTGTTTTAACTGGTGATGGGGGTGATGAGGCTTTTGGCGGCTATCAGAGATATATAAGATTCAATAAATTAAAAAGTTTTTTACCTATACTAAAAATTATAAATAAAGTTGTCCCAAAATCATTTCATAGCATTTTTCCAAAAAAAATTAATAATGCTCTTTCATATGGATCAAAAAATCTCCTTGAGTTCTATTTAGATATCCTATCAACTCAAAGTGAAAGTTATTATTCAAGAATGTTTAGGTCTGAGTTTAGTTCCAATTTAAATTTTTTTAACTTAAAAAATTTATCAAAAATAGAATTACATGATTCGCTCAGAAACTTAGAATCATTGATTGATTATCAAGACTATTTGCCTGGTGACGTTTTGTCAAAAGTTGATTTAACCTCCATGCATTATTCTATGGAGGCAAGGTCTCCATTTCTGGACTACAGAGTTGTGGAATTAGGAGTTTCGATAAATAATAAATTGAGGCTAAAGAATAATAAAACAAAATATTTACTAAGAGAGACATATAAAAAAAAGATACCTGATTATATTTTGAATGCAAAAAAAAGGGGATTTACAGTTCCTCAGGCTTATTGGCTAACTCCAGAATTTGTTTCTTTTTCAAAAGGAACTCTTTTAGAAAACTCTGTATTGACTCAAACAATCTTTAAAAGAAATAAGTTAGAGAGCTTTATAAATGACTGTTTAAACAATCATAATGTAAATGCAAGACATCTGTGGAACGTTTTAATGTTAGAGCTATGGCTAAAACAAAATTGAGAATAAACACAAAGTCAATTTCTTTTGTAAGAGCTGCAATTTATGTAACTTTAGCAGCACTGTCTTTTGAGGGCCTAAATTTTGCTGGCCTTCCATTAGCTAGAACAGCAGGATTTTTTGTAATTTTAGCCTTTATAATAGAGGCAATAATTAATTACGCAAAAGGTACATATTTAAAATTAGGTCACATACTTTTTTTTACAGTATCTATTGTAATTATGTCATTTTCTCTATTTAGGGCTTTTGATCCTACAGCTGGATTTGTTCTATTTGTCTCTTTTGTATCAAATATTATCTTTTTTATAATTTTTTGTATGACAATTAATAATAAAAAATTTTTTAAGATTTCTTTAATTGTTTTTGCAATATTTTTTATCATTTCAACCTTTATGGCTTTATTCATTGATAACTCAACTATTGCTGCCTCAGATGAGCTCATAGAAGACCTAAGACTTGAATCAATAAGACAAGCTGGATTTTTAAGAAATCCTAATCGATATGGCTACCTTGGATTAATTGTATTTTGGAGTGGACTAATTCTTTATACCTTAAAACTTACTTCTAGAAAAATTTCACAACTGATTATTTTTTTGAGTGCGATAGCTATAGTTCTTAGTCTATCAAGATCGGTTATATTGGGATTGGTAATAGGTTTTGTGTATCTTGCTTATGTGATGAACTTGAAAAGGTCTATATTTGCAGTTTCTATAATATTTTCTTTATTTCTTGCTACAGACTATCTAGTTTCCGTTGATAGTGAAGAGTCAATAATTAATAAGCAAATAGTTCAAAGGTTTTCTTTATCAACACTTACTGGATCCGGAAGCACTAGTGCAAGAACATCGTTGTGGAAAGAAAGCTTACATAGGATAAATGAAAATCCAGTTCTTGGAACACCAATGGGATCTCTACAAAATGTTGTTGGGTATAGGAGTGGATACAAAAGTCATGATCCTCATAATACTTTTATGTTTTTATGGCAGTATTTTGGAATTCTAGGTTTATTTACTATTCTAGCGACATTCATATGGATATTAAGAATTGTTATGAATAGACGTATACCCAAAAAACATAGATATCTAATTTTTTTCATGTTTATATCAATGATGGTTCCTAACATTTTTCATTCTACTTTATCTTGGAAAGCCACAATGCTTCTTTTTTGTTTCATTTATGCTATTAAAAATATTGTAATTGATGACAAAATTAATAGTAAATATTTAGGATCCAAATGACTAATATTCTTAAATTTAATGAGCTTGAAAACTTAAAAAAATTTTTAAAGGATGTTTCAACATTATTATTGGTTACTTTGTTTGCGAAATCTCTAAGGTATTTGTCTACAATAATTATTGCGAGAAATATTAGTATTGAAGATTATGGTACTTACGCATATTTTATACAATTATCTGGATATTTATGCACAATAATAGAGATAGGCCTACCTACCTCTATTATAATTTTCCATATAAGGCGCGGAATACCACTTAGCCAAATTTTTCTTGTTATCTTGATATTTTTATTGTCAATTTTTTTTATTTTATTCATTGGCTTATCTTTTTACCAAGTACATTCAGGAAATACTGAATTTATTTTAAGCGACTCTCTTTCTTTACATCACTTGCTTTTGTATAGTTTCGTTTTAATTATTGGTAGCATTCTCATGGCCTCGGTAAGGGCTAAAGAAGAAAATCTGAGATACAGCTTTTTTACTTTTCTTCTTGGATCGTTTTTTTTTACATCTATCGTTATAACGAAGTATTTTTTTGGATTAAGTCTTTTAAATGCATATTTTTCAATTTTAGCAGCATCTTGTTTATGGGTAGTCATTCTTATAATTACAAATTTAGATTTATTTCATAAGTCTATTAATTCAAGACTTCCTTGGATATCGGATCTTTTTAAATTCGGATTAAAGAATTACATAACAAGATTATTATCAAGCTTCGTTCAACTACTTCCATATATATTTTTGATCTCAATTGAAGAGACAAAAATTTTAGGATTTTTCGGTGTTGCAGTTACGATGATGTCAATATTTAGATTATTGAGTCAATCTGTAAGTATGCTGATCACTTCTAGATTAAGCAGCTTGAACGATGAGGGTTCATACTCTTTTTCATTTGTAATATCTTTAATACTAGTATTAATTTTTTCAATAAGCCTCCCAATTTTACTAAACTTTATGGAACAGATAATTGAGCTTGTATATGGATCCAGATACCTATACGCAGTTCCATTGATATCCCTTTGTTTAATTGCAGTTGTTATTGAAATTTTAATTATTTTTATCATCAGACCATTTATTACATCATCGAATCCAGTTCCTTCTTTCCAGTGGATAGTTTATCTGACGGTTATCTCAGTTATGACTCTTGTATTTTTGATAAATGCAAAAATTAATACAGAATATGATGTATCAATTTCATTAGGTTACAGCATGATATTTGGCAATTTATCTGGATTATTGGTCTCAATTGTAATGTTCATATATTTATCTAACAAAAGTAAAAAAAATGCACAATAATTTTATAATTAAAGTAACTACCTCAATGCCAACTAATGAACATCCTGGAGCTGGTTTAATTTGCTTAAGGCCATCTTTAGGCTCGCAAATCAAAACATATGTTCTAACCTCTGATTATGGCAGAGTATTTGAAACTAATATCGATAAGAATATTTCTATAAAACACTTTGGGTTATATAAAAAAGGATTTTCTTCATCGATAAAAATTTTGTTTAGATTAATTCAAATTTTTAATAATTTCTTATTACTATCTAGATTAATTTTAGATTTTAGAAAAATGAAGCCTAATCTTGTAATTTGTTATGGTCTTGTTAATTTTTTTGGCTGCCTTGCATTTTGCTTAGCTTATAAGATACCTCTAGTTCTTTCGTTGCATAATGTTACTGATTTTGAAAAAATTAAGAAATATAGGCTTTTAAAGCATCTTGTTGAAAAATGTGAAGAGGTTTGGACCTGCTCTTATGAGTTAAGAGATCTTGCAAAAAAAGACCTTAAATGCAAAACATTTTACAGACCTACAGGTTTCGATGACTCTCAGTTCTATCCATTGAACTATAAAGATAGATTTAAAAGTAGGAAACTTATTTCAGTGGGATCATTTAAATGGAAAAAAAACTATGGGTTACTACTATCAGCTTTAAGTATTTTGAGACAAAAAAGTTGTGATGTAGAATTAAACTTGATTGGAGCTGGAGTGCTTGAAAAAGATTTAAAAAAAGAATGTCGATCTCTTGGAATTTCTGATTTGGTTCAATTCAAAGGCATTCTTAATCACGATAAAATTCTTGAAGAGTTGAATTTATCAGCAATATTTGTACTCCCATCATTAGCAGAAGGAAGGCCAAAAGTTGTAGCTGAGGCTCTAGCAACTGGTTTACCATGCATTGTAACAAAACAATGTAACTGTGATGACGTTGTTAAAGGTGCTGGAATTATCATAGAAGATAATCTGGAAGCTACCTTAGCTGACGCAATAGAATCTGTATTATCAGATTTTGATGACTGGGAAATCATGAGCAAAAAAGCTATTGATAATATTAAATCATCCGAATGGAAAGAAATTGCCAGTCTT
>Ga0163109_10004911_pt1 | contig 10117 bp, 4 predicted proteins | sample CRUFie1St13metaG_FD_108704 | JGI IMG/M metagenome (GOLD analysis project Ga0163109, IMG submission 108704) | Marine microbial communities from the Costa Rica Dome - CRUD Field 142mm St13 metaG | ecosystem: Environmental > Aquatic > Marine > Oceanic > Photic zone | place: Costa Rica: the Eastern... | reverse complement strand
TTGTCGCCTACGCCGTCGCCGTCGGAGTCAAGGGTCTCCGAGGCGTCGTTAGGAAAAGCATCAGCGTTGTCACCTATGCCGTCCCCGTCGCTATCCAACCATTCGGTGGCGTCTCCGGGGAAAGCATCGCCGGCGTTGCTGTAGCCGTCGCCGTCGTCGTCCGGACAGCCGGTTCGGTCTTGGGTTGACGTCCCTGCATCGTTGGGGCAGTCGTCGTTGGCGTTGGCCACACCGTCCCCGTCCACATCGTTCTGATCGATGAATTCGAACGAGGGCGCCAACGCATGCTCGTCGCCGTTCTTGTCGATGAGGGAAACGGTGGTGATGCCCGGGGTGGCGACGGCCGGCGTCGTCAGTTGGATGGTCTCGTCGTCCAGCACGTCGCCCGTTACCGCACCGAGTTGGTCAAATCGAACCGTGATTTCGTCGGTCACGACCACGCCGGTTGACTTGGTGGCGTACTTCAGAACATCGTTGGAATCGTCGCTGTAGGCGACGTGCATCATGCCGCTCTTGTCGATGACGATGGAGTTTGAGTCCCCCACCATGTCCTGCGTCTGAATGCTGCTTTTCTGCCACGATGAGGATGATGATGGGATGAGCTTAGCGTACTTCAGGTCAAACCCTGACCAACTGGCGTAGACAAGGTGCAAATCGCCCGCGGCGTCAACGGCGATGGAGGGGTTCTTTCCGGTGTTGCCCGAGGCGTCGACGATGCTGTTGGACCACTGGCCGTTGGGAACACCCGTTGAATACCGCAAATCCTCGTTATCGCTGTCGTAGTGAGCGATGTGGAACTGCCCTTGCTCGTCCATCGCCAGCGAGGTGGCATAACCGGGGTGCATGGTGTTGCCAAACGAGGAGGCGTCGGGGGAATAACTCAACCAAGAACCGCTTTTGTTGGTGGCAAATTTCAATTTTGAGTTGTCTCGGTCTTGGTAAGCGATGTAGACGTGGTCGTTTTCGTCGATGACGATGGAGGAGTCACAGCCCTTGTTCGACCCAGCGTCGACGCTCTGAGTGGTCCACGCACTTCCGTCAAACGACGCAAGACGGAGTCCGTTGCCGCACCATTGGCCCGTTTGCGAATAGGAAATGTGAGGTTGGTTGTTCGAGTCAACCGCAATGCCCACCGGGGCGAACCGTGCATAGGAGGAGACCACACCGCCGTTCCAGTCCTGGCCGTCGTAGTGTTGATACACGAGCTTCTCGCCTTGGGCTGAGTAAGCGACGTGGAGTTCATCGTTGTCATCGACGACCATGTGGGCGTCCCAGCAATAACTGCCGGCACAACTGTCAACAACGGCCGTGTTCCACCCTGATCCCTCGTTAACAGCGTACATGATCTTGTAATTTCCACCGTTGATGTACACGATGTGCACGTGGCCGTTTGAGTCCACGGCGATGGCGTTCTCGGGGCCTGCCTCATCGCCGTAATCGGCGGTTGATGTCACCCACGGATGGTTGATACCGTCGTACGAGATGTTTCGCTCGGCCATGTCCTGAAAGCCGCTGCCGGTGATGGTGAGTTCCTCACCGCCGGTCGTCCAACCCGAAGTCGCCGAGAGGTTGACCTGAAGGGGGCTTGAGGAGGCAACAGCGGCTGAATCCTGAAGCGTCGTTGATGGATGAAACATCGGGGCCATGGCCATGGCGACCAAAACGGCAGTGACAAACCACGTTCTCATCAAAGCCTCGGTGCCACCGTGCTACGAATAGCCTTTCGTCACGCTTGTGTGACCGCAAGAGCGACCTATTCCTCCAACCAGCGTCGATTCCACTCGGCCCCCGCGGTGAAGAGGTCGTAAAACGCGTCGAGACTTCGTTCGATGGGTTTTGCATACCCTCCGCCCATGAAAATCACGGTTGGAAGCTGATGCTGGCGCACGGTCTCGAACACCATGTGGTTCCGTGTGCGCATGCCTTCTCGGGTGACGTTCAATTTCCCCAAGGCATCGGCGTTTAGTCCGTCGACACCTGCTTGGAACAACATCAAATCGGGCTCAAACGCCAAACATATGTCGAGTGCTTCCCGCACGGTCTCCAGATAGATGTCGTCGTCTGAATCTGGAGGAAGCGGAAGATCGTGGTCGCTCACGGCTTTGCGAAAAGGGAAGTTGGTCTGACAGTGGACGGAAACGGTGCAAACCCGTGGCTCGTGGGCAAAAATGGTCGCGGTTCCATCGCCCTGATGGACGTCCAAATCCAACACGGCCACGCGCCGAACGTCCAGGCTCGTGAGGGCGTGCATCGCACAAACGGCGAGGTCGTTAAACACGCAATACCCAGAGCCAAAATCACGGTGGGCGTGGTGGGTACCACCCGCCATGTTGCCGGTGATGCCCCCGTGCAGCACAGCATGTCGGGTCGCTTCGACGGCACCGCCCATCAGGTACAACGTGCGGTCGACCATCGTCGATGTCCAGGGGGTCAAGCCGATGCGCTTCTGCTCTTTTTCTTCCAGTTCACCGTTCAAAAATCGATCCACATAATCCACATCATGAACGAGGAGGAGGTCGGACCGGTGCACCGGCTCGGGCGTTTTCAGGGACATATGAGCGAAGGCTTCGCAATCCTGGAGGCGGGAGAGGAGCATACGGTACCGCTCCCGAGGGAAACGCGCTTCTGGATGGATGCCGTCGGTGTAGATGGCGTGGTACCAGAGAGGGAAGCTTCGGTTGATGGACGAAGGGTTGGCGCCGTTGAACATCCCTGCACCCGAACCAAAGCTCTCAATTCAAAGAATAAAGCCCTGTTTATCCGGCTGAACAACCCCGCTTTTCGCCTGTTTCGGTTCTGCTGAGCAAAAAACGCCCTTATTTATGCAAAAGCAAGCAATTTTCCCCCGATGAAGGGCAAGCGCATTCACGAGTTTGTCCTCGGTGACCGGACCAATGAGTGGTTACGGCACACCGCCATCAACGTCGCCATCGTCGGTTTTCTCGCCCACCTTGCTGCCTGTTCGTTGTTCAAGTTGGGGTACTTGGACACCCCCAAACTGAACGGCTTCTTTGATTCCTATCTCGACGCTCTCTACACCCCGTTTTCGATCATCTTGGCCTACGAGGTGTACGAATTGATTCGAGCCATACCCGAATCGTTCTCGGTCTCCATCGGCAAGCAATTCGAGGTCATGACCTTGCTCGTCGTGCGTGATATTTTCAAGAATCTCGCTGATGTTGAAGCCACGAAAGGGACCACGGTTGACGGCGATGTTGCTTTTATCGCAGTCGAAGCGGTGGCGTTCATCGTCCTCTTTTCAACCGCGCTTTACTTCAGAAGCGTGACGAACAACGGGAAGCACCACGACGCGCAGGACGAGGCGGTGCTCCATTTCGTTAACCAAAAGAAAAACCTGGCCTGCGCCCTGGCCGGCGTTTACGTCGTGGTGGCTCTGTATTCCTTCACCTCGTGGTCGATGAACACCCTGGACGGTGACAGCGACCTCAGCCGAACCGTGTTTTTCTTGGATTTCTTCACGTGGCTCATTCTCTCGGACATTGTGATCCTGCTGGCTTCCTACAAGCACATCACGGATTTCACACAATTGGCCCGAAACACCGGGTTCATCCTCTCAACCGTGATGATCCGAGTCGGGATCGGAACGCCGGGTTACACCGGGGCCGCCCTGTTCATTCTGTCAGCGCTTCTTGCTGCGGGGGTCCTTCGGCTCAGCATTGCAGCCGGGGACCACCAAGCGGCGACGGATGAAGAAAACGCTGAACTTCAGCGTGCGGAAACCGTCGTTGTCCCTGCGGCAGACACCGCTTGACCCAAGCGGGGGACGTGTCAGGCGTCATCCCCAGAAACGACGGGTCCGAGCGTACTCGACTTCAGCTCGATGAATCGCTTGAAGCAGCCCTTCAGTATCGCCGCGCGAAACCTTGACCAGCAGACGATTGGCCGTGGCTTCAGCGATGCCACGACCCATCAAACACATGATGGCTTCCAGTCCCCGATTTGCAACCAAATCCGCGTTTTTCATCATCCGGTCCTGATCTTTTTGATCCGCTGATTTCACCCATCCTTCGAGCATGTCCTGAAGGCCTTCTCGAGCACAAGCAAGCCGTTTTCCGCCGCATTTCAGACAAGTTCCCGGACGCTCCATGGCCTCGAAGCGCGCCACCCTGAAACGGCGGATGGCATGACACCGGAGGCAACACAAAACCGCCCGTTCGTTGGTCAAACGACCCCGCAACCGCTCGCGAAGAGCGGCGTTGTCCCAGTTGGGCAGCAGCATGTCGTCTTGGGTGCGGTTGGAAAGACCGAGCGGGCCTTGGGCGGTGACGGTAAGGGAAAGGACACCGGACTGCAAGCCCCGCAACACGTCGGTGGCGCCGTGAACGTCCATGCGTTCGTGAAACAGTTTGGAAAGGACCTCCTCCATCACGACCGTCCCCCGGTATTTTCGCAGCAGGGCTTGGAGGTTGATGCGGCGAGGGTCGACGCCGTGACGCAAAATTCCGAAGATTTTGGCCACCTGTGCAAACCGCCAGCGCACCTGTCGTGAATTCGGTACCGTGATGCTCAGCAATTGCTCAATCGCGTCCGGAGGGGTTTCAACCAGCCATCCGACAATGTCCTCAGGACGAACACCGCTGACCTGAAGCGCAATGCGGGTTGGCTCGACGATAAGCCGCCCCCAGGTTCCTGATTTGGTGGAGGCCATGGCGAGGAGGAAATTGCCCAAGGCCTCGTTGATTTTGGAACCCTGACAACAATTGAGCACAAAGGCGTCGTCTCGCTCCTCGAGGGTCATCACGCGGTCGGTGGGCAAGGTTCCCGTGGCGTCAACATGCGCCGCAATGGTTTCTGCGAGCATGCTTCTTGCCTCGTGGTCAAGAGGGTAGTCCGCCAAGGTTGTGGAACGGGAGGGAACGAGTCCAAGCGGGTCCAATGCCGGTGGCTCAGGGGCTTCCAAGAGACCCAAATCGTGAGCGATCAAATGTCGGAGATGGCCAACATCCCTGGCCACGGATTCGGGGACTGGCGGCAACTCACCCAGCCACTGAGGTGCTTTTCCGTGATCGTTAACCGGGGCAACCAAAAGTTCGGACTGCTCGGGATCGGCGTCCACGATGAGCCAGGTTCGTCCTGCGATGACAAACCGGCGCGGCGTGCCGTCGTCGTCTTCACCCGCATCGTTGAGGCTCAAGACAAAGGCTTCGTCTACGTTCCCCAAACTTCGCCGAGTCACGGCATCTCGCACCCGGTATGTCTTCTTGTCGGGAATCATGGAAAGGTGATTGGAAACCCACTCGCGGGTTTTTCCTGCCGTTGAAAACCAACCTTTTGCGAAGCGCTTTGGAACCTCAACCGTTCGTTCGGTGTACGTGCGAGGCAGTTCCTCGTCGGGCGTGCTGTAGAGCGGCAAGTCTTCGGGGAGGTCTTCGCCTCGGGCTGCGGCCGCCTCGCGCGCCTCGGCATACACTGCCTTCGGCCATCGATACCAGGGCAGTTCACTGGGAACGGGTGTAAAACGAAGCACCCAACGCTCAGCAAGCACCTGAAGCAACGCCTCGGTATCGGGTCGCACCCATCCCTCAAACTGGGGTGCGGCGGCAATGAGACGTGTGGCTTCATCGATGCTGACGGCCTTGAAGCAGTGAGCCATCAGGACCAGTTGATTGGCGGCGATAACGCCGGGTCGCTTCCGCCAAACCACGGGCTCGATGTCCCCCGTCATGGCGCGCTGGGCGACCACAGCCGATTCCAACAGGTGGTCCACGTCCCAGGAGAGGACATGGCCCCGACCCACCCCGCCTAAGCGATGGTCGGCACGGCCCACCCGCTGAAGCATGCGGTCAACCGATTTGGGCGAGTGGACCTGAACGATGCGACGTACACTACCGACGTCGATGCCGAGTTCCAAACTGGAGGTGCAAACCAGCCCGGCCAAGGTTCCGTCCCGCAGTTCGTCCTCCATTTGCTGCCGTGTTTCAGCGGCGAGCGACCCGTGATGAACACCGATTTTGAGGTCGGGTGCCATCGCCTGCAGGCGGGTGGAGAGGGTTTCAGCATCGCTTCGGCTGTTGACGAAAACCAAGCAGGGCGCTTGTGTTCTCAAAATATCGCACAGATGACGGTACGATGCGTGTTGCTTAGGGCTCAGCGCGGTTTCCACGCTGCCAATTTCGTCCTCGGGTGTGGCGGACGGCGATTCAACCGTCAACTCAGTCGCCCGTTGTCCGGTGGTGATGAGGGGTTGTGCCTTTCCCGGCGAGAGCCAATGAGCGACCGCTTCCGGGTTGCCTACCGTCGCCGAGAGGCCAAGGCGTTGAACGCTCCGGCCTGCAAGCGCTTCGAGCCGAGAAAGGCCGACACCGAGTTGCCAACCGCGCTCCGAGGAGGCGAGGTCGTGAACCTCGTCAACCACCACCGCTTGAACGGTGCTCAGCATGGCCCTCAGGTTCTTGCCACTGAACATGAGTTGGAACGTTTCGGGCGTGGTCACCAAGAGATGGGGCGGCTTGCGCGTTTGCTTGGCCCGCTGCGACTGACTGGTGTCCCCGTGACGAACATCAACGCGCAAGCCCACGGCTTTTGCCACCTCTCGGAGGCGACGGTCGACGTCCCTGTTCAGCGCCCGCAAGGGGGTGATGTACAAAATTGAAAGCGAGGGCCACGCCTCTGATAGACAGCGATGAAACAACGGAAGAATACCTGCCATCGTCTTGCCTGAACCGGTTGGAGCGATGACCAGGCGGTCATGGCCTTCCATGATATCGGGGATGACGTTCTCCTGCACCGGCGTGGCGTTCCAGCCTTTTTCCTCAAGCGCCTGAGCCAGCGCCGGATGGAGACGGGAAAACGCGCGTGACATACTCTCCCCACCCCGGCGGAGAGGCTTCGCCCACTGCATTTGAGGATTTGGCTATGGACAGGGAGAGAAATCGCCGGACTCAATCGTCTTCTTCGTCGAAGTCTTCTTCCTCGTCTTCGTCTTCCCAATCGGCCTCGTCTTCCTCGAAGGCGCCCTCACCGTAATCGATGGAGGTCTTCGTTGCCACGGTAAACACGATCGCCAGCGTCATGATGCTCAGAATGGCGAACATCCATGCAAGCGGCTGCTCGCGAACCGAATCAAACCAGCCCAGATATTGACCGTAGGCAACGGTGACACCGTGCTCGGCCGAGTTGTCATCGTCGTTGGCTTCTGGGACTTCGTTCTCGGCGTCAACCACCACGCGAATGCGGTCGACGTCCTCAGACTCCCATACGACATTGACGGGATAGAGTTCGCCGGCGTCAATGCCGTTGACACGAACCACTTCGAAGGGGTCCTCGCTCGAGCCGGCATAGAACGCGACCTTGAATTTCGCCGTGGTGTTGCCGCCAGCGTTGAAAATGTCAGCGCGTATGTCGATGGACGCGCCTGGTGCGATGTGATCGTCGCTCATCACGATGTTCTTCACGCGCAGCTCGGGGCCCACAGCACCCAAACGGACCCATTGACGCTCAAAGTCGGTGTCGTCGGAGGCAAGTTCCGGAATGGGGCTGGCTTCCGAGTTGGAAACAACCGGGAACTGGTTCCCGGCGGCGTCGTATCCCGTCACGTAAAAGCCAACGAAATCTCCGGCTTTTGGCACGACGGTCCCGCCGGCCGTGATGTCAACCACACCCGTCCACATAACGTTCTGACCGTCTTGCTGCATACCCAACAGGGTTGAGCCGGCTCCGATGGTCATGGTACGGGTAGCGTCGCGCATCACCCAGTGAACGATTTGCTTCGAACCCGTCAAATCAGCGTCTTCCGTGCCTTGGAATTCAACCTCGATTTGGGTCAAATCGTTGTTGGCTGAAATATCGATAACGTTGAGCGGCGCGATGCGTCGAGTAACACGTGGCGCAGCATCGTCAACGACCACCTGCAGGGTGGTCGATACCAACGTACCCGTCATGTCTTCACCACGACCGGGGATGTTGGTGATGGAGATCAAACACGTCCTGGAAGGCGAGGATTGCAGCGTGGAGGCGGACGACAACGGCACCTCAACGGCGTAGCCACCCTCGGTGGTCAGCGAACCGTCGGACCAGAGTTTCTCACCGTCAAAGACTTCCACGAGAATGCCGACGTCCCTGGGTGCGGGTACCTGGCTGCCTTCGTAGACCACGCGGCCGGTAAAGGCGAGGCGGTCGTCCTTGCGAACCCTGCTTCCATCGGCAACGGGACCGGTTCGAGGCTCGCTGACGTCCTCGACCTTGAAGTCGGTGGGAGAAAGCATGAGGTCGTTCTCAACTCGGAAGGTGTGTTCAAGCAAAAGGATTCGAGAGGGTTCTGAGCTGCCCAATTCCTTGTACAACAACGCCACGTCGCCCATCTCTTCGTCGGGCCAGTCCCAACTGAACTTGAAGTGGAAGTCAAGCATGATCCAAGGCAGGCCCGATTCGTTCGTCGTCTGTACCATCCTGCTGGTGGGCAAGAGGTGGATGTAGGGTGAATCCGACCAGAAGGTATTGTTGGCGCCCGAGTAGGAAATGGATTGAGCGTCGCGAGCAGGGTTGGGACCTTCAAAGTCAAAGACCAAGGAAATGAACTCAAAGTCGATCGCCGTGTTGGCGTCGATGAAGCCCAGAGAAATCGTTTGTTCCATACCCGCGTAGACCGCTTCGTTGTCCTCGTGGCCGACCCATTCCAGTCCCGTAAAGATCGCAGCGGAATCTTTTCGCGTTCGGAAGGTGGCGTCGTCGTAGAGGAAGCCCTCGGAGGATTCGAATTTCAGGACCTCGTCGTCGTCGTTCACGGCCGTGAAGTGGAGCGGGTTTCCAGCTTGGTCGCCGCCGTCCCAGAAGTAGGACACGCGCCCCATGTTTGGATTGCGAGAGGTGTCAATGGTCGTGATGAACCACTTGGTGCGCGCTTGTGTGGTGTTGGTGACCGTCTTGCTCACGTATTCCTCGGGGTCGGCCTCGCCGTTTCGATTTGCATCGTGGTCGGCCTCCACCCAGTAATTGAGTTCCAATTCCATTGGATGGCCAACCTTGTCTTCAACAAGCACCTGAACGGCCTGCTCGTTGGAAGCGGCTTCGTAAGCCTCGTCCACCGGAGCCACCTGCCTCCGCTCCGGGTGCGTGGCGTCGACGAGGTACGTGCGGCGCCAATCGACGTTGGGTTGTTGCACGTGGTCGGGATTGCGCTCGTTGTAGGTCTGAACCTCGTAGGTGAGACCGTCGGGGACATCGATGTTGGGCAGGTCGATGGAGACAAAGAACGACCCGTTGTTGTTGGTGGTGTCCCTTGCCGTTGCTTCGACGTAGCCGTTCCGGGAGATTCGGACGTCAAAGGCACTGTCCTTTGGCGCGTCCTCCGTGTCTTGGAACCACATCGCGCCAACAAAGTGAATTTGCTCACCTGCGGCGACCCACGACCCATCTTCAACGTCCAGTGACGTCAATTCGCCGTCGTTGTCTCGCACGTTGAGCCAACCAAGGCCAAACGAACGGTTCACTCGGAGGCCTTCTTCGGAAACGAGGGGTTCGGGAGCAAAGCCGGCCGTTCCGCTATCGTCCAAACATCCCACCCGGAACTTCACGCTGTCTTGGTCGGGCATTTCGCTGGTGACAAAGAATTTCCAGTGGATCTCGAGAATGCCGTTGTTCTCGACCGAATAGGAGGTGGGATCGACTTCGATGTATTGAGCCGGGTCGTTGGGATCCGGGAACACATCGCCGTACTGCCACGAAATGATGGGCCAGTTGGCCGCACTTCCCGCCGTCATGAGGGTAAGGTCAGCGCTGACCATGGAACTCGCTGATTCACCGATCACGTGGCGAGAAACAACTTCGTAGGGCGTGATCCGCTCGTGAAGGATTTCGCCCTCGGGGATGGTCAGATCGAGGTTGACCGTTTGCATCACGTAGGTGATTTCAAACGAGGTGATGGAGAGTTTACCGGCGGATTCCGCTGTCAGTTCAATCGGAATCTCAACCACGCCCGAGCCGCTGTCGGGGATGGCGTCGTTGAGCGCGTCCACGATGTTGTTGTCCCGAACGGTGAGCGGACCGATGAGCGTCCCTGCTGATGAGGCTCGCTTCCAGGCCGACTGTCCGTCGATGTTTAACCCGGGCTAGTCCGGGGCGTTTGAATGCAAGGCGATGGAGAGGCCCGTGATGGAGG
>Ga0163109_10004909_pt1 | contig 10119 bp, 18 predicted proteins | sample CRUFie1St13metaG_FD_108704 | JGI IMG/M metagenome (GOLD analysis project Ga0163109, IMG submission 108704) | Marine microbial communities from the Costa Rica Dome - CRUD Field 142mm St13 metaG | ecosystem: Environmental > Aquatic > Marine > Oceanic > Photic zone | place: Costa Rica: the Eastern... | reverse complement strand
CGAGCTTCTGTGAGCAAGGTGATATGTCATGCGGCAACCGCTGGTGGTAGGCAATTGGAAGATGCACGGTAACGCCGGAGCGATTAGGTCGCTCATGGCAGAGTTGATTGAGGCAGAAGATTCATTCTCCGGGGCTGAGGTAGGGGTTTGCCCGCCTTTCGTCTTTCTGCCAATGGTGACAGAGTTATGTGCTGCTTCATCTATTAGGGTCGGCGCACAAAACGTGTCGCAACATGACAGCGGTGCGTTCACTGGAGAAGTGTCTGGCGCGATGCTCGCAGAGCTCGGCGTCACCTATGTTCTGGTCGGGCATTCAGAGCGTCGGGACCTTTTCGCAGAATCGAATGAGACGGTTGCGGAGAAGTTTCTGGCCGCTCAGGCGCAAGGGCTGACGCCTATACTGTGCGTAGGTGAGACACTGCAGCAGCGCGAGCGAGGCGAGACTGAAAAAACGGTGCTGGCGCAGCTGAATACTGTCCTGGCAGCAGCTGGAACAGTGGCGTTCGCGAGCAGTGTGCTGGCCTATGAGCCGGTCTGGGCGATCGGGACAGGCGAGACCGCCTCTCCTGAAGAGGCGCAGCAGGTGCACCAGTTACTGCGAGAACACATTTCGAGTGAGGATTCAGTTGTCGCTGAGGCGCAGAGGATCCTTTATGGCGGTAGTGTCAAAGATACGAACGCGAGAGCGCTGTTCAGCCAGCCGGATATTGATGGAGGTCTAGTGGGTGGAGCCTCGCTTGAAGCGGGACAATTTGCCGCCATTTGTGCGAGTATGGAAATCTGATCATGGAAACAATCATCGTTATCGTTCATGTCATCGTCGCGGTTGCAATCGTTGGGCTCGTCCTGCTCCAGCAAGGTAAGGGTGCTGACGCTGGCGCTTCATTTGGCGCGGGTGCTTCACAGACGGTGTTCGGCTCTTCTGGCAGCGGCAACTTCCTGGTTCGTGCTACCACGGTAGCCGCGACTCTCTTTTTTGTCACCAGTCTGCTCCTGGCGGTGTTTGCCAGTAACCGGTCCGGCCTTGGCAGCTCTTCGGACATGCCGATATTGAATCAGGATATTCTGAAAGAAGTGACGACTCAGCAGTCTGATATTCCTGTGTTGGAAGGTGAGGAGGTCGCACCGGTCTCCACTCAGAGTGATGTACCTAGTCTGCCGTCAGACTCAGGCCAATAGCCTCATATTATGGTCCTGTTGAAATTGTCCTATAAGCAGATTCATGACAAATTACGCCGAAGTGGTGGAATTGGTAGACACGCTATCTTGAGGGGGTAGTGAGCTTCGCTCGTGCCGGTTCAAGTCCGGCCTTCGGCACCATACAAAAAATTTTTTTTCCTGTCCGATATAACTTGGCAGGCGCTTTCGCGGCCAAGGTCAAGGTAGTCTCAAAGGTTACTTTGGAAGTGCTCGATGGTCGTGTGTTCTAAATTTCCATACCCATAAGCTGAGAAGAACACCAAAAACCTGCAGGAAAAACCGAGTGATATGACCTTCTGTAGTAAGTGAACTTCCGTCGCCAAGTTCAAGATCATAGATCCACATGTAAACATTTGCGGGGTAAACGCACACCAGAAAAGCTGCGCTCCCCAACCCTGTGATTTTTCTTAAGCTTGGTACAATGAAACCAATACCCAAAGCTAATTCGATTGCGCCACTGATATATACCCACAATCTTGCAGAGCCGGGGATTGGAGGTACGATTGGCTCAAACCATTGAGGATCAGTGAAGTGTAAAGTGCCAGCGTAGAGCCAGAAAAAAGCCGCAGCCAAGCACACAGCATGCCAAGTGAGATGCTTCATATATCAACTGAGATTTCCTTACGCTTTTTAAAAGTAAACCAAACAAAGAAAAGCGTGATTACTGTCCCTATGATTAAAGTACCAAAAGTTAATGATCTTGAGAGATCAACTAACTCAAGTCGACCGTCCCCTCCCGACAGAGCAAGCATCTCGTCGCGGTATCGCATCACCGCACCCTGCGCTAGCAACCAAAGACTCAACATAAGTCAACCATAGTATTCACCATTTTGTTCGAAGAACATAGCTATTTGAGTCGCTCTGAGTATTTAATCAACCTGACCAGTATGTATGTCTTACGCACGCAGACTACTTGCGCATAATTGAAGTGCTGTATTTGCGACGAGCATCTATTATATGACCCGGAGTTAGTGGTAGGTTTAGAGGCCTTAGCGCTATGTATTCCGCTTAAGAATTTATGCGTACTAGAACCTATGGGGAAATAAACAGTGACAGAAAATACAATTATTCTCGCAGTGCAGGTCATTGCTGCATTCGGAGTCGTCGTATCAGTTTTTTACCTAGGTGTGCAGGTTAGTCAGCAGAATAAAATCACAAAGGCACAGTTCGGTTTTTCACTGACCCAGAGGCTATACGATCGTTTCTTTCAAACAGCAACGAACCCCTATTTTTGTGACTTGCTCTCTAAAGATTGGGCTGTTGAGGAGCTCGAACCAAGCCAGCGATGGCAAACCGGGTTCTATATAAACGCCCTGCTGGTAGATATCTTCGATGTATATGATAAGGCTAACGTAGGATTGGTTGAGTCTTCTCAGCTGGAGATGAGGATGAATCTAATTAGAACGGGTATGATGAAGTTACCGCAAGGAAAAATGTTATGGAATCTGTGGAAGCCAACTCGAAGCGATGAATTCATCGTTTGGTTTGAAAATGAAATATTTGAAGGGGAAGATATCACGGGATTTGACTTACGTGAGTCTGATGCGAGCAAAGAAATGTTTAGATGAGCCCGGAGAATTGAACGTTCGGGTGAAGGTTAAATACAAACCCGCACCCGAACTACCGGTCTCTTTTCTTGGAATCAGTGTGTGCGACTAAGACAGCACATAAACATCCATTGTCATAGTTCGTTCAAGAGGATTCACGATGATTCTGCCTAAATTTTGACTGCCATCGTTGATGTTCACCAACTCATCCATAATGATTAACACTCCATCTCTCCGCCAGACGCCTACAGCAATACCCGAAGCCATTGTGTCCTTATCAACATAACCTCTTCCTTGAGCGGTATAAGTGCCACCAGTGCCATCCTGATTATAACTAAGGTGGTAGCTAGCGTAGACTCGACCGTATTCGCCCATATTGCCTTCGGCTGTGATCACTGATTCGCTGTCACCTAGATCTACAGAAGTAATCTGCATTTCAGTTCGTGGTTGTCTCTCTTCAAGTGTTAGAGCCATATTCTTTCCTCATGGGTTTGTTCTGTATTTTTGTCAATGATTAAATGACTGCCAGATTATGCAAGGAATTCAAAGGTGCCAGTAGTGCTACCTTCAGCTGTAACGTCATAGCTCCCAACTGCCGCTGTACCATTTAAGAACGAGAATTTTTCTGATTTCGTGTGATGATGGTTTATTACCTTAAATGGTACTGATCCGTCTGGATTTGTTCCTGCAGCAGAGCCGCTTCCTTTCATATTGATCACTTCTCCGCATTCAGTTTGCATTACACCATCGCCAGAGCCATAGATACTCCCGTCGAATCTTTGAATCTGCTTATAGCTCCAGTGAGCTACATATTTGACATTACCTAGTGTGCCTTCCGTGGTGAGATTGATCTCGAAGTTGGAGCCTTCGGCTGTCTCTGGTAGGACAGAGATGCTAGTTATCGTACCTGTTTCTTTTCGCGTGTATTCTTTCAAGCTCATTATCGTATCTCCATTTAGATTAAATTAATTCGCTGATGAAACATGATGGTGCGCGATCTTCCATTCATCATTTTCTTTGACTAGAAACATTGAAAACCAGGCTCTACCTGTTGCGTTTGCCGGTTTTCCAGGCGGAGCGACGTCAAAAAGGCGCAGGAAACTTGCTACTGCGGCATCTCCATAGACTCTGATCAGTGGATCTTCAATCCTGACGATCATTTGAGGCTCCCCTCCCCAGGAATCCACCAGTGCTTCATAGCGCATGATTTGGACTTCGAGATTCTTGGCTTGATCCGTTTGTCTGATGCCTCCCCCAATTTGTACTCGGTCATCGCGCACAAGAGAAGCTTGAGCTTCAAGGTCATTCTCCAATGCTGCCCAATTTTCGATGAGCTCTAAAATTGCTGACTCGTCGCTAGGTTGAGCATTGGTGTTGGACGTTGTAACAAGAGCAGCAATCATTGCCGTAAAAAGGAAATAGTGTTTCATTATTCATCCCAAAAAATTGTTGTTTTACGATCCTGAGGATGCGGTGATAAATGTCATAAACGAATCTTCGCATGTGTAGACAGACTGGTATAACTCGCCGAACGCTGCGCCTTCAGGTGTAGTTGTAAACCACTCTATTGCTTTGCCGTAATCTTCAGCCGTCGGAGCAATGCCAATCCAGTTGACTGAATTTGTCTTTATCGGGATTTGCTGAAACCCAGCGTGAGCGGTATAGCTATCAGCTATGCCAGCATCCCGAAGGTATCCGGTAAACGCGTTCATCATTGCTGACAGATCTGCCAACGTTTTCCCTTCATTAAGTTCGCATTGATATATTTCAACAACTGGCCCCGCCGCGACTAGTTGCGAAAAAGTACAAAGAATGATTGCTGACAGAAATTTCTTCATTGTGCCTCCGAGAAATAGTTTTTGTGATAAGTAGCCTTTGTCTGGCTTTGCCGGGTGGCTTCGGAGTCTCACAGAGTATGAAGGCGCTCTATTTAGTTATTTAGTTGATGCTGTCTTCGAATTGGGGCGATGGGACGCGACGCTACGACCCGATAAGAGCTGGCTTTGTTCGACTCTTCATAGAGAAATACCATGCCAACAACACGTATTCAAATGCTTTGTCGATTTAATTATGGCCTCGCGCCTGTGTCACTGTGTCTGATTTTGAAAACTGCACTTTATTTGGGCGCTTGGTTTTTTCCGCCGATTTTCTGCACCAAAGAGAAGCGATAAGTTTTTAATATTTTTATTTGCCTCTTTTCTTTAGAAACTTCGTCACATTGCATTGATACAAATTGATTTATCTAGTAAGAGTGGTGCGAGTGATGAGCCCGCTAGATCGGTTTTCCACACTTTTTCGGACAATAAGATCCTCACTAACCTGGTTGGAGCTAAAAATGATTAACGTGAAAAAGTATATTTTCAGCAGTGCGCTCGCGCTCTTCTGTACAACAACGCTTAATGCACAAGTTGGACTGAATTATGATTTCAATGTCCAAGATCCGGCTGCATTTTTGTATACAATGAATTCATACATGGCCACCGAGGAAGCCTCACGCTCGGGCGCGACCGTGATTTTGAGACAAAACTTGGCGAATGGTACTCAGGGTACTACTCACAACTTAGCCGTTATTTGGCCTGACTATGCTTCAATGCAATCCAGTCTGACCGCAAACGCGATGTCACAAACATGGTCTGCTTTTATTTCCTCGATTGGCAACGCTGCCACTCAAGTCGGAAATAGCATGTTTGCCGCGACTGGGTTGTCCACAGGAAACGCCTCAGTTGTAACAGCACCTAATCAAGTCAGACGTTTTATCAACTTCACTGTTGAGCCTCACAACGCCGGAGATTATGTTGAAGAGTTGCAGGAACTTTGGGAGTCTTGTGACGATTCTGTGCACCATGCTTTATATCAAATTACGGGGACTGGGGAATTGGGTTGGACACATGCGGTAGTTCAGACGGCAGCTAATCTTGGTGACTTACTAGACGGTACTGCTTGCGACTCAGATGCGACCACAGATTTTTTTGCTTCAGTCAGCAATATACGTGAAGTGAAATACGACTTCGTTGCCGCCGACATGATGATTTGGCAGCCGTAGCGCGTATACAAATAACCTACACAAACGAACTATTTAAGGAGAATGTTATGAGAAATTTACTAGCAACGTTTTTATTTTTGTTGGCCTCTCAGCAGGTGTTGGCGCAACAACCTTTTCAGACTTTTGACATGATTGTCACTGACCCAGCGGGAGTTGTAGCCGCGTTAGACAAAATGGTGGCAAGCCCCACGGGTCAACAAAGCTCAGCGAGGGTGATTTTGAATCAATACCTTGCAAATGGTGAGAGCCTCGCCACCCATCAAATCATTGTACTTTACCCGACTACAGAAGATATGGATGCCGACTTCCTGCGTAATGCTGTGTCTTCTGACTGGGCCACATTTCTCGAAGAAATGCAGCAAGCAGCAACGGTTGAGGCGGAAGGTTTGGGTCAGATTCTCGCTGTAGGCGGAGATCTTGAAAGTTCAGTCAGGACAGCGCTTGGCCGAACCAATGTTTACTACCAAATGTCGGTTAGCGATCCAGCGGCCTACGCAAGTGCTTGGAGTGACTTCACGAGCGCCAACGCTGATACTGGAGTTGTTTCCTACTTATCGTCAGTTCTCGCATTTGGAGCAAACCCAGCGACACATGTAGTGAATAACGTATTCAGCACTCCTGGTGAAGCATTGGCTAATGATCCGACTAGTTATGACGGCTGGGACGCGTTTTCGCAGCGTGTTAGTGGTATCAGGAACATAGAGGGCCGTGCAGTTACTACTGTGATAGCCGAGTGGTCGCCTGAGTAATCGAGGTTATTCATAATTTTTGTGGCGGCTCTCGCTGCGGGCCGCCTTTTTCTCAAAGGAGATCGGAAATGTCAGAAGTAATTGGTACGTTTGAGTTAGAACATGTGTCAAATACATATGCAGCTGATGAAGATGGTAAGGTCACGAACCACACCAATTGGCGGGGGTCTGCAGAAAATTACGGCGCGATCTTTGGCACCTTAACCTTCGGGCCGATCGCGCTCGGTGACATGGATGAGAAGCTTGAGGGTGGTGAAGTGCGCTGGACTGGACAGGGGTTTCTGGAAGACGGTACTGCGGTAGCAGGGGTCGGTAAAGGTACCTGGAAAAAGGACCCACAAGGCCATGTTTGGCATACTGACGTGATTACTAAATTGAATGACGGAACTAAGGTGAGGGGTAAAGGTATCCTTGAGCTAGCAACCTTGAAATTTACAGGAACTAATTACTCTGTAGATGATTAACGAGCAGCTCAAAACTAGATGGTTGTCGGGTCTCTCGCATTACATCCGCCTAACCCATAAAAAAGAGGAACATAAATTGAAGATTGCGCGAAATAAAAATCTAATGGTGGTAGTGCTGCTCTTTTGTTGCCGAGCCATAAATGCGGCTGACAACGTCGTTATCGGTGAAGTGGAGATGCCTGGGGTCACTTCGAGCCCAGCATTTGAACAAATTAAGAAGAAGCTTGGGAAATGGGAAGGAACCTTGACCCAGTCTGCTACTGGTTCTTCTTACCCTGTTTCATATGAGTGGAAATTAGTATCTGGTGGCAACACCATCATAGAAACTGCCATTGAAGATGGCGTGGAGATGGTTACAACATATACAGATGAGGGTGGCGAATTATTGGTCAAACACTATTGTGCTCTAGGAACAGAACCAGTTTTTTCTGTTGTAGAGTCTTCCGACAGCGTGGTCGAGTTGGCCTTTGATGAGGATCGCTCTCCATTGAGGTCTCACACACATGATTACGTTGATAGCATGAAGTGGACGATGGATCGGGATGACGCCGACGCCATGGTTTACGAATATGTTGCTACGTTGTCTGGCGAACGGTCTTCTAATCGGGCTGAATTAAAGAGAAACTGACCTCGCAAATTGTATTGCCCGCAATCCGCAAAGAGTGCGGGCTTCATAGATTTGTCTGGCGACCAAACAGTCCTGTTTTGCCCTACACAGTCCAATTTCTGCCTTGTCTAACTAAGGTTGGAACGTTTCATCGAGTACAAATAGCTCTACACCCCCAGTTATTCTATCGTTACTCATGGCCTCGGCAGTTGCAGGGTCGTTGAAAATGCGCATAAATTCCTCCGGATCCCTGGTGTCGAAAACGGCGATCACTTTGTTTCCCTCTGTTGACCCCATGTACGCTACGTTAACCTTCTGTGCTGAAAAAAGGTCGCTGTGAGATTTAAACTCAGCTCTCCAATGCTCAACATCTTCAACTTCTGCTCTAACAGCTATCAACATTATTTGATTCTCCTCAGTCAGGTTTTGAAACTCTTCCTTATCTGGTTTGGGTCTGCACAATACAAAAAGATCTTGATCGGAGCTTGAAGCAGTAACTGACTCAATCCAAGATCATCCACTTCAATATCTTAAAAATTAAACCAAAATCAATTTAGTTAAGGGGAAATGCATGGAACAGTTAAACTTGGAGTCCTTCATAAATCTCATTGGAGCTATCGCTACCTTGGGCACTTTAGCTTACCTAGTGATGCAAATACGTTTGAGTAATAGGCTAGCAGTTTCCGCTATCGAGCATCAACTCAACACTCGAGTCTATGATCGAAGATTTAGCATCGCTCGAGATGACGAGTTTTGTGAATTTTTGTCTCGAGATTGGGGCAATGAAAGTTTCTCTCGTGTAGAAAAGACCAAAGTAGCGCAGTATGTAACGATGCTAATAGTGGACGCGCGGGAAGTGTTCTTTCAAGACAAACTCGGATTTGTCTCGCGGCATTTGCTACCCGCAAGGATTGATGTTTTGAAAAAGGGAATAATGGAAAATGAAATATCAAAATCTGTTTGGGCCGCTTATAGACATCTTGTTGATCCAGATTTTGCCATTTATTTCGAGCGTGAAATCTACCCTGATGGTTTAGGTCAGGAATTAGAAGCTGCACATCCACTTAGCAAGGTTGCAAAATGAGCATGCCCAAGATCGACAAACCGGGTTTGTGGTATCGGAATTGACCGGGCATTTCAGTAAGCTCAATTCTTGATTTTCTGGTTGTCATAGTCGCCTTTAATACGCCACATTGATTGCAAGACAAAGAATTTGAATGCACTATCACCCATAGACACTAAAACAATCTGAAAGATTTATGGGAGCTTGATGTGGAAGAAGAGCAAGCCGTAAGAACCGTGATCCAAACTTATTTTGACAGCATGAGCGAGTCAAGCAGAGAAAAAGTATGTGAAGCCTTTCATCCTTCCGGGAAGGTCACGGGTTATCTGGAGGATGGGTTACATGAAATGACACGAGAAGAGTTCGCAGATCTTGTGGCAAGCCTGCAGCCATCGCCTCATGAGAGCAATCAAAAATTGCATGCCGAAGTGTTGTCGATCGACATAACGGGTGATACTGCTGTTGCCAAAGTAAGGGATGAATATTTGGGTATGATGTTCATCGATACGCTGTCATTCATAAAAGTAGAAGGGTCTTGGTCTATCTATACTAAGTTATTTCACGTTGAAACAAGTGCAGCCGCGTCTTAATAGGCCACAGCATATTGAGGTTAACGGCAATATTATCTAATTTATTTGATCATGGAGCAGTCATGTTTAGTCATATAGTAGTGGGGAGCAATGATGCTGAGGCGTCAAAACGTTTTTACGATGCGACACTTAGATGTCTAGGATATGGGACGGGCCACCAAATGGAGTCTGGAAGGACGCTTTACAATTATGGAAAGGGGGTATTTTTCGCATTCACGCCTCCGCTTGATGGGGCTCCTGCAACCGCCGCCAATGGTGGAACCATAAGTTTTAGTGCTCAGAGTACAGAGGCGGTCGATGCATGGCATGCAGCGGGGCTAGCTGCTGGTGGTGTTGATTGTGAGGATCCACCAGGTGTTCGAGATTTTGGGGGAGCAAAAATGTATCTTGCCTATCTTAGGGACCCTACTGGTAATAAATTGGCTGCACTCCACTTGATCTCCGATTGATATACAACAAAATTTTTGGTCAGGCGGTAGGTTGGGCGCTTCAACACTAGCTATAGATGCCGCTTTGAGGCTTTCAGCGTCCTATTCCAGGTCTTGACCTGGTGTCTGTGTCCTTCCTATAATGCGTGCCCCGCGAAGCTAGGCATAAGCGCTTAAGAAACAATTCGTTTAGTTTCCGGGGGCTTAGATAGATCTGATGCGGGGTGGAGCAGTCTGGAAGCTCGTCGGGCTCATAACCCGAAGGTCGTAGGTTCAAATCCTGCCCCCGCTACCAACTTTTGGAGCCGCTAGACAACGCCTCAGGTAGGCTTGATCCGGCACAATCGTAGCTGTCGTGGCGTGCTCCCATTATCGGAGCCCAACCGCCGCATGGATTGCGTCGTACAGCGGGACAAACTACGCACTGG
>Ga0163109_10004908_pt1 | contig 10119 bp, 12 predicted proteins | sample CRUFie1St13metaG_FD_108704 | JGI IMG/M metagenome (GOLD analysis project Ga0163109, IMG submission 108704) | Marine microbial communities from the Costa Rica Dome - CRUD Field 142mm St13 metaG | ecosystem: Environmental > Aquatic > Marine > Oceanic > Photic zone | place: Costa Rica: the Eastern... | reverse complement strand
TCAACTGAAAATGAATATCATAATATTGCCTTTGTCCCTAAAGATACAACAACTGGATCGTATCAAACACTTGAGATTGATTCAACAGACCAAAGACTTGCTTGGAATCCTAGTAATAATAGATTGCAATCTTATGATACCCAAACATACAGATTAATCACTTGGTCAGGAGGTAGTAGTGGAACTGCAGGACAGGTTCTCACATCGGGTGGAACAGGAGGGTGGACTTGGACAACCCCAAGTAGTTTAAGTGGAATACTGGCAAACGTTACCACATCTACATCTCCACCTAGTAGTCCAAGTGCTGGTGATTTATGGTGGGATAGTGATGACGGTGATTTACTCGTTTATTATAATGATGGCAATACATCACAATGGGTGACTACTGGTTCATCTGGACAGAAAGGTGAACCAGGTGCGAGTGGTACTGATGGTGTAGATGGTGTTAGTGTAAAGGGACAAAAAGGAGAACCTACAGTCGGAGTATCTAATTATCAAGAATTTACATCATCTGGCACTTGGACAAAACCATCAACAGGAAATATTGCAAACGTCTACATGTGGGGAGGCGGTGGCGGTGGTGGAGGTAACTCCAACTTTAACGGTGGCGGTGGTGGCGGTGGATATGCCGAGTACCAAATCCCATTGTCCAGTCTATCGTCAACAGTTTCTGTAACTGTTGGTACTGGTGGTGGAGTAAATCAGAATGGTGGAACATCAAGATTTGGTAGTTCTGCTTATCAAGCTGGTGGTGGTAACGCTGGACATAATGGAACGAATTATGAAACCCATGGATATGGTGGAAATGGTGGAGGTCCATTAGGAACAGGCACAGGAGCTAATAGAGGATTTTATGGTTCGTCCTCCACTGATGATGGAACACAGGATTATTATGTCACTGGAGCAGGTTCAGGAAGGGATGGACACTCTGGTGGTGGTGGAGGTTCTGCTGCTGGTGGAGGAACTAGCGGTGGTGGTAGTGCCTACATGGCTGGAGGAGGCGGTGGTGCTAGAAGGTATGGCAGCACTTCTAATGGAGGCACAAGCGTAGGAGGTGGAAATGGCGGTAACGGTAATAATAATGGATCAATACCCTCTGGTGGAGGAGGAGCTAGAGCTTCAGGTGCTAGAGGTTTGGTACGGGTCGTAGTCGTTTAAGAAATATTTCATAATCAATAATATAAAACATACTTTCTTCCATACCCATATTGGTCATTTTTATGATTCGGTGTCTACCATCAACCATTCGATATTTACAATTATATGGATTAGGACCTATAGTTAAAATGCCAGGAAAATTTATATCAGCTGCATCATATCTTTCTTGTATCTTAAAAGGAGGATTTATGTTCTTTCCTTTATATCCTATGTCACTAAACTTTACTAATTTTTTTGATTCTTTTACTAGATATTTTTTTATTCTTTCTAATGGTAGTATATGATCTTTTTCATATATTCTCCAGTCACCATAAGTAGGATCAACATTGCACCAGTGATTTCCAATTAACATGTTTAAGAAAAATTCATACGATGTATCTATATTAGATGATATACTCACTGAAAATTTTATCAGTAAGTGTATGAATAGTGCTGACACAAATGGTTATTCGTTCCAAGATGATTGGATGAGTAAACTTGACAATCCGTCTTTTGATGCTACAATAGACGTAGCAAACAATAAAAATTTTATGAAATTTGATAAGGGATTCGCAAATGAATTATTATCAAACGTCAAAAAAATTATTGGTCACGACAGAGTAGAGTCAAGTGGGCATTTCATATATCCTCCGACTGGTTATATGGGGTGGCATACGAATCATACAAATCCTTGCATACGACTTTATATTACATATGCCTCGGAAGATAAAAAATCATTTTTTAGATATCGTGATAGAAAGACGAAAGAGATAATTACAGATTATGACAACAAAGGACTTACTATAAGAGAATTTTTTATACCAAAACATAAACCTTACTTCTGGCACTGTGTTGGTAGTATGTGTAATAGAATTAGTTTCGGTTATCGAATCAATCCAGAAAATGAATTTATGAAATATATCTAATGGATGTAAAGAGTATATACCCACCAAATCTTGGATGGTTGGAAATTAAATTAAATGAACAAGAAATGAAACATCTCTGGTCTTGTAGTGAAGATCACGTAAGAGATGCCAGACCTACTTTGTCTGGAAATATCTCAAAAAGTCAGTATATTGATGACAAAAACAACTGGTTTTGGGATAATGTTCTATTGAATTGTTTGGAATCTTATGGGAAAGATTTTGGTAATCTTGGTGATTGCTTCCCTACAAATAATCCTCACCCGTATTTTTTGAGTTCTTTTTGGGTAAATTATCAAAGAGAAACGGAATTTAATCCCTTACATATACACCCTAATTCAATTTATAGTTTTGTCATTTGGATGAAGATACCTACACATCATGAAGATCAAAAAAAATTAAAAATTGCAAATGATACAAATTCTTATGCAATATCAAATTTTAATTTCCATTACACTAATATATTAGGTAAAAATAAAGGATTTCTTTATAAAATGTCACCAGAATATGAGGGGACTATGTTATTTTTTCCATCCGATTTACATCATCAAGTTTATCCATTTTATAATAGCAAGGAGGAAAGAATTAGTTTATCAGGAAACATTGCATTAAATACGAGCAGAACGTTAACATGATACAAATTTTACAAAACTCACAAAGTGAAAAATATAAAACTCTAAAGAATACAATTTTGAGTCAATATTTCCCTTGGTTTTACTATGATAGTACCACAGATCAAGCAGAGATTGATGGTCATAGAAACGTGCCTCAATACGCTCATTCTTTTATTGCAAGACCAGAGGAATTTGGGTGGTCTAAACATGATTCTGGCTTGCATCAATTAGCAGTTGATGTTGTTAGAGAAATTTTGTCTGAAAATAATTTTGGTCATGAACCTGACTGGTTGAGAGATAATTCTATGACCTCCACAAAATCAGATTATTTTATATTGAGATTAGCAACTAATTGTACCTTTCCAAGCGAAGGAGAACAATTCTCATTACCACATGTGGATCATTCATTTCCACATTTAAATTTTATTACATACTTAACTAATAGTGGTGGTAGCACGTTTATTGAAGGTGTTGAGCATAAACCAGAGGAGGATCAATCAATTTTATTTTCTGGTATACACTACTTACAATTACCACAAGAAGGAAGAAGAATTGTTTTAGTCGGAACTATTATGGCATATAATTAATAACTTTAATGCACAATATCATTAGCATATTTGGTGGACATGATGCAAATATTACATTTTATAATTCAATCACAAAAAAATACCATATTATTGAAATTGAAAGATTAACGGGAGAAAGATATTTCCAACTTAAAAAAAATTCTGATGTATACGTAAAGAACATTTTAGAGCAGTGTCAGATTATTGCAACTAATTTTTGGGGAATTAAAAATGACTATGATACTTTATTGATAGATGCAAGATGGAAAAAGAGAGGAATACCTGATGTAGTATATCAAGTTTTTAATGCTAGAGAAGTAAAAACAATATCTAATCATCACGATAATCATGCGTATTGTGCATACTATCAATCTCCATATCGAGAGGCATTGATTGTATCTTACGATGGTGGAGGTGATGGTCAATCATTTAATTTTTATTATGTTAAAGGTGATGATATGAAACTTATTGAGTCTTTACCATACAATCTTGGTAGAGAATATTGGAAATCAGCTTCAAGAATAAAAGATATTGTTAAAAATAGTAAGACAAGAAGAGAGTATGCTGGAAAGATGATGGGATTATCTGCATATGGTAAAGTTGATGAACAATCTAAATTAGACGTTGATATTGCAGCAACAGCACAAAAAAACTTTGCGAATAAATTATTGATTAATTTAGAAAGACATATTACAGACACTCCAATCATATTGACAGGTGGATGTGCACTTAATGTTTTAGTAAACGAAAAAATAAAACAAAAATATAATAATCCAGTCTTTGTGCCACCCAATCCTCATGATGGTGGATTGTCTCTTGGACACATATTCAATTTAATTAAACCCAATAAACGAGTAGATGTTACTTATTCAGGCATCCCTCTTTTGGACAGAGAAAAATTATCTTATTATATTCAGCAATACAACGCTGTGAAAGTAAGCAAGATGCAAATTGCTGAAAAATTAAAAGAGGGTAAAATTATTGGATTTGTATACGGAGATTCTGAAGTAGGTCCCCGTGCATTGGGTAATCGCTCCATTGTATGTGATCCATCTCATATTGATATGAAAGATAAACTAAACTCAAAAGTTAAATTTAGAGAGTGGTATCGACCTTTTGCACCATTTTGTAGGAAAGAGGTAGCACAGAAATATTTTGAGTCGAGAAACTATGAAAATTTAGAGTATATGAGTTTTGCACCAAAGGTAAAAATAGATAACATTCCTGCTGTTACTCATATAGATAGAAGTGCGAGGTTGCAAACAGTAACTAAGACAACTCATAAACATTTTTATGAGTTACTTATAGAGTTTGGTAAAATATCTAATGTTGAGGTATTATTAAACACTTCTTTCAATATAAAAGCAAAACCAATCTTGACAAGAATTAATGATGCCATTATAATGTTAAATAATACAGAATTAGATTACGTTATCATAGAGGATTACTTATTTACTAAAAATGGCAAAATATCAAATAATTAATACTTCAACTAATATTATTGAAAATTCAGTAGAGTGGAATGGTGACACAAGTATTTGGTCACCTGGCGATGGATACATAGGAATCGCTACAGATATCGTAGGTATGGGTTGGAAATATAATAGTGGTGGAGTTGGTGTCGGCACGACATCTGGGGATACAGATAAGATGTGGATTCCCCAAATAGGATCTGGCACCACAGTCTAAATATAAACATGGCAGCTTTAGATTTTCCTGGTAGTCCATCAAATGGACAAACATACACAGCAAATGGTCTTTCCTATACTTGGGATGGTACTGCTTGGAGAAAGGGATCAAGTGTTGGTGTGCCATCAGGTGTAATACTTTTATGGTATGGTACAGCGAGTAATATTCCAAGTGGTTGGGTATTATGTGATGGTGGTAATGGCACTCCTGATTTAAGAGATCGTTTTGTTGTTGGTGCTTCTAATAGCACTGGAGATAGCACATATCCTGGCCTTTCTCCCAATTCCACACCTGGTGGTAGTGCTAATGCTATCGTGGTAGAACACAATCACACATTTAGTACAACATCTGGTAGTGATTCTCATACTCACTCTTATAGTAGTGCAAATCATCCCACAAGTTCAGGACCAGAACAAAACCAGTCAGGTGGTCCAGAAGATAGAACAACATTTAACGTTTCAAAGACTACAGGAAGTGATTCTCATTCACACTCTGTTAGTGGTACAACTGATAATCAAGGTTCATCTGCAACCAATGCAAACCTACCACCATACTACGCTCTGTGCTATATTATGAAATCGTAAATAAATACTGACATGGCAATAGATTTTCCAAATTCACCAAATGTAGGAGATGTTCACTCTGATGGAGGAGCGAACTGGAGGTGGAGTGGATATGCATGGAGAAGAATACCAGATCCTGGTGCAAAAGGTGAGCCAGGTAATAAGGGAGATAAAGGAGATATTGGACAAACTGGAAGTGAAGGTGATAAAGGAGATAAAGGTGATGCAATAAAAGGTGATAAGGGTGATGCTATAAAGGGAGATAAGGGTGCACCAGGAAATGATGCACCAACCACGTTTACGGGATTAACTGATACTCCCTCAAGTTTTTCAAGTCAAGCAAACAAACTTCTAAGTGTAAATTCTGCTGCAAATGCAGTAGAGTTTATTCCTCAATCTGATGTAAATCAAGACACAACTTATGATTTAGTAACTTCCTCAAGTGGTTCTAATGTACAACTATTATTAGATGCTTCTTCAGGTGATGATGATCCTATTCTAATTACTGCTGGTACGAATGTATCTTTTGGTGGTGTATCAGCAACTGGATTCACTATTAATACAACAGACACAAACACAACTTATGATTTAGCAGTTCCAAATTCAACCACGAAGATAAGGTTGACAGGTTCTGATTCAACTGAGGATGATGTAGAAATAGCAGGTGGAACGAATGTTACTGTAACAAGAAATAGTGCTAATAAACTTACTATCAGTGCCACCGATACTAATACTACCACTTTTATAGGTTTATCAGACACACCCTCATCATTTACTGCTGGTAAAACTCTTAAAGTTAATGGTGCTGGTAATGCAGTTATTTTTGCTGATGACATTAACACGACTTATGATTTATCAGTTCCAGCTTCGACGACCAAGATTAGATTAGCTGGATCTGATTCAACAAATGATGATGTAGAGATAGTAGGTGGAACAAATGTTACTGTTACCAGAGATAATGCAAATAAATTAACAATTTCCTCCACTGATACTAATACTGATACAAATACAACCTATGCTATCTCTGCAGTCGATGGTGATAATAGTGATGAGGAAAAAATAAGACTCACAGCAAGTAATCCTAGTTCAACTGATGATGTTGTTCTAGAAGCTGGAACTGGTCTTTCTATCGCTAGGTCTGGTGACAAGATTACTTTTACAAATACAGTTGTCAATTCAGATACTCAATTATCAACAGAGCAAGTGCAAGATATCGTTGGTGCAATGTTCAATGGTAACACTGAAACAAGAATTTCTGCAACTTATCAAGATAGTGATGGAACTATTGACTTAGTTGTTGATGATATGACCGCCAACACAGATAATTATGTAGATTCTGTTTCGTTCAGTAGTGGCACTCTAACCATAGGTAGAACTGGTTCATTATCTAACTTAACAACTACAATACCTTTAAGTGGTATAACAGGTAATTTTACAGACTTAGATGATACACCTAGTAATTATTCTGGTGCTGCAAATAGATATGTAAAAGTTAATAATGGTGCAACTGGTTTAGAATTTGTCACTGCTTCTACGGTTGGTGGTGATATAAGTTACAACGATCTACTAAATTTACCATCCTTATTTGACGGTAATTATAATAGTTTATCCAATCTACCAACAATACCTACCAACAATAACCAATTAACTAACGGTGCTGGTTACATAACTTCTTTTACAAATACAACTTATGATTTAGCAGTTGCATCTGGAACAACTAAAATAAGATTGTCAGGCAATAATGGCACCAATGATGATGTAGAGATTGCTGCTGGATCTGGAATATCTGTAACAAGAAATAATGCGAATAAGTTAACGATAACAAATACTGATGGTGGATCTGCTGTCACAGGTGGCACTACAAGAACCATCATCAGAGCTTTTGGTTCTAATACACAATATAGTCCAACATCAGGAACTAAATTCATTCAAGTGTATTGTGTCGCTGGCGGTGGTGGTTCTGGTCGTGCATCTGGAGACACAGGTGGTGAGCAAAACGATTACGCTTCTACAGGTGGTGGTGGAGGTGGAGGAGCCTGCATTGGATATTATAATATAACAGGTTCATTTAGTGCTTCAATTCAAGTAGGTGGTGGTGGACAAGGCGGTCCACAACATGGTCAACCCGCAGGTGGTTCATCTGGAGGAGAGAGTAAATTCACACCATCAGGTAGTTATAGTGGGGATGGAACATTAAATGCAAATGGTGGTCAAGCAAGTGGAACAGGAGCTGGACCTGGCGGTGGTGGTGGTGCCTCTGGTGGATTTGCATTGACAGGTGATAATGGACAAAGAAGAGGTGCTGATGGTGAATTTGGTGGACAATATTATGAAACACCTGGTAAAGGTGGATTAGCTGCATATAATTTTGGAATTAAAGGAAAGGGTGGAAACGGTGCAGGTCCTAGTGGAGGTGAACAAGCAGGTCAGGCAGGTCAGAGTGGAGTTGTTGTAGTTTACGAATATTTGACATAAATTAATAATAATGATATAATAAAAATAAAAAATGGAAACGACAGGAAATCCATATGCAATGGTCAATTCATCTAATATTGTTTATGATTTAACAATTTGGGATGGAAATACTTCAACTTGGGAACCACCTGCTGGCGTTACTTGTGTCGCTGTTGGTACTGATTATGTTGCTATCGGTATGACTTATAATAGTGGTGGTGTAGGAGTTGGAACAACCAGTGCTAATAAATGGATTGGTTCACCAGATTAATATTTGACCTTGACTAACTCAGACCCTATATCATCAATGGACATTGCATTCCTTGAAAATTATAATCCAAACTTATTGTCTTGGGAGGAATTAGCAAATCTTATTAATATAAGACCTTTGATGACAACTGAAAGAGTTAAGTTGCTTGATCCTCAAGGTAGAAAATATAATTGGATTGCAACAGGTTGGCATCGTGATCCAAATTGTTATCCACCATCATTAGTAAGATCTTTACTTGATGAAATGGTTGTGTATTTCACCGATATGTCGAGAGCAACTGAAAGACTCAATGATTTTGCGAGAGCAGTAGAAGAAGAATATCAAAGACAAACTGATGCACATATCTATGTTTGTCGAGAACCAAAGTTAGAACATCCTTTTGGTGCACATATTGATGAAGCACATAATATTATTATTCAGTGTGAAGGTATGACTAACTTTAAAGTTTGGAAAGAATTAGAAAACGGTAAAGAAATTATGGAGGAAGAAAAAAATATTAATATGAAAATAGATGATGAACCTTTTCTTGATGTGAATATGAAACCTGGTGATGCGATATGGGTGCCTATGTATTGTCCACATCTTGCAGTTTCTCTTACACCAAGAATGTCTGTAAGTTTTCCGTTTACTCCAAGAGGATTATTAACATTAGCAAATGAAGATCGAAATTGGGTAACGATATGACACAACCATATAAAATAAGTATGTTATTTCCCTCTATCGTTCATGAATACGATTTTGAGGAATTTGATGCAAATCCTATAATAGACTTTTGTTATGATGTAAAAGATAAAAATTCAGTAGGAAGAATTAATTCTAATCGTGGAGGATGGCATTCAGAATTTTTTAATATAACAGATGATAACGTAATATCTACAGCACTTGCGGAAGGATTAGGTAAATCTGTATTTACTTCCATCGAACCAACTTTAGGTGTTGATGTAACCTATTGGATAATGATTAATCCACCAACATCATATAACACATCACATACACATCCCGAAGCACATTTATCAGGGGTTATGTGGATTAAAACACCTAAAGATTGTGGTGATATACAATTCAATAATCCAGCAGAGTTTAGTGGATTTGTTGAATTAAATGCTTATATAGATGAAGTCAAAGATAAAACGTGTACTTTTGGAAGTATATTATATACACCTAAAGTGGGTAAAATGTTAACATTTCCAGCCTCATTGAGACATGAAGTTAAAGCAAACGAGTCTAGTGAAGATCGTATTGCGGTCTCTTATAATATAAGGATGAGTAATGTAAATTGACAATTCACATACATATGATATAATGAGTTATTCATAAAAAACATGGACGACTTTGTTCTTATTGTAGAAATTGATGTATGTTCTCGCTCCTTTGTATTGCTTAGTGAGAATGGTGATGAAAGATTGATTGCGTGTGAAACCACCGATGAGTTTATGAGGGTGCTGAGAGTTTGTGATCAATTACTTCCTCCAGACGCAATAATTTACAAAGAATTAGCAACTCAGAAAGACAAGTAATTAAATAATGACTTGACTAGGAAGCTAAATAGACCTAGTATTGCATGGTCTTGCCATCAAATTTATAGTAGATAAAAAAGATGCCTCTTAATAAGTTAGAGAATTTCATAAAGAATACAGAAGGTCGCATTCTTTATGTGAATCCAAATGATCTTGATTCAACAGATGGAATTGAAAATCAAGGTAATTCATTAACCAAACCCTTCAAGACAATTCAGAGAGCACTCATAGAGGCTGCTAGATTTTCATATCTAAGAGGAGATGATAACGACCTAGTAGAGAGAACCACAATACTTTTATATCCTGGTAATCATATTGTAGATAATAGACCTGGTTTTGGTATTCGTAACGATGGTGGAGTAGCAAAAGCAGTTAGTCCAGCGGG